>VOFB01003331.1_pt1 | contig 38371 bp, 64 predicted proteins | sample 5384141 | NCBI WGS metagenome assembly VOFB01 (sample SAMN12384721, study PRJNA508395) | human gut metagenome | isolation source: healthy gut A | host: Homo sapiens
GGTCATAGACCAGCTGGCCGCTCTCATTGCCAGGCTGGGCAGGGAGCAAACTCTTTGTTATTTACACCGTCATTGTCTGGGGCCAGCGTGCTGTTTTCGGCATTCATTGACAACATTCCGTATGTGGCCACTATGTTGCCGGTGGTGCAGAAAATTGCCCTGGATATGGGTGTGGACCCAACGGTTTTGTACTTTGGACTCCTGTCTGGGGCCACCCTGGGGGGCAATCTGACGCCCATCGGCGCCTCTGCCAACATCACCAGCATTGGCATCCTGCGCAAGGCAGGTTATGAGGTCCAAAACCGGGACTTCATGCGGATTGGCATCCCTTTACCCTGGCTGCCATCATCCCGGCATATTTATATATCTGGCTTTTCTATGGAATTTGAGGAGCTTGTTTGCGGCAAAAATAGAAAAGTGTCCGGAACCCGGCAAATTTTTCTTGCAGCCTGCTGGGAAATTTGCTATCATATTCCCAACAAAAACGGCGAGCCCATCTGGGGCTCTCATGGGGAGTAGTTGCGCCCGGCAGAAGCGGGCGGGTCAAGTCAACATGCATGGTGCTTTTTGCGCCTGGCTTGGCAGGATACAACGAGACTCATGTGCAGCGAAAACTGTGCATGGGTCTCGCTTTTTTGTCTCAAACTAAAGAGCCATACAGGCAGAAAGGAACGGAGCATATGCAGCGATTTTTACAATGAATCCAAAGAGGCCGCCCTACAAGCAGTGAAGTCCTCCTCGCAGGGCCTGACCCAGGCGGAGGCCCGGGCCAGGCTGGAACGAAATGGGAAAAATCAACTGGCGCAGGGGAAAAAAGACAGCCTCCTGAAGCGCTTTTCCTCAAATGGCGGACCCCATGATTCTCATTTCTGTTGGCCGCCGCCGCCATCAGCGGCGCATTGGCGGTCTATGAAAACGAGAGCTTTACCGACGTGATCATCATTCTTTTGTAGTGGTAGTGAAAGCTGTTCTGGGGGTGTATCAGAAAAACAAAGCGGAGAAGGCCATTGAGGCCTGCAGGAAATGGCTGCCGCCACCTCTAAGGTTTTGCGAGATGGCCAGATGATGACGGTGCAGTAGGGACATGGTAATTGGGCGATGTGGTGCTGCTGGAGGCTGGCGACGCGGTTCCCGCTGAGGGCGCATTCTGAGAGCGCCAGCCTGGAAAATTGAGGAAGCGGCTCACGGGGAGTCTGTGCCGGTCAACAAGTTTGTCGACCTGATTAACCCTCCGGAGGGCGGCAGGGATGTGCCCGGGGGACCGGAAAACATGGTTTACATGGGGTCTACCGTGGTCTATGGCCGGGGCTCCTGCTGTCATCACCGCCACAGGCATGGATACGGAAATGGGTAAGATTGCCGGGGCCCTGGCAGAGGCTCAGAGGGGCAGACACCCCTGCAGCGGAAGCTTAGCCAGCTCTCCAAGGTACTGACCTGGCTGGTTTTGGGAATCTTTTTGGTGATTTTCGGCGTGCAGCTTCTGCGGGCCGGTTCCTTCTCTGCTGGTGTGGTGGTGGATTCCTTCATGGTGGCGGTTTCTCTGGCGGTCGCCGCTATTCCGGAGGGCTTGCGGCGGTGGTGACGGTGGTGCTGTCCATCGGTGTTACCAATATGTCCAAGCGGAACGCCATCATTCGCCGGCTTACGGCGGTGGAAACCTGGGCTGCGCCCAGATCATTTGCTCGGATAAGACCGGCACGCTGACCCAGAACAAGATGACCGTTGTGGGATTCCTATGGCAACCTGAGCAGACGGCCCGGGCCATGGCCCTGTGTTCCGACGCCGCTGAGCCCTGAGGGGAAGCCATGGGAGAACCCACGGAGGCGGCTCTGGTGGCCTGGGCGGCCAAAAGGGCCTGGATAAAAACCGTATGGAGCAGGAGGCCCCCTGGTGGGTGAGGCGCCCTTCGATTCCGGCCGGAAAATGATGTCCACGATGCACCAGGCCGGAACCATGCTTCAGTTTACCAAGGGCGCGCCGGATGAGGTGCTGCGCGGTGCGCCTGGACGAGGAGCAGGGCCGCCGGGTGGAGCTGACGGGAGGCGAGGCGCCAGGAAATTCTGGCGGCCAACAAGGCCATGGCAGGCCGGGCCCTGCGGGTGCTGTGTGCCGCCTGCCGGATTTGGGACGCCGTCCCTGCCGACACCTCCCCGCCAACCTGGAGCGGGAGCTCACCTTCCTGGGCTTGGCTGGCATGATTGACCCGGTACGGCCCGAGGTGAAGGACGCCATCGCCCAGTGCCGGAGCGCCGGAATCCGCCCTATTATGATCACCGGCGACCATGGACACGGCGGTGGCCATAGCCAGGAGCTGGGCATCCTGGAGGCAGCCGCGCCGTCACTGGCCCCAGCTGGACGATATGACGGAGGAGGAATTTGAGCGGGAGTTCCGGAATATCTCCGTCTATGCCCGGGTCCAGCCGGAGCATAAGACCCGGATTGTGAAGGCCTGGCAGCGCCGGTTATGTCACTGCCATGACCGGCGACGGCGTTAACGACGCCCCGTCTATCAAACCGCCGACATCGGTGTGGGCATGGGCGTGACAGGCACCGATGTGACCAAAGAATGTGGCGGATATGGTGCTGACGGACGACAACTTTGCCACCATTGTGGGCGCCGTAGACGAAGGCCGCCGCATCTATGACAATATCCGCAAGGCGATCCAGTTCCTGCTCGCCTCCAACATGAGCGAGGTCATCAGCATCTTCGTGGCCACGCTGCTTGGCTTCACCATCCTGCAGCCGGTACACCTGCTGTGGATCAATTTGATCACCGATTGCTTCCCGCTCTGGCCCTGTATGGAGAGCGGGCGGAGCCGGACATCATGCGCCGGAGGCCCAGGACGCCAAGGCGGGGATTTTGCCGGGGGCCTGGGGCTGGATGTGGCTTCAAGGTCTGGCGGTGTCGCTTCTCACTCTGATTTCCTACTTTGTGGGCCACTTTATGGAGTCTGGAGTTTGGGAGATCGCCAACTCTCCCGACGGTATGACCATGGCGTTCCTGACCCTCTCCATGGCTGAAATTGTCCACAGTCTGAATATGCGGAGCCAGAGAAACAGCATCTTTACCCTAAAGGGCCAGAACAAGGCCCTGAATCTGGCGGCCCTGGCTCTCTCTGGCCCTGACTACCCTGGTCATTGAGGTCCCCGTCCTGGCCAATGCCTTCGGATTTACCCCCATCCGCCTGGAAGAGTACGCCGTGGCCCTGGGCTTGGCAGTGACCATGCTGCCCCTGGTGGAGCTGGTGAAGTTCTTCCAGCGCCGGAAGAAATAAGGAAGCTGCAAGTGGGCGGGTCAGGGCCTACCCTATGGGATGGAGCGTAAAATCTATGCAACATCCGTAGGGTATGGCCTTGACCGTTTCGCTATGCAGCAGTTGGGACGGATTGACATCACAGTCATTTTGTGCATGGCTGGAGCACATGCCGTAGCGTTCTCTTGACACTGTGCATATAGTGTGATACTATGTAATTGGACTAAGAGGCTGGGGAAAATGCCTATGCATGGTGGTACAGGGCGGTTCATTTCCTGAGTACCTGCCAGAAGAGGGTCTGGAAGCAGCCAGAGCGTGGCAGAAACTGGAAAAGGAGGAACTTTTATGAAGAAAAATTGTAAGCGTGTGCTTGGCGGGAATTCTGCTGCTATGCTACAGTATTTATGTGTTTGACGCCCGCAACCCCGAGAGCATGAGCGGGCAACGGGGCGGCGGAACGGCTGGCTTTACATATCTGAAGAAAACGCCGATTTACTACGGCTCTGAGAGCAATGTGTACTGTGGACTCCATCCTGATGCGGACCATTGGCAGCGGGTACCCAGCTATTCGTTTACCATGAGCCAGACAGTAGACATGGATGTGGCAGTGACATACAACGGGGAATCATTAGGCGGACAGATCGCCGTATCTGCTGGCAGCCCCTATGGAGGCGGCTTCACAATTGATGTGGACCAAATGAGGGATTCCAGGCTGGAGGTATTCTGTGACTATGACTATGTCGTATACAGGGCTGAAGTCCGGGATTGTAATACAGACCAGGTGTACCAGACCTTCCAATATGCAGATTTTTTCCTGACAGCGGAAAGGTTCATTCCATATTACGGTTGATTTTGAAAACACCTGTGGGGTGGGTTTTGAAGGGGCTGTTGCAAAATGGTTTTTGCAACAGCCCCCGTGCTAAAAGTGAAGATAGCGGGAGAAAACACAGAAATTCGTGCTTTCTCCCGCTAAAATATTAGGGATCATTTTAGAAAACGCTATTTCACAACGCGCCCTTCAATTCATAACCGGCAGGCGCTTTTTAACGCTCCATGCGCCAGTAAGCGACGCTATACGGTGGCAGCTGGCTGCCGCCGCCGAAGTCGTGGGGGCGCCTGTGATGAGATCCTCCGCCCGGCCTGCGCCGGCGTCAAAATGGGCGGTGGGGGCGCTGTCGGCATTCACAGCCACCAGGACTCGCTCTTCCGGAAGGGCCCGCTCAAAAATGATCTGGCGGTTGGTGAGGTGCACATTCCGGTAAGAACCGTAGCACAGGGCAGGGCTTTTTTCGCCGGGCCTGAGCCAGGCAGGCAATCCAGCCGGTGAGGTCGTTCCATTCCGGCTGGTCCAGGGCCGGGCGAAGGGCATCGTTCCATCGGCCTTTCGCCCCTGGATGCCCCACTCGCTGCCGTAGTAGAGGGCGGGGACGCCGGGCATGCCGAAGAGGAGGCCGTAGGCCAGGGGCAGGTGCCGGGACTCATGCAGGATGCTGGCGATGCGCTCCACGTCGTGGTTGTCCAGGAAGCTGAGGAGGTGCTTCCCCTTGTACAGGGTCCAGGGCTCCGGCCCGAACTGCCGGGCCAAGCTGTGGCCAATCTCAAAGAGATTCATGGAGTTGAAGCTGGAGTACAGGCCCTTATAGCATTCGTAGTTGGTGACGCTGTGGCACATGTCCGGATTCATCCACCGGTTGTAGTCCCCGTGGAGGGTCTCGCCCAGGAGGATAAAATCCGGCTTTAACCTGCTGGTAAAGGAGCGGAGCTGACGGAGATACCAGTCCGGCAGACAGTAGGCCACATCCAGCCGCAGACCGTCGATGTCCAACTCCCGGACCCACCGGGAAATGGCGTCAAACTGATGCTGTACCACAGCCGGATTTTGAAGATTCAGCTTCACCAGCTCATAGTGTCCCTCCCAGGCTTCATACCAGAAGCCGTCATGGTAGCCGGTGTTCCATCGAAGCTCAGGTGGAACCAGTCTCGGTAGGGGCTGTCCCACTTTTTCTCCTGCACGTCCCGGAAGGCCCAGAATCCCCGGCCCACGTGGTGGAACACCCCGTCCAGCACCACCCGGAGGCCTGCTGCATGGAGGGCCTGGCAAACCCGCCGGAGGTCCTCCCAGGTTCCCAGGCGGCAATCCACGGCGTTGTAGTCCCGGGTATCGTAGCCATGGCGGTCACTTTCCCAAAGTGGGTTTAGGAGTACAGTGTGCACCAGTGGACTGGATATGGGGATCCAGTCCAAAATCCGAAGAATCCGGTGGGCAAGGTTCCCGTCATGTTCCGGGGCGCGCCGCAGAGGCCCAGGGGATAAATCTGATATACAACTGATTCGTCAAACCACATATTTAGTAGACTCCTTTGTTCTTCGTACCTGCCAGTATAGTGCCCGGAACAGCCGGGTTGTCAAGTGTGAGACTGGGGGCGGCAGGTGGGAGCTACGGCCCACCCTGTGCGGGCCCACAGCGTGCGCCCCTACAAGGGCATGCTGTGGAGAAATGCAGGGAAACGTTGACTTTTTTTCCGGGAAACGTGTATAGTGGACGTATGAAATTCCCAGTAGGACATTTTTTCTGAACCTGAGGAGTGTGAATTATGAAAAAACAGCTTGCTGCTGGCCTGGCCTGCCTACTCCTGTTGACTGGCTGCGCCAAGTCCCCTGCTACGGAGGATACCACACCCACCCTTCCCGGGAGACAACCCTGGTTACGTCAGCGCCTACGGCGGCGCCGGAAACCATACCGCCGGAGACAGAGAAGGCCCCCAGCTATGTCAATCCCTGACTGGAGGCCCTGAGCGCTCCCTATGACGAAAGCCGTCCCTATGCGGTCATGATTAATAACATCCAAGTGGCTATGCCTCAATGCGGTACCAGCCATGCTGACATCATGTATGAAGTTCTGGCAGAGGGTGGCATCACCCGGATGATGGCAATTTTCTCCAACCTGGAGAGTGGGGAGACGCCCTGGGTTCCATCCGGTCTCTGCGCCCCTACTACCTGAGCATTGCCCCGCTCCTACGATGCCATTATGGTCCACGCCGGGGCCAGCGAGGCGCCTATGCCCGATCTGGCCAGTACTGGCTGGGACCACATTGACGGCGTGCAAGGCGCCAACCGGGAACTATTATTATCGGGTCCAGGAACGGATCAACAACGCCGGTTATGAGCACAGTCTCTTTATCGACATGGACAGTGCTGCCGCCTACGCCAAGGCCATGAATTGCCGTTTTCAGCATGAGGATTACCAGAATGCCCCTCCTTTACAGGTGAGCCCCTTACAGATGGGACGCCTGCCAGCCAGGTGACTGTGCATTTCCGCACCAACAAGACCACCTCCTTCACCTACGATGCCGGAACTAAGCTCTATACCGGTGCGCAGTACGGGAGCGATTGGGTCGATGGGAATGATGGGACGGCGCTCACGTTCCGTAATCTTCTGGTGCTTGGCGCCGAAACCAAGACCATTGATGACTACGGCCGTCTGGCGGTCACCCCTGACCGGGAAGGGGAGGGCCATCTCATTCGGGATGGTCAGTGTGTACCCATTACCTGGTCCCGGGAGAAGGAGGATATGCCCTTCACCTACACCCTTGCAGACGGATCTCCCGCTACGTTGGCAGCGGGTAAGACCTCTTAGCTGTGGTGCCCCCGGAAAGTGCCCTGGATTTGGAATAACGATCGAAACGTGCAGGCTGCTGCAAAGCCCATTCAATCCGGAGCCTTGCAGCAGCCTGTTTTTTCAGAGTTTCAAGTGGACTCCCTAGGGATTTTTGCCTGGTTCCGGTTATCGTCAGCCCAGCAGTTGTGCCAGCTCTGTCATGGCCGCGATTTCTCCGGTCCCCAGGTCCCGGAGGATCTGAAGCTGCGCCTGAATGGCGGCTTGATAGACGGCAATCTCCTGGGAAAAGTCTCCATCCACCTCGTCATAGCGGGCAAAAATGCTGCGGGTGGCGGCGTCCACATCGGCTTTGGCAAAGCCAATGTTCGTACCCAGTACAGGTTTTCCTGGTTGTCCGGCCCCCCGCTACAAACCCCTTTGACAGTGTGTTTTCCTAATAGGCGCTAATCATAAGATAATTGGAAGTAAAAAATTAGAGCCAGATGAAAAGGACGGCGAGCGTGCTAGGAGCATGGCCGGAGCCAACCACGCTGTCTCAAAGACCAGTAATTTCTGACTTGATGAATCTTGACAGTTTGGCAATAGGTGTTCTGTGCCAAACTTACAAAGTAGTGAAGTGGCGCTTTTAAAAGCGAGGCCTGGGGAATATCCCCAGAAAAGATCTTTGCTAAGGTCTACTTGACACATACGCAGTTGAAATTCTTTTGCAACAGATCGTATCATGTGCTATCATGGAGCGGGTGCAAGTCCGCTCTACTCCCACGCAAGCTGCAAAACCGAAAAAAGCAGCACGGTTATGATTGTATTATAATTTAGAAGGGCAGTGACTTAGATTGCTATTATACGGCCATATAACAGGGAAAACAGGCAATGCCATTTCTGGAGTTTTGGTGGAAATAAAGGACAACAATTTTGAGACCATATATTTTACAAAAAGCGACGAACATGGCGATTATAAAATTGATTTGCCTGCGGGCATATACCCGTTCGTCACAGCAGTGAGAGATTACGGAGAGAAATACTTGGAATATTGGTGCAGCAATTTGAAGCTTATCCATGACGCCGAGCTCAATATTTGCATTGATACTCTTGAAGTATACGGATTAAATTACTTCGAGGTAGCGGGAGCCTATCCATCCATTACGGTCTATTTCCGGCCCATGAGTTTGCCCAAATTTTTTGGCTCAGGCGGAGGATATTGCGCCAGAGATAAACACCATCCAAGCCGTGGTGGATGGCAAGGCGCTGTCTGTCCCTCACGGTCAATAGGGTCAAGGAATATGTGGGAGATGGGAGTATGAGCGCATATCTCATCCAAATCGCAGAACCAGAGGACGGGCCCCAATTGGAACAGATTAGACTTGAAATTATAGATTGCGACGGCAACTATGGAGCGGCATCTATTTATCATTGCTAATGTCTACAGGCCGGGCGTAACTCCGCCTCATTCACACGAACCATGGAGGAGGAAAATGTTATGATCATCCGAAAGTTGACCCCGGCAGATTACCACGGAATGCTCGTCCTTTATCGGGGAGTTGGACCAATTCCATGTGGATGCCCGCCCCCGATTTTTTTGTGCGTCAAGAGGATGTGTTTCCGCAGGAGGCTTTTGAGGCCAACATGATCAACCCGGAATGTCTGATGCTTGGTGCTTTTTGATGAACCAGACAACATGATCGGACTTGTTCGGGCGACATTATGGAAGGAAAGTGGGATGGTGAAAACTGTCAAGGTGGTGTGTTTGGATGATATCTATGTTGTGCCGGAATATCGGCGGGATGGTATCGCAACAAAGTTATTTGAAGCAGTTGAACAATGGGCGCGGGAACAAGGGGCTGCAAGGCTGGAATTACACACATGGGATTTTAACCAAGGTGCAATTGCCCTGTATTGCGCCATGGGCATGACACCGCAGCGGTATGTCTTCGAGAAGAAATTATAATTAGGGATTCTACGCGGGGCGGGCGCAAGTCCGCCGAAAGGATGAGCTACACAGCCGTGACCAAACAAGGAGGTGGAACCCTGAAAAGAAAAAGCTGGGAAAGCGCCAGTTTGTGAATGTTCGGTTTTCTGGCGGCACCTCGTGTTACAGGCGCTGCCAGTTGGCATTGTTACGTATACGGAATTGTACGCCAATGGAGGTTTGGAAGGTGTGGTAAGTGCGTTTTCCTACTTCCATCCGGGCGGCCCACTACTTTTGCGCGCCCTTCCTTTCTGCTGTTGCAGTCACGATGGAGCTGGCGCTGTTTATAGGGAGTATCCTGGGGGAGTGGGCAGAACCGGTTCTGCACAGATGATCTGTCTGTGTGTTGCATCGGTGAGCGCAGCCGCCACCTTTTCATGTGTGAGACGCTTGCTTCCGGCGTTGTGGCGGGATTGCTCATTTTGGCCACTGTGGTACATGGCTGGAAAACAGGAACCCTTGGCGGGGACATCTATCATCTGGCAGATATGGAAATCCCGGCTCATCCATTTGGGAGAGCCGGGATTTTGACTGAAGATAATTTAAACGCCGAAGCCCAGCGCAACAGTCAGCGTTGACGGATTCCGTTTAGCAGGGCAGGCTTTCCTTCAACGTCTTCAGCAGGTCCTCTGCCGCTTGGGCGGAGGGAACCCTTGACGCCCAGGTAGAATTTCACCTTGGGCTCGGTGCCGGAGGGACGGACGCACATCCAGGCGTCGTTTTCCAGCTCATAGTACAGCACGTTGGACTCAGGCAGGTCGGTGGGGGTGACCGCTCCGGTGGCCAGGTCCAGGACGGTGTGCTTCAGGTAGTCCCGGATTTTGAGGACCTTGCAGGGGCCCACGGTTTGCAGGGGATTGGCCCGCAGAGACTCCAGGATGGGAGGCGATCTTGGCGGCGCCCTCCTGGCCGGGGTAGGTCAGGTTGACGGTGTCCTCCCGGTAGTAGCCGTACTCCTGGTACAGCTCCTGCATCCGGTCCCACAGGGTTTTGCCCTGGCAATAACACCAGGCGGCGGCCTCGCACAGGGCCATGACGGCTACCACGGCGTCTTTGTCCCGGGCGTGAGTGCCCACCAGGCACCCGTAGCTCTCCTCCATGCCGAACTGGAAGGAATAGGTGTGGTCCCGCTCAAACAGCCGCATCTGTTCGCCAATGAATTTAAAGCCGGTGAGCACATCGATATACTTCATGCCGAAGGCTTCGGTCACGGTGCGGACCATGTTGGTGGAGACAATGGTGCTGACCACGGCGCCATTGGCGGGCAGAATGCCCAGCTCCTTCCGGCGGCGCAGAAGGTAGTCGCAGACCAATACGCCGGACATATTGCCGGTGAGAGACTTGTACTCGCCGGAGGCCGGTCCAGGGCAAAGACGCCCAGACGGTCAGCGTCAGGGTCTGTGGCCAGGACCAGATCCGCCCCCTGCTCCTTGGCATAGCCCAGGGCCAAGGTGAAGGCGGCCTTGTCCTCAGGATTGGGGCTCTTCACCGTGGGAAGCTTCCATCCGGCTTCTCCTGCTCCGGTACCACGAAGACATTCCGGAAGCCCAGCTCCGACAGGACCCGGCGCACCGGCAGGTTTCCCTGTGCCGTGCAGGGGGTGTACACGATTTTCAGGCCGGCGGCTTTGGCAATGGAGTCATGATCCAGGACCAGGGCCTGGATGGTTGCCATATACTGGTCGTCAATCTCCTTGCCAATGGTATGATACAGACCGGCGGCCACGGCGTCGTCATGGCTCATGGTTTTCACAGTGGCGTAATCGGTGACGGCGTTCACCTCGTCCAGGATCTCTTTGTCCAGGGGGCGGTCACCTGGGCGCCGTCGTCCCAATAGACCTTGTAGCCGTTGTAGGCCGGGGGGTTGTGGGAGGCGGTAATCATGACGCCGGCGGTGCAGCCCAGGGTACGGGTGGCAAAGGACAGCATGGGCACCGGCCGCAGGGAGTCAAACCGGTAGGTGGGGATGCCGTTGGCATTCAGGCACAGGGCGGTCTCTTCGGCAAACTCAGGGGACATGTGCCGGGAGTCAAAGGAGATGGCTACGCCTTTAGCGGCGGTGCCCTGCTTCAGAATGAAGTTGGCCAGGCCCTGGGTGGCCTTCCGGACGGTATAGAGGTTCATGCGGTTGCTACCGGCCCCCAGAATGCCCGCAGACCGCCGGTGCCAAAGGCCAGGTCCCGATAGAACCGGTCTTCGATTTCCTTGGTGTCCCCGGCCTCGGCCAGGGCCCGCAGCTCGGCCCAGGTGGCCTGGTCAAAAATAGGGGTTGTTGCACCATTGCTCAAAACGTTCCATTGCATTCATATAAATCACCTTCATAATTTGTTTTAATTTTATCAACAGGCCGTCATTTAGCCGTGTTTTCCAGTTCTTCAAAGACAGGCTTCAGAATGATCACGTCCGCCAAAGGGATGAGGGCAAAGCCCATGAGTACCCAAAACAGAATGGTGTATAAAAAAGCGGCAGGCAGAAGCAGGGCCAGGGCGAAGGGCAGCGCATGGAGGACCACCATGAGGATGGTTTTGGGGAACTTGTAAATACACAGGATCATGGCGTTGTGCAGATGCTCCCGCAGGGTATTCTGGTAGCGAATCATGAGGGGGTAGAGGTAGGCCAGAATGGCCAAGGCCAAAAAAGGTCAGCACGGCCACCACAATGAGCAGCGCCGTGTGCAGGCCGCCCTGGAAATAGAGCTGAACCAGGATATAGTCACAGACCAGGGAGGCGCCAACCAGCAGGGTGATGAGCCAGACGGCAGTGGCCTGCTTGAAATTCTCCCGAAAGGCGGTAAAAAGTATTCCAGATGCCGCCTCCCGTATCCTGAGACAGATTTAGCATGACCTTATAGGTTGCCGCAATGGAAGCGCCGGCTGTGACTACCGGCAGGCAGCAGATGAGGCAAAGAAGGTTCGTGAGAATGACGTCGGCCAGGGCCGTCAAGAGTTGGATCAGGGGATTGTCCCAACGGAACAGATTTTTCATAGGTTGCAGCCTCCATTTCTATGTGTTGCGGAGCCAGGCGTCGATTTGGTCCTGGAGCGCCTGCTTCAGGCGGTCGATTCCCGCGTTTTGCAGCTCCTCCATCAGCTTGGGCAGATAGTCGTCGGGGTCTACGGTGCCGGTCATGAGGGCAGCGTAGTACTTCTCATAGACCCGGGGAGACGGCCCGGAATTCGGCGTCGTAGTTGGAGTAGTCTGCCGTAAAGCCCAGAAGGGGGATTCGGCGGTGTTGTCGTTGAACTCCTGGTAGAGCTCCCACTTATTGGGGCGTTCCCCTACAGTGGTTTTCAGGATGAACCAGTTCCCCCTGGGTATAGGGGACGCCCCGGTAGGCCGGGGAGATGATCTGGACCTGATCCTCCTCTGTGAGAGTATAGTGGACGCCCTCAATGCCGTAGTTCAGCAGGTTCCGCACCTCCGGGTCGGTGTTTACGGCGTTCAGGAAGGTGAGGCAGATCTCCGGATGCTTGGTGTTGGCGTTGACCACCATGACGCCGCCCTGGGCGGACTCTGTGGTGACGATACTGTCGGAGACCTGCTGGGCCACAATGGGATAGCCGAAATCCGTGGAGTAGCTGGTGGAGGCATCGGGGCCGCCGGCAGACAGGCGCAGGAACACGTTCTCTCCCTGGAACCGGGAAGGAGGTGCGCAGGCAGGCGTCCTGGTTGATGTAACCGGCCTCATAGTACCGGTGCAGGAGCTGCAGGGTTTCCCTTGCATAGGAGGTTTCAAAGATGTTGACCACTTGGCAGCTGCCGTCGTGGGAATTGACCATGAGAGGGATGGGTCATAGGTCACATATTCGTAGTTGCCCAGGGACCAGATATTGAGGCGGCTGGAGTCAAAAAAACAGAGGGATACAGCCCGGCTCCTCCTGGGCAATTTGCGCCAGAAGGGGCTCCAGAGAGGCAAAGCTGTAGTACTGTGAGATGTCAATGCCGTACCGTTCCACCAGCTCTTGGGAAAACAGGAAGTGCATGGGGGTTGCCAGCTCCTTATTGGTGGGGATTCCCCAGATTTTCCCGTCAATGGTTACGCCTTTCCAAAGGCGGGGATCGATGACATGATACATCCCAGCGCCCAAATTGTCGAGATAAGGAGTCAGGTCCAGCCAAGAGCCGGCCACGGCGTTGGTGACGTAGGTATCTGTCCAGGCAAAGGCAATGTCATATTCCTGGTTGGTGTTCACCAGGGAGTTCAGCTGTGCGGCGTAATCGTTCCAGCCAATTTTGTGGTATTCTACGGTGAAGCCATATTTTTCTAAAAAGAATGCGGTTGAGCTCCTGGTTTACCAGGGCCAGATCTTCATCCGGTTCGCCAATGGTGTAATAGACCAGGTTGACAGTCCCCTCCGGCGGAGCGGAAGTGTCCTGGACCTGCGGGGTGCAGCCGGCAGCGCCGGTGCACAGGAGTGCAGTTAGGAGTGCGAGGACCCGCTGGGCAGAGTTTCGTCGCAAGATGGGCTTCCTCCTTCCTCAAAAGGGGGCCTCCTGCGGGGAAGGGAGGTTAGGGGCCGCACCAGCGACGGGGACCGAGGCGCTGAAATTCCGCAGGGTACTGGGGGAGATATTGTAGTAGTTTTTAAAGTGGACGTAGAAGTTATTCAGTTGGGAGTATCCCACCATGTTGGCGATGACAGAGATTTTCTCCTGGGTGTTTTCGATAAGCCGCCGGGCCTGAATCATTCGGTAGGCAGTGAGGTATTCGGAAAATTTGATTCCCGTGTCCTTTAAAAAGATCCGGCCAATGTATTTGCTGCTCATATTGAAGATTTCGGCAATGTTGGTCAAGGACTGGGAGCTGCGGTAGTTGCTTTTTACAATCAAAATGATTTTTGTTGGTAATTTTGGAGAACTTGCTGTATTCCACCTGCAGTACCGGGTCCAGCTCCGGCTGGGAGGCCGCGTGCTCGGGAATGACGCCGTGGAGGTCCCGGACGATGGTGCGCTCAATGAAGGCCCGCAGCTCCGCCACATGAATGGGCTTCAGGAGATAGTCCCGGGCTGTGGCTTGCATGGACTTGTGGACATAATTGAAGTCATCGTATCCGCTGATCATGCAGAATATGGTCTGCATCCCCATGGAGCGCAGATGCTCCGCCAGCTCATAGCCCCAGTGGTCGCCCAGGTTGATATCCAGCAGGGCAATGTGGGGCTGAAAGTCCACGGCTTTGCTCACAGCCTCGGCGTAGGAGGTGGCGGTCAGGATGCTGGTGATGTTGTATAGGGACCAGTCCAGAAGGTACTTGATGTTTTCACAGATGTCCTTTTCGTCGTCTACAATCAGTAAGCGGTACATATCAGGTTGTCACCTCATTTTTAGCAGGATTTGATGCAGACACCGGCAGGGGCGTGGTTTTGGATGCGCATTTCCACCCGGTTGCCATAGTAGAGGTACAGCCGGTCATACACATTCTGCAGGCCGATCCCCGGAGCGGTGTCAGCGGATTCCTTGCTTTTCTCTGGTGTAAACTGCTGGTTCAGGAGGGCAATCTGCTCTTCCCGGATGTGGCCGATGTTGTCGAAAACTGAAAGAGAATGCCGTCGGACTGGCGGCTGCCGGAGATGACTACCACCTTCAGCTGGCTGTCGTTTTGAAAATTGTGTTTAAAAAAGTTTTCTACAATGGGCTGCATCCAAATTTTGGTGTAGAGATGGCGTACATATCCTCTGGTATGTCGCAGTGGTAGAGGAACTGGTCGTCATACAGGAAGCACATCAGGTCCAGGTATTGCCGGGTAATTTCCAGCTCCATTTTTCAGGGTGATGATGGGCTCGGTTTGACAATGTTCCGGTACAGAAGGCCCAGGTCCGCCGTGGCTTTCGGCCACGGTGGGGCCCCTCCAGCAGGGCCCGGAGGCGGATTCGCAGGGCCCAGGGTGTTGTAAAGGAAATGTGGGTTGAGTTGGGCGCTGAGCATCTGCATTTCCGTCCGCTGCTGACGGATAGTCAGCTTGTATTTTGCTGAATCAGGGTGTCCAGGTACTGGTATAGGCTGTTCAGGTGGGTGGCGATGGCGGCAAATTCGTCCTGACGGTGACCAATGTCCAGGGGGTGAAGTTGCCGGACTGGGCCTCCACCAGGCTGTGCAGAATGCTCTGGATGAAGAGAGAGTCATGAGAAAACTGGCGCGCGTACAGCAGGGTGATGAGGACAAAGACCAGGATGAGGCCCACGGTCCAAAGAATTAGCTCATAGAGCCGGTCTGTGGTGTAAGCTTTTGGCGGGGGCGACGGAGATCACGGAGTAAGAATAGCGCTCTGAAATCTGGACGGTGTACAGAAGGCTGGAGGGGCCTGTGCCGGGAGCAGAGGTGCGGCCCTGCTTGACCCCGGTGGACAGCAGCGCCTGCCAGGGAACGGTGTGGTAATCCGGATTTCCCAGGGGAAGGCAGGTGTTGTTCACCAGAAGGAAGGCGGCGGCCTCCGGCTGGAGTGCAGAAGGCCTGGGCCACCGGCTTGGTTGGGTCCATAACGAAGGAGACCTTCCCCACATAGCTGGAGCCCTGGTGAATGTCCTGGTATAGAGGTAGCCCGTCTGGCACAGGGCCTCGGCAGTCTCCAGGTCGATGATCCGGTACCGGGAGTAGCCGGAGGTGCTGTGCTCCATATCCACAATGTTGGAGGTGCTATAATAGATAATGTGCCGGATGCAGTATTCGCTCTCAGAAATCAGGCTGTTGCAGCTGGTGAGATAGGTTTCGTAGAGGGATAGAGGTGTTCAGCCGGCTCTGGGCATATTCTTCCGGGGTGGCCCCAAAAAGTGGAAGAAGTCGTCCCGGAGGAGGCGGTGGCATAGAGATGGGTAAAAAAAATGGTCAATGGAGTCTGTGATGGAATCCAGCTGCCGCTCCACCTGGGAGAAGGCAGCCTCTGCCTCCCGAACGTAAGGCTCCATGGTGCTGGACTGCATGTTGCTGTAAAAAACAAAGATCATGATGGTCACAAAGGTGAGGACAATGACCAGGTACAGCAGGAAGGTCTGCCGGTAAATTTTCAGATGCAGAAAGTTCGACAATTTTGACAAAATTCTATCCCTCAGTCGCACAATATCTTGACATTATCATACATTTGCGTGGCGGCACAGGCAAGTGGTAAATCTGCAGAAAGTGCCAAAATATATACTAAAAAATAGCATTTTAATACTATTGGGCAGGCACAGACCGGGGCCGCGTATAGTATAAATTAGGCAGAATTCAGTATGTAAAAGAACGCATTGTACCGAATCCATATTATAAAGTATCCTTTCTGATGTTGTGGATATTTTATCGGTATGCTAGGTTAAAATCACCAATAAATGAAAAGGAGCTGACATATATGCTGCATTTTTGGCGCCCTGGAAGCCGGTGGCACGAAGATGGTATGCGCTGTTGGCAATGCACAGGGCCAGATTCTGAGAGAATCAGCCTCCCACCAGAGATCCGGAGAACACCATGCCAGAGATCCTGGCCTTTTTCCGGGAGAAGCAGGTGTCTGCCGTGGGCGTGGGGTGCTTTGGGCCAGTGGATTTGGATCGAAACTCCCCAACTTATGGGAACATCACCTCGTCGCCTGCTGCAATGGCGAAATTTCCCCATGCTGCGCCGCTTCCGGGAGGCTCTGGGGTGCCCGTGGGCTTTGACACCGACGTCAACGCCGCCGCTTTGGGTGAGGCGGTATGGGGCTGCACCAAATCGGTCAAAAATAGTATCTATATAACGGTAGGCACCGGCGTCGGCGTCGGCGTCATCATCGGCGGCAAGCCCTACCACGGCATGATCCACCCCGAAGGCGGCCACATTTTCGTCCACCGCCGGCCCGATGACCCCCATGGCCAAGGGCATTTGCCCCTATCATGGTAACTGCCTGGAGGGGCCTGGCCAGCGGCCCGGCCATTGAGCGGCGCTGGGGCCGGAAGGGGGGAGGCTGTCGGACTGCCTGGCAGTCTGGGAGCTGGAGGCGTTCTACATCGGACAGGCCATTTGCACCTACATTTGCACCCTCTCCCGGAGCGGATTGTGGTAGGCGGCGGCGTCATGCACCAGGAGCAGATGCTTCCCATGATCCGCCAGGAGGTCCGGCGCCAGATGCATGGCTATATCAGGGCAAGGGCATGGACAAGCTGGAGGAGTACATTGTGCCGGTCAGCTTGGGAGATAACCAGGGCGTGATGGGCGGCGTGAAGCTGGCTATGGATGCCTATATAGAAGAGGGAGGTACCTTATGAGCAAAGAGCTGTTGCGTTTGGAGCCGGTGTTCAGGAAAAATCTGGGGCGGAGACCGGCTGCGGACTGTGTTCCACTATGACATTCCCAGTGACCACACCGGAGAATGCTGGGCCATCAGCGGCCATCCCAGCGGGGATTGCCACGTAAAGAACCCGGAATTTGCCGGGGAGACCCTGGGCTCTCTTTGGAAAAAAAGGCCGGACTTGTTTGGTAACCTGCCGGGGACAGCTTCCCTCTGCTGGTGAAGATCATTGACGCCAAAGATGACCTGAGCATCCAGGTTCACCCTGATGACAGTTATGCGGCGGTCCATGAACATGGCGCCCGGGGTAAGACGGAGTGCTGGTATGTTCTGGACTGCGACCCGGGACTACCATTGTCATCGGGCACAACGCCAAGACCCGGGAGGAGATGGGCCGGATGGTGGAGGAGCGGCGCTGGAAGGAGCTCATCCGGGAAGTCCCCATTCAGAAGGGCGACTTTTTCCAAATCAACCCCGGCTGCCTCCACGCCATCAAGGGCGGCACCCTGATTCTGGAGACCCAGCAGAGCAGCGATGTGACCTACCGGTTCTATGACTATGACCGGCTGTCCGACGGGAAGCCCCGTCCTTTGCACATTGCGCAGAGCTTGGCCGTGACTCAGGTGCCCCCATAGCCTGGAGGCGCCGAAGCAGGAGACCTGCCGCCAAGGCGGCGCTGAGATCACCATTTGGTGACTTGTCCCTATTATGCCGTGTATCGGGTCCGGCTGGATGGACGCTGGGAGACCAACTGGGAGCAGCCCCTTTGTGAATGTAAGCATCACAGGCGGCTCCGGCACCCTGGACGGCCAGCCGGTGAGCAAGGGGACCATCTCCTGATTCCCGTCGGCTACGGACAGATGGCTCTGGAGGGGAACCTGGAGCTTATTTACTCTCATTTGTAATTGGTACCAAAATAAACACGGGAAAACCGCAGAAGCTACAGGTTTCTGCGGTTTTTTGCACCTGGGCGTCCACAAGATGACGACAAATATTTTAAAAGTGTACGCAAAGAGAAGACGGGTTCAAAACACGGGCATATTCTCCCCAAACACCAGTGGAGAGGGAGGCATTTGGTATCTATGCACAAGGCCGGTCTGACCGGGACTTCCGATTTTGCCGGAAGGAAAGTCCGGCTTTTCATCCTAACCTGACTATTCTTTATCGTTTTTAGACTTTCCAGGGACATGGAAATTCGGTAAAATGTAATCGATCAAGTTCGGAAATCTGCCCTGTTTTATGAGATGTGCACAAAAAACTTTCTCCTTTTTGGTGATTCTCACAAAAATGTGGAAGACGGAGAGACCTTGACTGGTTGCCGAAGTTTAGCGGCATGCACGACGGCAGCAGCAATTCTGAAGGGGATTCTGCTGGCTGGCGCCTGCCGCAGCTGCAGCTGGAAATGAAAAGGAGGTACGTATCCATGCAAATCAGAAAGTCTCATCGCATTCTTGCGGCGGTTCTGACACTGGTGATGCTGGTTGGCCTGCTGCCAACCGCTGCTTTTTGCCAAATCCGCTGGAAACGACGGGTCTGCTGAGATGAACGAAGCCTATGGAGCCCATGAGTCCCTCATGCCCATCGGCCCGTCCTTCAATGTGGACACATTACTGGAGTGGACGCCGGAGTCTGACCCCGGATGCAGTCTACAGCCGGGCCAGCATTCCCTGGCGGACCGGGTTGGCGGCTTCGTGGTGAACCCAAGGTGAACCCGGAGGCAAAGCTGATGCTCTGCTCCCTGGCCAACTCTGACCATGACCACACCAGCGCCCAGGGCACAGAATCCTTCCTGAGCTATGCCTTCATTACTGGCAGTATGCCACTTCCTTCGTATACTGGTCCGGCCCGAGGAAGGCCTGGTGTGCTGCCCCACCGGGGGAATTCACCGATGCCGCCCACACAAACGGCGTGCCGGTGGTGGCGACCCTGGGCTTCCCCTGGGGCCGGGGGAGACGGCTATGTGGAGCAGGTCCGGCAGTTCGTCCAGAAGGCTCCGGACGGCTCCTTCCCTGTGGCGGACAAGCTGATTGAGGTCATGGATTACTATGGCTTCGACGGCTACTTCTTCAATCAGGAGTCCTACGACTGCACGGCCGCCGAGGGCGCCCTGATTGACGAGATGATGCGCTATATGCACAAAATGCGCCCGGATATGCTCATCAGCTGGTATGATTCCATGGTGCCCGCAGGCGGCGTGAGCTATCAGAACGCAGTGAACGACGCCAACAAGCAGTTTATGACCGACTCTGAAGACGGCACCCGGGCCATTGACGAGTTTCTGATGAACTACAACTGGTATGAGAACCAGGTGGACACCACCATCTCCACCATGCAGTCCATTGGCAGAAGCGAATTTGATGCCTTTGCCGGTCTCGACGTGCAGCAGAACTGCATGAACACGCCGTTCCGGGCTTACCTTCTGGTGGACGCCAACGGCATCACCCGCCTGTCCCTGGCGCTGTATTGCCCCAACTCCACCTTGGGCCTTTCCACCAGCGGCGAGAACTTCCATGAGGTGGAGCAGGTGTTCTACACCAACGCCAAGGGCGACCCCGGGATGATTCTGTGGATCTCACCACCGATGATTGGGCCGGTATTTCCCGGTTCTTTGCCGACCACACCGTGATTACGGGGGCCCCCTTTGTCACCGACTTTAACTCCGGCCACGGCAAGGGTTACTACGTGGATGGCCAGCTGTCCCGGAATGGGGAGTGGAGCTATCAGTCCAACCAGGACGTGATGCCCACCTGGACCTGGATCATCGACTCCGAGGGGAGAAGCTCTCCGGCGGTTATGATTTTAACGACGCCTACAACGGCGGCAACTCCATCCGATTCTACGGCAACCTCACCGGCGGTCAGGCCAACCGGATCATGCTGTACAGCACCCGGGTGGCAGTGGAAGAGAGCATGAAGCTGGGTCTCACCTACAAGGGGGACCAGGGCCTTGTAAAGCTGGTGGCCTATTACGGCGATGAGTCCACCACTGGCTATGAAGCTTGCCAGCAGGTGGCCTATGATCTCACCGCCGGAACCGGCGACTGGACCACCACAGAGGTGGACCTGTCCGCCTCCGCCGGGAAGATCCTGTACGCCATTGGACTGCAGGTGGAGTCTTCCAAGGATGTGACCGGCTACCAGGTGAACCTGGGCCGTCTGACCCCACAGAGCAGGAGCGGGCAGCGTTGCACGGCCCTGCCAGTGTGACCCTGGACGAGATTTTTTGTACCGGGACGCCCACCGCCGAGGCCAGAGTGTACTGGACCCCGGTGGAGGAAGCCGCCTCGTATGAGATTTACCAGGTGAACGCAGACGGGACCCGGAGCCTGATCATGGAGACGCCCAGCACCGCCTACTACATCCCCACCTTGAATTGGGACGGATTGGCGGCAGCCGTGAACCTGGAGGTTGTGCCTGTGAACGGCAACGGCATCGGGGTGAGGCCACGGCCCTTACCATCCCCTGGGTCTACGGCAACGGGGATTCCGAGAAGATTGAGGAGAAGTATTTTGATAATGTATGCCTGAACGCTAAGGTTACTGGCGTCTCCAAAGAGAACGCCGGCGAGCCTGCCTCGAAGGCCCTGGATGGAACGGCGGCCAATGGCTCCAAGTGGTGTGCTGGCGATGGCACAACGGAGGCTGGATGTCCATTGATATTGGACGGGAGGCAACGGTGCGCCGCTGGCGGGTGGAGCACGCGGAATACGGCGGCGAGAGTGCAGAGTCGAATACCCTCGACTTCTCCCTGAGTACAAAGACGCATCCGGCAGCTGGGTCGAAGTGAAGCGGATTCAGGACAATCACGCGGCTGTTACGGATATCCCTGCTGGATGAGCCGGTGACGGCCCAGAGTGGAAGCTGGTTGTATATGATGACGGCAACTCTCCGTGGGCGGCAGTTCGGATTTACGAGTGGCAGATGTTCGAGACGGCGGAATTCCCACAGACGACTCCGGTGCCCATGCAGTTTGCCTCTGCGGTGAACGGCGAGGGAGCCACAGACTCTGTCACCTTGCAGCATGTTACCGCAGGCGACACGGTGAAGGTGTACACGAAGTCCGCCGGGGAGTATACCCTGATCGGCGAGCAGGTGGCCGATGGCAGCATCTGCGTGCTGGATAACCTGGACTTCGGCACGGCGGAGGCCGGCCGGATCTATTACACCACCACCACGACAGCCGCTCAGGAGAGCGTCAAGATGAGCGCGCCCTTTGAGGCCGAGCGTGCGGAGCAATCCTCCCCTGCCACGGAGGTGTCCTTGAGAAGTATTCCATCCCGGCTCTGTGACCTCCTCCAACGGCAGCGATATTTATACCACCCTGACCGTCCAGGGCCTGGAGCCCGGGGATGTGGTGTATGTCTGGCGAAAAATGGCCCATCGGCGGGCTATACCAGAGCCCCTGCCGGTGGCTCAGGGGAGACCTCTGTGCTGCTTCGAACATCTGGGTCACCCGGGCCGGCGGCACCTTGTCCATGCAGGTGAAGCGCACCGGAGAGCGGATTTTGATGTACACAGTTGAGACTCCTGCTTTGCCGAGCCGGAGGCGGTCCTACCCTGGACGCCCTGGATGTGCGGGGCGAGAAGCTGGCAGGCGTCTGCTATGGCATTTATAATGAGGCCGGGGAACGGATTTCGAGATTACCACGGCAGAATCCGGCGGCAGCGTCAGCCTGCCCTGGGCGCATATATCCTGAAATGCGAATCGGTGCCGGAGGGCTACAGCCCCAACCGGGAGAAGCCGGCCCGCGCCCTGCGGATTGAAGGCTGGACATACCCGGTGACGGTTTCCATCCGGACTATGCGGACCCCGCTGTGTCGGAAGTGGCGGTGAGCCCGGCGGATCCGGTGATGCTCCCCCGGGGAGGAGCTGGCTTTCCAGGCAGCCGTCACCGGCGTGGGCGACTACAGCGAGGACGTGACCTGGACCGTGGAAGGGCCCGGTCTACACAGACCGGGATCACCAGCCAGGGCCATCTGACGGTAGGAGCCGATGAAACGGCCCCCTACCTGACTGTGACTGCCACAGCGGTTCAGGACGGAACCACCTGCTGCAAGGTGACGGTGGTCCTGCCGTCGCTGGTCAACATTGCCGAAGACGCCCAGGTGTTTATTTATAACGGTACGCGCCAGGGTGGGGAAAACGGCCCCTGAAAAATTGGTAGATGGAGACAAGACCACAAAGTGGCAAGAGCCGATGGGCAGCGATTCGTTCCTGCTGGCTGGCCTGTACCTGGGAAAATACTACAAAGTATACGGCGTGAATCTCTATCATGCCGGCTCTGCTGGGGAAGATGTTGCGTTAAATACGTCCCGGTTCTACGTGCGGAGCATCAATGAGAACCAGCAATTTGACACGGATTTTGGCTGGGATATGGTGCAAGCAACAGTGCCTATTATGTGGGCCGGAATCCGGATTATTATGGAGCATGGTGCGTACGACGGCAATACAGAAAATATGACGGCGCTCACCTTTGCTGAGCCGGTGGAAACCAGATCCATGCTGGTGCAGGTGACGGTACCAACGGGGCGCAGATCAGGATGTCCGGTTGTACGAACTGGAGGTTCTGGCGGTTGATGAGGACCAGGTGGCCGCCAGACGGGTGATGGCGAAAATTGACGCCATTGGCCAGGTGACCAAGGACTCCGACGCTGCAATTGCAGCGGCAAGAGAGGCCTATGACGCTCTGACAGAGACCCAGAAGGCCCAGGTTTCCAACTACCAGACCCTTCTGGATGCGGAGAAAACTTACGAACTGTGCCTCCTGGTAGACGCCGCCGAGGCTGCCAAGAGGGCCGCAGAGGACGCGCAGAAGAAGGCGGAGGAAGCAAGAACCGCTGCCGAGGAGGCCCAGAAGGCCGCCGAGGCCGCCGCCGGCTGCTGCCGATGACAAGGAAGCCGCCCAGGCGGCCAAGGCCGCTGCGGAGGCGGCCAGGGACCAGCCAAGCTGGCCAGGAGGCCGCCGCCAGGGGCCGCTCAGGAGGCCGCAGAAAGGCTGCAGCCAAGGCTGCTGAGGAATCGAACCAGGCGGCAGCCAAGGAGGCGGGGAAGGCCGCCGAGGAGGCCCAGAAGGCCGCTGATGAAGCCGCCAACGCCGCCAAGTCCGCCAGGGAGGCGGCCGAGGCTTCCGAGGCCGCTCAGACCGCCCAGGACAAGGCGGAAGAGGCCCAGAGGACGGCGGAAGAGGCCCAGAAGGCTGCCAAGGAAGCCGCTGAATCTGCCGCCGAGGACAAGACCGCTGCCGAGGCGGCCCGTGTGAAAGGCAGAGGAGGCCCAAAGGGAGGCGGAAGCCGCCCGGGACGCTGCTGAGGAGGCGAAGGGATGCGGCAAACGCCTCCCGGGAGGCCGCAGAGGCGCACAATCTGGCTGCAGCGGAGGAGGCCCGGAAGGCGGCAGATGAAGCCGCCCAGGCTGCTGCCGCCGCCAGCGAGGCAGTAAAGCGCCACCCAGGCCGCCCAGGCCATGGTGAAGGCCCAGGTGCCCAGACTGCCGCTGAGGAAGCGGCCAAGACAGCTCGGGAGGCCCAGAAGAAGGCGGAAGAGGCCCGGGAAAAGGCAGAAGAGGCCGCCAGTTCCACCGCTGAGGACAAGGAAGCTGCCCAAAAGGCCCTTCAGGAGGCCCAGGCTGCCCAGGAGGCTGCCGAAGCCGCTCAGAAGTCCGCCCAAGAGGCTCAGAAGGCTGCGGAGACGGCCAGACAGGCCGCTGAAGACGCCAACCTGGAGTGCCGCTGCCTCCGCCGCTCTGGCTGCGGAATACGCCCAGAAGGTAACCCAGACCTACAATGAAATCGTCCAAATGAAAGCCGAAATGGTGGAATACCTGGCCAAGGCCCAGAAGGCTGCCGAGGAAGCCGAGGAAGAGCGGAAGGCTGCCGAAGAGGCCCAGAGGAAAGCAGAGGAGGCCGCCTTGGCGGCAGCCAAGAGCTATGCGCTGCTGGAGCTGGCCCAGATAGACACCACCGGCTGCAATGCCGAGCAGAAAGAAGCTGTGGAAGCCGTCCTGGCAGAAGCCCGGGAGGCCATCCAGGCCGCCGAAACCCAGGAGGAAGTGGCCGCTCTGCTGGCAGAGGCCCAGGAGGCCATGGAAGAGGCCATGAACCTGGTGTGCGCCTCCGACCTGTTCCGGGATGTGGCAGAAAATACCTGGTACCATGAGGGCGTGGACTACATGGTGCGCCAGGGCTATATGGACGGTATGGGAGGAGGCCCTTTGGCGTGAACGGGACCATGACCCGCGGCCAGATGGTGACGATTCTGTACCGGATTGCCGGGAAGCCCAGTGTGGAAGGCCTGGAGAATCCCTTCCGGGACGTGGCCGAGGGCGGTACTACACCGATGCCGTAATTTGGGCAGCAGCCAACGGCATCGTAGAGGGCATGGAAGAGGGCGTGTTTGCCCCCGAAGGCGCCGTGACCCGGCAGCAGGTGGCAGTGATCCTGTACCGGCACAGCGGCGCGGAGGCCGGGAACGAGGATCTGCTGAGCAGCTACCCCGATGGGAAACAGGTGGCTCCATATGCCAGGCAGGCCATGAACTGGGCGGTGTCCCAGGGTCTGATCCGGGGCGTGGAGAATGGAGGAGTGACCACCCTGAGCCCCGCCGCCACGGCAACCCGGGCGCAGATGGCAACCATCTTCCTGCGCTACCTGGAGGCAGGCTAAAGCGCTGGAAGGGCAGACCCGGCCTGGGGCCGGGCCTGCCCGAAGGAAACTGATTTTGTGTACGGCCGCAGATTCCCTGCGATACCATACAACCACACTATATGAATGGAGGAACAAAATTGAAAAGTCATTTTCAAGCGGATTGTGTCGTCAGTATGCGCAGCTGCCATGCTGGCCGGCACCTTTGCCGGCGTAACGAAACCGGCGTCCGCCGCCGGGGCAACCCCTGGGCTACTGGCCGGAACCCCTGAAATTCCCAACGAGTACTACTATGAGAACCAAACCCTGCAGCCCTACGGCTCCTGTTTCCAGATTGATGAGCTGAAAAACTGGAGCCCCGACAATGACCCCTGACGCCCGGTACAACCTGGGCGCCATCCCCTGCGGGAGCGCTGGATGGGTCCCAGCGTGAACCCTCTGGCATCCCGGGACGCCAAGATCATGCCCCTGGCTATGGGCAACGCCCGGGCCAGCCAGGCTGCCTCTCAGGGAGGCGATGGCGACTTGTGTACGCTTTCAACAACTACCAGTACGTAGACACCTACAACTTCTGGGGCGGCTCTCCGGGAGGGTCCCATTGCCATTCCCTCTCCCGAGCTGATTGACGCCGGTCACAGAAACGGCGTACCGGTTACCGGTACCATCTTCCTCCCTTGGGGCGACAGCGCTTACGGCAACCAGTTTGTCCGGGAAATGGTGGAGAAGGATGAAAACGGCAATTTCATTGCGGCGGATAAGCTCATTGAGATTGCCCAGTACTATGGCTTTGACGGCTACATCTTCAACGCCGAGTCCGGCACCGGTGTGGCTGGCTTCAAAGAATTCCTCATCTACCTGCAGGAGCATAAGCCGGACAATTTCACCATTTCCTGGTATAACGGCTCCGGCACTGTTAACGAAAGCTCCATCAAGAGCTGGATGCAGGACGGAGATACCCGGATCACCGATGAATGGTGGCTGGATATGAGCGGCAACGGCAATATGGACAGCAGCATCCAGGCCGCCCAAGCCACTGGCGTGAACCCCTGGAACATCCACTCCACCTGGGGTATTGGCCCATGTCCGGCAATGCCAAGGGCGGCCGCTACCAGACTCGTCTGGATGAAAATGGGATTCTGAAGTGCTCCCTGGGCATTCTGGCCCCCACCAGCTCCCCTGACCTCTGCCACCAGCTCCGATGATTTCATTAATATTTGGGATCAGAAGCTGTGGGTCAGCCCGATCTGACCCCTCCTCACTTACCGCCCCACCAGTGAGTTCTGCGGCTTCTCTCACCTGGTTGCTGACAGGACGCCGGTCATTGGCACGGACTTCGTGACCAACTTCACCACCGGCAACGGCTACAAGTTCTACGAGGACGGCCAGGTTGTGGGCAAGGAGGACGGCTGGTACAACCGGTCCCTCACCGAGGTGCTGCCCACCTGGCGCTGGATCATTGAGTCCGAGGGCCAGAAGCTGAACGCTAAGATCGACTTTGATGACGCCTGGCAGGCCGGTACCTCTATGAAGCTGTACGGCAACCTGGACGCCGGAAAGTCCAACCATGTGAAGCTTTATAGCGCCCAGCTGGAGATTACGGACAAGACCCAATTCTCCATGACCTACAAGGCCCCCAAGGCCGGTGTGCAGGTGGAGCTGGGACTGTGCTTTGGCGACACCTACGACGCGGAGAACTTCCAGTTCTATCCCCTGACCACCACTGCTGACGGCCAGTGGAACACCGATACCATCGACCTGTCCGCTGACGCCGGGAAGACCGCAATCGCCATTTCCCTGCGCCTGACCTCCCAGGAGGGTGTGACGGACTATGCCCTCAACGTGGGCCAGATGGCCTTCACCACCAATCAGATTGCTCCCGAAGCCACTGCAAACGTGACCCTGGACGAAGTGATACCCCACGGATAAGACCATGGAAGCCAGAGTGTACTGGGAGAAGGCGGAAAACGCCTTCATGTACCGGATCTACCGGACCTACACAGATGGCCACAAAGAGTTTGTAGGCGCCACCCCCAGCGATGCGTTCTACCTGGGCAGCTTTGACAAAGACGGCAGCGAGACCGCCTGCACCTTTGAAATCACCTCTTACTCCGAAAATGGGGTCAAGGGCGGCACGCAGACCTTCTCCATTGCATGGCCCGCTGAGGTGGAAAACGGCTTTGTCCCCATCCACGACGACGGCCCCAACCTGGCTCTGAAGTGCCCCTGCTGTGGGCAATTCGGCTCCCTACCGATGACGGCTCTGTTCACCTGCTGGTGGATGGCGTCATTGCCAACAGCAAGTGGTGCGTGGAATCGACCAGCGGCTGGGCGGTCGTTGACCTGGGCGAAAATAAGACCATCCAGCGTTGGGAGGTCTGGCATGCCAACTGTCCCGGAGCAGGCGAGAGCCCGGATATGAACACCGTGGACTTTGACCTGCAGTATGCTCCGGACGACGGGCATGCCCTCCTCACCGGCGATGATACGGCCAGCCGCACACATGTGAATACCCTGTCCTTCACTGTGGCGGACAAGGTGACCGGCAACAAACAGGACATTACGGACCGCAACCTGGATGAGCCCATTCAGGCCAGATACATCAAGCTAAATGTTACAAAGAGCGATAACTCCGCCTGGCATGCCATTCGGATTTATGAGTTCAAGCTCTATGAGGAGCCCGGCATCAACAACACCGCCTCCCCCTATGAGCGCAATGTGACAGTCAAGAACAACGAAGGCGCCACCGACACCGTGGTCATCGACAACGTGACCATGAAGTATTCCTCTGGCACCTACGGCGATCAGAACGGCGAGTTCCATGAGGACACCGGCAAGGTTCGCCTGTTCACTGACCTCACCTCCACGGAGCCCATCGCCGTGGTCAAGGCCACCCAGCCCAACGAGAGCTACAAGCAGCGGGGCGTGGGCATTGCCACGTTTGAAAACCTGGAGCTGAACACTGAGGGCGGCCGCCTGTTCTACGATGTGCTGGACGGCTCCGGCACGGAGGTGACCAACACCCGCCGGGCCAGTGTGGCCTACGCGCCTGAGTCCGGCACCCCCTCCCATGAGCCCGCCTCTGTGACTCTGGCCCGGACCACCGCAGGCGTCCAGCTGCGCAAGCAGTATGCCACCCCTCACCGCCACCGGCGTGGAGGAGGGTGCGACTCTGAAGATCTTTGCTTCCAGCGACGCCCAGTCTCCCATTCTGCACACCCTGCCCGCCGGGAGCGATGGCGTGATCACCCAGGCCAGAATGCCCCTAGAGAAAAACGGCGGCACCATTTACTATGAGGTGCACAAAGAGGGCAAGCCCGATTCCCAGCGTTATGCTGTGGAGTATGGCGACCCCATGGAGCTGCCTGCGGATCTGACAGGCCTTCAGGAGCTGGTCGCCAAGTGCGAAGCTGTGAATGAGGCGGATTGTACCAGCGCCACCTGGACGGTCTTTGCAGAAAAGCTGGCTGAAGCCAAGGCCATTGCCGAAGGAACTGCCAGAGCTGCAGCCACCGCCGCCCAGGCGGAAGCGGCCCGGTCGGCCTCCTGCAGGCCTATGCAGGCCTGCGCTACAAGGGCAACTCCCCAGCGCCTGGCTGAGCTGTGCGCCACGTTCGAGCCCATGTATCAGGAGGCGGACTACACGAAGGCCAGCTTCGCCGCGCGTACAAAGAGCGCTCTGGATGCAGCCAAGGCTGCCATGGAAGCCGATGACAGCAGCAACTATGAGTACGAGCAGCTCCGGATTGCCCTGGAGGCTGGCGTTCGCGGTCTGGTACTGTCTTCTGCCTTCGTAATCAACGAAGTAACGGTGAGCCCCGCAACGGCTCAGGTTGCCCAGGGCAAAACCCAGCAGTTCACCGCCCAGGTGACCGGCACCGGTAGCTTCAGCCAGAACGTGACCTGGGAGCTGTCCGGTAACAATCAGGAGGGCACCAGCCTGAGCGAAAGCGGCCTTCTCACCGTCGCTGCTGACGAGCCGGTGGGGACCACCTTGACAGTTCTGGCCCGGTCCTTGGATGACGAGACCAAGACGGCCAGCGCAACCGTCACCGTCACCGAGGAGTCTGTGGGAGCCCACCGACCCCCACGGAGCCCGACGATTTGGACACGGAAACCAATGTGGCATTGAACGCCCAGGTCATCGCTTATAATGGCAACACCTGGGCGGAGCCTCCGGCCCGGAGAAGCTCTTCGATGGAGCAATGACCGATTTGAACACCGACAAGTGGTGTGTGGATGGGAAAGACATGTGGGTGGCTTTCGACATCGGCACGGCGAAGAACCTGGGGAAGGCAATTTTGTACCACGCAGGCGCAAACGATGAACCCACCCCCCCCCGGCGCCATCAACACCGCCGCTTATGAGCTGTACGCCCTGAATACGGAGAAGATTTCTGTGGAGGAGCTCCTGGCAAAGACCTATGAGGAGCGTACCACCCTGCTGGCGGATCAAGCATACTGGACCCTGCTGGCCAGCAGAACGAACAATCTGGAAGATATCACAGAAGATGAGGCTGGATGCCTCTGGCGCCCGCATCTTCAAAATCAACGTCAGCGACACGGACAGCACCGGTTGGGGCGATTGTGTCCGGATTTACGAGCTGGAGCTCTACGCTTACAAGGAAGCAGCCAAGTCTGAGCTCCTTACCGGAAAGGCCCAGGTGCTGGGCGTTGCCACCGCTTCCGCTACTACAAATGAGGGCCCGGAGCAGGCCTTTGACCAGGACTACGGAACCAAGTGGTGCACCATGAAGACGCCCAGCTGGGTGGTCTTTGACGTGCAGGATCCGGCCTATGCCGACCGGCTGAAGGTGACCCATGCCGGTGGCGCAACGGTGCCGGAGGACGGGACCCTCAACACCAACGATTTTGCACTGGAGGTTCTGAACCCCCGAGAAGTACACCGATGGGGCCTTCTGGCGCTGTCTCAGGAGGAGCAGACGGCGGTCATGGCAGATGACGCCAACTGGACGGTTCTGAAGAGCTACACCGGCAACGAGGAAAATGTCACGGATGACCCTGTGGAGGCCCAGGTGGCCGGCCGCATTTACCGGCTGAAGGTCACCGATGGCGACGACAACACGTGGAACGGTCCGGATACCGTCCGGATCTATGAGATCGAGCTGTATGGCAAAAGACCACCGTAACTCCCCGGCTCCGGAGGTCTCCATCACCATCGATCCTACCGAGATGACTGTGAACAGCAACCCCGGCCAGAAGGGGCAGTTCACCGCCACCGTCACAGGCTCCGATGACAACACCGTGACCTGGACCATTACTGGCAACACCAGTGAAGAGACCCTGATTGAAAACGGTCAGCTGTTCCTGGGCATGGGAGAAACCGCAAAGACCCTGACGGTGACCGCCACCTCCAATGCGGATCCCGCCAGAGCGCCTCCGCCACGGTTTACGTGGTAGATGTGGTGCATTCGATTACGATTTATGAGATGACCCACGGCACCGTCACCGCCGACCCCGCAGAGGCAACCAAGGGCACCCTGGTGACTCTGACGGTTCTCCCGGAGGAAGGGTATGCCCTGAAGGAGGGCTCCCTGAAGGTCAATGGCACGGCGATTGAGGGCACCACCTTCACCATGCCCGATGAGGACGTGGTGATCACCGCAGAGTTCGTAAGCGAGGCCGAGGACCTTCTGGCCGCCGCCGAGGCTGCCAAGAGGGCCGCAGAGGATGCGCAGAAGAAGGCGGAGGAAGCAAGAATCGCCGCCGAGGAGGCCCAGAAGGCCGCCGAGGCCGCCGCGGGCTCTGCTGCCGATGACAAGGAAGCCGCCGAGGCTGCCAAGGACGCTGCGGAGGCGGCCATGGACCAGGCCAAGCTGGCCGAGGACGCCGCCAGGGCCGCTCAGGAGGCGGCAGAAGCTGCAGCCAAGGCTGCCGAGGAATCGAACCAGGCGGCAGCCAAGGAGGCGGGGAAAGCCGCAGAGGAGGCCCAGAAGGCCGCTGATAAAGCCGCCAACGCCGCCAAGTCCGCCAGGGAGGCGGCCGAGGCTTCCGAGGCCGCTCAGACCGCCCAGGACAAGGCGGAAGAGGCCCAGAGGACGGCGGAAGAGGCCCAGAAGGCTGCCAAGGAAGCCGCTGAATCTGCCGCCGAGGACAAGACCGCTGCCGAGGCCGCCCGTGTGAAGGCAGAGGAGGCCCAAAGGGAGGCGGAAGCCGCCCGGGACGCTGCTGAAGAGGCGAAGGATGCGGCAAACGCCGCCCGGGACGCCGCAGAGGCGCACAATCTGGCTGCAGCGGAGGAGGCCCGGAAGGCTGCAGATGAAGCCGCCAAGGCTGCGACCTCCGCTGCGGAAGCAGTGGAAAGCGCCAAAGCTGGCCGCTCAGGCTATGGTGAAGGCCCAGGCTGCCCAGACTGCCGCCGAGGAGGCCGCCCGGGTAGCCAAGGAGGCCCAGGAGAAGGCGGAAGAGGCCCAGAGGAAGGCGGAGGAAGCCGCGGGCTCCACAGCCGAGGACAAGGAAGCCGCCCAGAAGGCCGCCCAGGAAGCCAAGGAGGCAAAGGAAGCCGCTGAGGCAGCCCAAGGCGCTGCGGAAGAGGCGCAGAAGGCAGCCGAGACGGCCCGGAAGGCCGCTGAAGACGCCAATCTGGAGGCTGCCGCCTCCGCCGCCCTGGCTGCGGAATACGCCCAGAAGGTGACAGAAACCTACAACGAGATCGTCCAGATCAAGGCGGAGATGGTGGAGTTCCTGGCGGATGCCCAGAAGGCAGCCGAGAAGGCCGAGGAAGAGCGGAAGGCCGCCGAGGAAGCCCAAAAGAAGGCGGAGGAGGCCGCCCTGGCCGCCGCCAAGAGCCAGGCTCTCATTGAGCTGGCTCTGATGGACACCACCGGCTGCAACGCCGAGCAGAAGGGAAGCAGCAGCCGCCGTTCTGGCAGCAGCCCGGGAGGCCATCCAGGCCGCCGAAACCCGGGAGGAAGTGGCCGCTCTGCTGGCAGAGGCCCAAGAGGCCATGGAAGAGGCCATGAACCTGGTGTGCGCCTCCGACCTGTTCCGGGATGTGGCCCGGAATGCCTGGTACCATGAGGGCGTGGACTACATGGTGCGCCGGGGCTATATGGACGGTATGGGAGGAGGCCTCTTTGGCGTGAACGGGACCATGACCCGCGGCCAGATGGTGACGATTCTGTACCGGATTGCCGGGAAGCCCAGTGTGGAAGGCCTGGAGAATCCCCTTCCGGGACGTGGCCAAGGGCCGGTACTACACCGATGCCGTAATTTGGGCAGCAGCCAACGGCATCGTAGAGGGCATGGAAGAGGGTGTGTTTGCCCCGAAGGCGCCGTGACCCGGCAGCAGGTGGCAGTGATCCTGTACCGGCACAGCGGCGCGGAGGCCGGGAACGAGGATCTGCTGAGCAGCTACCCCGATGGGAAACAGGTGGCTCCATATGCCAGGCAGGCCATGAACTGGGCAGTGTCCCAGGGCCTGATCCGGGGCGTGGAGAACGGAGGAGTGACTACCCTGAGCCCCGCCGCCACGGCAACCCGGGCGCAGATGGCGACCATCTTCCTGCGCTACCTGGAGCAGCAGGGCTGAGAACCTGCCACTCATAAACATCCAAGCACAAAGGGACCCGGCTGATGCCGGGTCCCTTTGTGCCAACGATAGATGTTCTGTCTGGAGGTTTTATAGCGGATGGCCGCCTGTGTGACGCCATCCTGGAAAAATACTCGATTACCGCTTGTTTAAAGCGCATATCCTGTGTGATCTAATTTATGGCGAATAGAGTGGCATCTGCCTTTCGGCTTTGCCCGGACAACCAAAGCATAACACAGGCTATCCCTAATTTGCTGCCGTTTTCTCAGGCGTTTTGCTCCTTTTCTGCTGCTTGGAGGGCAGCTGCTTGTTGTCAATGTCTCCCTCGGCCCAGCCCCTGATCCTTCTGGCACACCGGACATTTGGCGTAGGGCTTCTCCGCCACATAGCTATAGCCACAGTTGAGACAGCGCCAGACTATGGGCTGAGGCTTCTGGTACAGGGTTCCGCCGGTCAGCTGGCTGTGGGCCTGCTGGAATACATTGTGATGCAGGCCCTCAATGGTGGCGATTTGTTCAAACAGACGGGCTACATCCTGGAAGCCCTCCCGTTTGGCCAACTCAGCAAAAGGCAGGGGTAGGCGGTGGTGAACTCCTCCAGCTCGCCGGCTGCGGCGAAGGCCAGATTTTGGGCCGTGCTGCCCAGGGGGAAGGGGTAGCCGGCGTCAATGTGGATGTTTTCCTGAGGTGCAGGTGCATGCTTCTGGATCATCTCCAGGAATTCCTCACCATGAACCTTTTCGTTGTCTGCCGTTTCCTGGAAGATACGGGCCAGGTATTCCTGCCCTTCCTTCCGGGCAATGTCGGCGTAAATGGTATACCGGTTGCGGGCCTGGTATTCACCGGCGAAAGCCCGGGCCAGGTTAATGCGGGTTTCTGATTGCATGAAATCCATAAAAATCCCTCCATTTTGGAACGCTTTTGATAGCATACCCGAGGGGAGGGAGGCTTATACAAAAACTCAAAGCATTGCCGGAGGGCAACGCTCTGGAGTTTATTGTGGACTTAGCTTGCGGTTCAAAAGCCGCTGCAGGCGGGGGCGGTTGTACCGCTGGATGAAAATGAAGGGGAGGTTGCTCAGGGCATAGAGAACTGTGACGGCAGCGCCAAACCCGGTGGGAACGTAGCTGTACAGGGGAAGCTTAGGAGCAGCAGACACCAGTGGACAAGCTCGGCCACACAGGTTTCCTGGAGAAAGCGGACAAGACCGTCGATGCTGTCGTGGCCCTTCATCTGCTTGGTGAAGGTTTTCTTGGTGTGCTTGCTCTTGTCCGGCAGACGATCCTTCCAACGGCGAATGCCCATGGCCTCATAGACGCGGCCCCTCGCTCCCAGGAGAAAGTACGGTAGGGGAAGCGGTCCCAGTGGAACCATTTGCGGGGCAGCGCCTCCCCAGGATATGGGCCAAGATCCCAATCAGAGCGATGTATTTGATTATGGTGGTCAATTGGTTGAGAAAGCTCATCGCGTCTTCTCCCGCGACAAATCCCGGTTTGCTGAAAATCCTTTATATTTGCCCTGGCTGCGGCACGCTGGGAGAAGCCAGGGAAGTGCCCCAAGCGATACTTGACGGGAAATTCAGGGCTTCATTATATCCCACAGATGCCCGTTTGTCCAGATGGAGCGTGCCACAAAAATGGAAAATGAGGAAATTCGGAGTCAAAACCGATGTGAGCACCGGGTGTATACACAAAAACGGTAGGAAATTCCCTCCTCCCAGCACTGAGGGCCGGCATCGGCGCAGACCCAGTCCGGGTCTTGGTCCAGATTGGGAAGAATACATCGGAGGGAGGACAGGCCCCCACCTTGGTGACATAAACCTGGGTGCAGAAGGGCAGCATGGCCCCATATACGGAGGCTCCGCCGATGACAAAAACCGCTTTCTGACCGGCAACAGCTGCAAGGGCTTCCCCCGGGCTGTGGACAATCCGGGCTCCGGGAATTTCCGGATTTCCCCGGGTGAGGACTAAATTCACCCGGTTGGGCAGGGGGCCCCTCGAAAATCTCCCAGGTTTTCCGTCCCACAATGACCCAGGCATTTTGGGTTTTTCCGGAAGTACCGCCGGTCCGCAGAGAGCGCCACAGGTTGGGTCCCCTCTGCGCCAATGCCCCAGTCCTCATATACGGCTACGATGGCGTCCATGGGCACCTCCTATATGGCGACGGGAATCTTCTCATCGAAGGGGGCCCACTGGTAGCCCTCCAGATGAAAGCTCGGGAGTAAAGTGGTAGAAGTCGGTGATGGACGGGTCCATACGGAATTTGGGGGCGGGATAGCTGGGGTTTTCCAACATCTTCCGTACCAGGGGAATATGGCGGTCATAAATGTGGCAGTCGGCAATCACATGGACCAGCCTCCCCGGCCTCCCAGGCCTGAGACCTGGGCAAACATGTGCAGCAGGACGGCATACTGACAGACGTTCCAGTTGTTGGCTGTGAGCATGTCCTGGGAGCGCTGGTTCAAAATGGCGTTGAGGGTGTTGCCGGATACGTTAAAGGTCACGGAATAGGCGCAGGGGTACAGGTGCATCTCATGGAGGTCCTGAAAATTATACAGGTTAGTGAGGATGCGCCGGGAGGCGGGGTTGTGTTTCAGGTCATACAGGACCCGGTCCACCTGGTCAATTCTCCCTCGGGGGTACTGGTATTTGACGCCCAGCTGATAGCCGTAGGCTTTTCCGATGGAGCCGTTCTCATCGGCCCAGCTGTCCCAGATGTGACTGCCCAGGTCGTGATATTGTTGGACTTTTTCTGCCAGATCCACAAAGCTCCCGAATGCAGCTCTGAAAAGCGGTGCGCCGCAGGGTCATGACGGGAAACTCCTCCCGCAGGTCATACCGGTTTTACATTACGCCAAATTTCTTCGGTGTGGGCCGGCGCCCTGTCGTCCCAATGGGGGCGCACCCTTTGGCCGGTGTCCCAGACGCCGTGCTCCAAAATATCCAGGCAGGTTGCCCGGTACAGCTCGTCCGCTTTGCTCATGGGTGAATCTCTCCTCTGTTTAGTTCCTTGCCCGTATTCTACCACACTTGCCGGGAGTCTGGCAACGCCAAAATCCAGGGATTTGATGAGAATGGGCTGTCTCATATAAACACGGTGCAGGGAGCCATCCCTGCACCGTGCAGATGCGTTATTGAGAATTGGTAGTGCTGGTCTGTACCCTTGCCCAGGACAATGGCGTCGTAGTCCACTTCGTAGGGGTGATTTTCCAGGCTGGTTTGCAGCAGTTGGGTGCTCCGCTCCTGCATCATCTGGGACTCGGCGGAGGTGTACCAGTAGGTTTTTCTCACTGGCGCTGACAAAATACATAATATGGCAGCCAAATGGGTCTCCACCAGGCCCGTGTCGCCGGCCTTGCGCGTGGGATCGAAGCACCAGTCGTTGAATTCCGTCACCATCTGGTTGGGTGCAACGCCTTCGTAAAGGCCGCCATTGGAGACGGAGCCAGTATCTGCAGAATTGTCTTCCACCAGATCGGCAAAGCTGGCTTCGGTGGCTTCCCCGGCCAGCCACTGGTCGTAGAGCGCCTGGGCCTTTTCCTTGGCGGCGGCCAGCTGCTCCTCGGAGTAAACGGCGTTTCCGTTGTCATCGGTGCCGGCTTTTTCCCCCTCCGGTTGGATCAAAATGTGACGGACATTGATGGTGGCCGGGTCTCGTTTTTGTCAATGCCGTTCTGGGTGAAGGTCTCCTGATTCTCATCATAATAGGCCTCCACCTCTTCGGCGCTGGGGGTGAGGGCATCCATCTGGGAGTAGTAATAGTCCATACTGGTCATATACAGCTCCATATAGGACTGATAAGTTTCGGCGGTGACGCCGGCGCCAAAATCGGCTTCCAGCATGGCCTGTACAGAGTCAAAAAACCGTACTGCTGGGCGCTGGTTTCCAGCTGCTGGGCGCTGCTGTTCAGCTGAGTCTGGGTTCCCTCGGAAATGGTATAGCCAGCGGCCTCTGCATCCAGGCGCACGGCCTGATACTGGGCCCAGGTCTGGAGGGCGTTGTCCAGGAAGAACTGCTCCCAGGTCATGGTGGTGCTGGACATGCCGCAGGTTTGCTCGTTCAGGGGCTTGGCAGTGTCCAGACCAATGTAGGCAATATAGCTGCTATAGTTATTGAGGAAGTCGTAATAGGACCTCCAGTAGAAGATCTGGAGCAGGCCGTTGCTGAGGGTGGCATCGCCCATCGTGGCTACGGCTTTGCTCAGCCCGGGGTGATATCGTCCCCTTCGAAGGTATAGTCCTCCCGGACCAGAACGCCGGTAGGCTCTGCGGTCTCTTCCGGGTGGTGTCTGTGGTGGAGGCGGTGGATTCAGCGGGTTCTGTGGGAAGGCTCTCTGCCGGTCGAGCCAGGAACCAAATGGCGACGGCGATGAGGGCCAGAACCAGGACTGCGCCGCCAATTACCAGGGCGAGCTTTTTCCGATTCACAGGCTTAGGCTGGGAATCGGAAGCCTCCCCTGGCGACGGAAGGTCTTGCTCCGGCGATCCGCTGGATTCTTCCGGGGTGGCGGGGCTTGCGCAGTCTCCTCCGGGGAGAAGGCAATGGTCTCAGTCTCCTCCGGCAGGCTGTTGTCCCAGCCACAGCTGGGGCAGATGGAATTGCCATCCTCCAGGGGGGCTTGGCAGTGTTTACAATTCATGAATTGACCTCTTTTCTTCCCTGGGACGCGGACAGACCGAGACCTGGGGCATATTTCTTTCAATATAGCACGGAAAGAGCACCAATGCAAGGTAAAGTTCCAGGGAAATATGAGAAGAGGTTGAATTTTCTGTAAACAACGGAGCGGGCAGTCTAAAATCTGCCCTTTGCTGAATGTGCAGAATAAAATCTAAGGCGCCTCTTGTCAAATCCTCAGGCAATGGGCTATAATAGATGCCAACCGAGAGACTGCGTCTTCGGCCTATTTCCGACAGGAGGTTCCCTTTCTATGAATTGCCCGGAGAAAAAGCACATCCTGCTCATTACCACCGGCGGTACCATTGCCTCCATGCCCGGCGGCCAGGGGTTGGAGCCCCGCCGCAGCGATGTTTTGGAGCGCGAGCTAAATCAGCTCCGTACTTATTACCACATTTCCATACAGGACCTCATGTGCCTGGACTCCTCCAACATTCAGCCGGAGGAATGGGTGATCATTGCCCGGGCGATCTTCGAGGCGCGGGAGGACTATGATGGCATTGTGGTCTCTCATGGGACGGATACCATGGCCTACACGGCGTCAATGGCCACATTTATGTTAGAGAATATCAACCTGCCTGTGGTATTCACGGGTTCGCAGCTGCCTTTGGCTGATTTTTTCTCCGATGCGCCCTCCAATCTCCGCACGGCCTTTGCCATGGCAGCTTCCGGCAAGCCGGGGGTGTTTCTGGCATTTGACCGGAAGATTATGCTGGGCTGCCGGGCAGTGAAGGTCCGGGCCTCGGGCTTTTCCGCCTTTGAAAGCATCAACAGCCACTATGTGGGACGGGTCACGGCTATGGGGTTGGAGCTGGATGAGACCATGCTGCCCCGGATCACCGGCCCGGCCCGGTTTCTGCCCCAGGCCAGCCGCCAGGTGTTCCTGCTGAAGCTGACTCCGGGTGTGGACCCCAGTATCTTTGATGTCCTGGTGGATTTGGGCTATCGGGGATCGTCATTGAGGCATTTGGCCTGGGCGGGATGCATTTCCTCCACCGGAATCCGGGCCGGGGGATTCGGGGGCAGTGGACCGGGGCGTCAGCGTGGTGGTCTGCTCCCAGTGCCTGTATGACAGCAGCAACCTGAATGTCTATCAGGTGGGGAAAAAGCTGCTGGAAATGGGGGTCATCCAGGGAGGAGACATGACCACAGAGGCCGCTATGACCAAGCTGATGTGGGCTTTGGGCCAGGGATTCCAGCCGGAGGAGATCCGCGCCCTGTTTTTGCGGAGTCTGGCTGGGGAGATTACGCTTTTAGAATTTTTCCCAGAATTCTTCTGCTTTTTCTTGTAAAGCGCCGGCTTCGTGGTAAACTAAGGGAAGACTGGCGGATTTCATTTGGGAGGCGTTTTCTATGGACCCCATTTACGTCACCGGGCACCGAAACCCGGATACAGATTCCATCGTCTCGGCAATGGCCTATGCTGCGCTGCGAAACACCCTGG
>VOFB01003550.1_pt1 | contig 38365 bp, 65 predicted proteins | sample 5384141 | NCBI WGS metagenome assembly VOFB01 (sample SAMN12384721, study PRJNA508395) | human gut metagenome | isolation source: healthy gut A | host: Homo sapiens
AAGGATAGAGTTGCAAATGCAATGATAGAAACTGCTATTAAGGAAGGTAAAATTAATAAAGATACAGTAATAATAGAACCTACTAGTGGAAATACTGGTATAGGATTGGCATTTGTTACTGCAACAAAAGGTCTTCGTTTAATACTTACTATGCCAGAAACAATGAGTATAGAAAGAAGAAGAATAGTTTCTGCATTAGGAGCAGAAGTAGTATTAACACCTGGGTAGAAAGGAATGAAGGGTGCTATTGCAAAAGCAGAAGCGTTAAAAAGAAGAGTATGGAAAATGCATTTATTCCACAACAATTTGAAAATGAAGCTAACCCTAAAATCCATTTTGAAACTACTGGTCCAGAAATATGGAAGATACAGATGGAAAGGTCGATATATTTGTTGCAGGTGTAGGTACTGGAGGAACAGTTACTGGTATAGGAAAATATATAAAATCTCAAAATCCAAATGCAAAAAAATAGTTGCAGTAGAACCAGCTACATCAGCAGTACTTTCTGGTCATAAACCAGGACCTCACAAGATTCAAGGTATAGGTGCAGGATTTGTACCTAAAGTTTTAGATTTAGATATAGTAGACGAGATAATTCCTGTTGAAAATGAAGATGCTTTTAATGCATCGAGAGCAGTAGCAAAAGCAGAAGGTTTGTTGGTTGGTATATCATCTGGTGCATCAATTTACGCTGCAACAGAGCTAGCTAAAAGACCAGAAAACAAAGGCAAAAATATAGTTGTTTTATTACCAGACACTGGTGAAAGATATTTATCAACAACTTTATTTGAATAGATTTATATAAAATAACTCTTAACAAAGTGAAAAACTCACTATGGCAAGTCAGGCCAAAGGCTTGCCATATCCCCAGGATAACTTATAAAAATGGTATCCCTTAGTTAGTATATAAAAAATACAAGTATAATAACTAATATAAAAGCTGGAATATAACTTTAAATTTAAGTTATTCCAGCTATTTTTTAATTTCTAACCTATTAACTAAAGCAATGGAATCTTCGATTCGTTGGCGCTATGAGCGAAGCGAATTTTTTTAACTAAAACAAAAATACAGTCTATAGTTAGCTTTTAATTATATTATTTTCTTGTCCAAGTAACATTATCTCCACGAGACATATCTAGTACATATCCCGCAATATTTATTCTATTTTTCGATGCAGTGGCGACATTCTGCTGCCTCATCTCCTGTACATATTTTATTGTCATAAAGTTCATATTTTTTTTCTAGAAGAAGTAGGTGATAAGTTTGGCATGGCAACATTAGCGCCGGCATCAAATCCTTTTTCACGACCTATTGGGTCTATTGTTCCTAAAGCTGTAGTAGCAGGAAGTAGGCAAGTAGGAAGTAATAATCTAATTAATGATAACATAAGAGTAGTTTCCTCAACAGTACCTGCAGACTCATTCTTAAATTGAGTATCGTGATGTGGGATAAAAGGGCCTATTCCAACCATATGTGGGTCCAGTTCTTTTAAGAATAGCAAATCTTCTGCTAAAATTTCTGGTGTTTGATAAGGAGAATGAACCATAAATCCAGCACCTATCTGATAACCGATTTCTTTTAAGTTTCTTAAACATTGAATTCTGTTTTGGAGTGACATACATCCTGGGTGAAGTTTTTTTATAATGTTCTTCGTTTGCAGTTTCGTGTCTAAGTAGATATCTGTCAGCACCTGCATCGTAATATTTTTTATATGATTCGTAGCTTTTTTCACCTATAGATAATGTGATTGCACAATCTGGATATTTAGCTTTTATTGATTTTACAATCTCAACAATTTTATCGTCAGTGAAATATGGATCTTCGCCACCTTGTAACACATAAGTATTATATCCAAGAGTGTGACCGATATCAGCACATTCCATAATTTCATCTAGAGAGAGTCTATATCTGTCGGCATTTTTATTTGATTTTCTAATTCCACAATAATAGCAGTCGTTTTTACAATAATTAGTGAACTCGATTAAAGCTCTTAAATAAACTTTATTGCTATAGTATTTATCCCTTAGACAGGATGCTTTTTTATGTAGATATTTTCTATCTTCATCATTTTATATTTTTATTATATAAACTAATTCTTCCTTAGTTAATATATGTGTATCTGCCAGTTTATCGATTAAATTTCTTATATTCATAAAACTTCTCCTTTAAAATAAAATATAAAATTCATACTTGGCAAGTATGGAATTACTTATATTTTAGCACAAAAAAATATATTATATGTAAAATTATGGAAATTAAGGTGAATACAAAAAAAAACTGTGAGAAAAATAGATTATTTAACTCACAGTTTCGTATAAAAAGTTATTTTTAATAATTAATTTTATAATTTAAAGTAATTAACTTGGTAATCAGTTAACTCAGTATCACATTCAGCACAGTGGAAACTTTTCTTAGATGTTATGAAACTATTTGATTCATTATCGTACTCAGTTTTCATTTTTGTAACTATACCTGCAGCAGTAAGGTCTTTACCACATTTTTTACAGTTTTGAACTGTGCATATATTTTCACAAAAATGCAGGATTTAACTGTTCTATAGTGTATCCACATTTTGAACAATTTACTCCATTTTCTTGTTCTTTTGATGTAACTACTAATCCTTTACCATCTTTAGAATATTTATAATTTACCTTTTCTACAGTTGAATAACCAGATTCAAAGATGTTGCAACTACAATTAGGACATATGAATTTAGGTTCATATCCATTTATAGTAGTATTTTCTTTTGTATCCGTATTTTCAGTAGGTGTAGATTCTTTTTTAGTCTCTTCTGATTTTTTAACAGTTTCAGTTTTATCAGTTTTATTAGGAGTAGATTTTGCTTTTTTCTTCTTTTTTAGTTGTTCACTTTGACCACCATAATAAGCTCCACCTAAGTCAACTTGACCGCATAAATCAGATAATTTTTCTCCCATAGTTTTTAAGAAAGTTTCTAATTCATCTTCAGGATTACTTTCTTCTTTATTTTTATTAGAACTATCGAAGTTTAATATATAATCATAAATATCTTTTGCATTAAATTGTACTGCAGCTGCTAAAATATGTTCTTTTATAGTAGCATACTCTTGATTTTTAGAAGGATTATTCAAGTTGATTATATCATTATCTAAAATGAATTTGACTATTGAAAGATAGTCGTATTTAGTTGCAAAGAAAAAAGAACCATTTCATCTAGATTATTGTCAGAAATTCTGTCCGCAAAATCAACAAAGACTTCTGGAGAGTCTAAGTAAATTTTCTTTCTCTAAATCCTTTAAATCATTAAGTATTTCTATAATATTAAATATTTTTTCATAATTAACTAATCCTCCTTGATTAGATTTTATAAATCATTTTTGTATATCTCTACATCTGGAGCGAGAGAGTAGATTGTATCTTTTCTTTCTACTATAATTTTAGTAGTTTTTGCTAAGGTCTCATCTTGATTTATGTGAAGTAAAAGCTCCTTTGTAGGATTTATGGCAATTGGATTACCAACTCGTCTCAACATATTAATATCACCGTTTGTGTCTCCATAAGCATATGATTGATTTAAGTCTAAGTTGTACTTCTCAACAAGTTCATCAATAGCCTTATTTTTTGCTTACAGAATCCCACATTGGGATAACTTCACCAGTAAATGCATTATCTTTAAATACATATATACTGCCTCGATAATCTGTAATATTATATTTTTCCGCCATTTTTTTACTAGAAAATCGGGGCTACCAGAGATAAATATAACTTTATGACCTTGTGATAAATGCCACTTAATTCTAGAACGAGTATAAGTATAAACTCTTTCTGATTTTAATTTGATTACTTGGTCTGTTGCAAAATCTATTGCTGATTTATCTAATCCCATTAGTGATTTAACATATAAATCACACAAGTTTAGAAGATAATCGTCGTAATTTCCTTGTCTTCTATCCCAAGTCATAAAAATGTCTTTCGTATTGTCAACCCATGCTTTTTTCATCAACAACTTCATATTTAATCAGTTTTTTGAAATGTTCAACCATAAGCGAATCCCCTATAGATTGTACCGTCGATATCAAAAAAGGCTGCTGTATTTTTCATAAAGATCACCCCTAATTATGCTTTCTTATATTATATTATATTTTGTGTAAATAATATACTAATACTATAAAATATAATTAAAATGATATATTATAGTTGTATTATATTTAAAAAATAGAACTAATAATTAAAGATAAAGACTTTTAGATAAGATTAGAGAGGAGAATATATGAATTTTGAATATGCAAAAATAACAAGGTCTAGACTTATGGGAAGTATGGGACTTATTACAAAATATAGCGATGAAAATAACGAAGTATTTGAATACTATCTTTTAGATTGTGAAGGGTTAGGTTTTGTGATTATGTAAGATTAGAAAATCCTACAAAACAAGAAGCATATATGGAAGAAGAGCGATTAATGGGGGATTAGGAGAAAATAGAATATTTATATCTGAAGATAGAGCTCTATTTTTAATCCAATACTTTGGACGCAAAAATTTAGAATATGAAAAGCCACTTCCAGATGGTGAAGAGTATTATATGAATATAATAGAAAATTACGAAACAGAAGTTACAATGGAAGAGATGTTCCCTATTTTATGCAGAAAAGTGACTAGCGAAGTAGAATTTATAAACTTCATGACTATGAGATTTATTGCGTGGGATAGAGAAGCACTTAGATATTTCTGTGAAATGAAGAAACTGCATATATGCATATTACTAATATAAATGGAACACTTCTTAAAAATACAGTTTATGAAAAGGTAATGGCAGATATATAAGTAAGCCAATTTATGAAGATAGCGATGGTTATTATGTCTGTAAAATCGCATTTAATATAGAAAAAGAGAATGATGAATACAAAGTAAAATCAATATTTGTTACTGATAAACAGCCACTTTATGATTTCCAAGTATTTGATGAAATATCTAAAAATGAGTTTGTAGATATTTATAATTTAAAAAGAATACGACGAGTTTGTGGACAAGTTCTATATAGATAATCCTTTTATGATGAAAAGCCATTTAGACGAGGGGACATTCTTCACTAGATTTAACTTTAATAACAATCATGTAAAACAAAATGTATATGTAATAAATAATGACTTAAAAGCAGTTTATTATGTAATGGAAGATAAATTATATGTTGGAACTTATTCAAAAAGAGACAGAGATTATATAAACAAATTGTTAATAGCAAACTACAAAGATTATATATCATTTGATGATGCAATGTGTTTTTGAGCAAAATGTATTATATGATTTTGCTGAATCTGGTTGTGATGATTTTATTATTTTATAGAAGATTAAAAATATATAGAAAATATTTTGATAAAATATTATGAATTGAAAATGGCTATCTATTTCTTAAAAGAAAAATATTAACAAAAATGAGAATTAGTATCAAATTATATTGATAATCCTTATAAAATATGTTACTATTATTTCAGTAGTTAATTTAGGTTAACAAAATAGCCCTTTAAAGTGATGAAAAAATAGCTCCTATATTTATATATAGGAGCTGTTTTTTTTATGTAAATAATTATATTTATTTATAATTAATAATTGTTATAGAAATATTAAATTTTATAAAATTGTGGGAAAAATAAATTTTTAGTACTATAATTTAATTACATAGTTTATTTATATTTATTTGGATAAGATTATTTGCTACGCAAAGAATAATCTTTTTTTTGCAAAAAAGAAGACAACCCAGAATTATCTAGATTGCCTCCTATTACGTATTTATAATATTGGGGGAATATTATGAGGAATACATTTATATTATTGGCAGGAAAAAAATCTTATACACTTTTCTAAAAATTTTCTAAAAATTTTCAAAGTACTTAAATCACTATTTCTTGATAGTTATAATAAAATAAATTCTCTTGTTATAAATAAAGTTATGGGTATAATATATAGAGCACATGTATAAATAAAACATACAAAAAAATATACAAAGTGCAAGAAACATGTTAAAGAATGACGTTTTGTTGGTAAAACAACATATATTTAGTATTTATTGGGCTATAATAAATTTATAATAACAAGTCGAAATATAATATATTTTGATCTGCCAGACTATTTATTTAAAACGTATTTATTTTAAAAATTCAAATTGTGGGAGGATGTTTGTTATGGGATTCAAATCAGATATTGAAATAGCTCAAGAAGCTAAACCTCAAGATATTAGAGAAATAGCTAAAAAATTAGGATTAACAGAAGACGACTTAGAGTTATATGGTAAATATAAAGCTAAAATTGACTACAACTTACTTAAAAAGATAATGGTAAAAGAAAGCTAAATTAATATTAACTACAGCTATCAACCCAACTCCAGCAGGAGAAGGTAAAACTACTACTACTATAGGTGTGGCTGACGGTTTAACAAAAACTAGGTAAAAACGTATTAGTTGCGTTAAGAGAACCTTCTCTAGGACCAGTATTCGGTATCAAAGGTGGGGCAGCAGGTGGAGGATATGCACAAGTTGTTCCAATGGAAGATATAAACTTACACTTCACAGGTGACTTCCATGCAATAGGAGCTGCAAACAACTTACTAGCTGCAATGGTAGACAACCACATACACCAAGGAAATGAACTTAGAATAGATCCTAAGAGAATAACTTGGAGAAGATGCGTAGACATGAATGATAGACAGTTAAGAAATATCGTTGATGGTTTAGGTAAAAAAGGTGATGGGGCTGTAAGACAAGATGGATTTGACATAACAGTTGCATCAGAAGTAATGGCAGCATTCTGTTTAGCTGACGATATAGCTGATTTAAAAAGTAAGATTAGGTAGAATAATAGTTGGATACAGTTATGATGGTGAACCTGTAACAGCTAAACAATTAAACGCTAATGGAGCAATGGCAGCATTATTAAAAGATGCATTAAAGCCAAACTTAGTACAAACATTAGAAGGAACTCCAGCATTTGTACATGGTGGACCATTCGCTAATATAGCACATGGTTGTAACTCAGTTATAGCAACAAGAATGGCTATGCACTTTGCAGACTATGTAGTAACTGAAGGTGGATTCGGTGCTGACTTAGGTGCTGAAAAATTCTTAGACATTAAATGTAGAATGGCTAACTTAAAACCTGATGCAGTTATAATAGTTGCAACAGTTAGAGCATTAAAATACAATGGTGGCGTAGCTAAAGCTGACTTAAACGAAGAAAACTTAGAAGCGTTAGAAAAAGGTATACCAAACTTATTAAAACACGTTGAAAATATAACTCAAGTTTATAAATTACCAGCAGTAGTAGCTATAAACGAATTCCCAACTGATACAGAAGCTGAAGTTGAATTAGTTAGAAAGAAATGCCAAGAATTAGGCGTTAACGTTGCTTTATCTCAAGTATGGGCTAAAGGTGGCGAAGGTGGTATAGAATTAGCTAAAGAAGTTATAAGATTATGTGATGAACCAAATGACTTCCAATTCTGCTACCCAGATGAATATTCATTAAAAGAAAAAAATAAATGCAATAGCAACTAAGATATATGGAGCTGACGGTGTAGATTATACTCCAGAAGCAGAAAAAGAATTAGCTAACTTAGAAAAAATAGGCTTTGGTAAAGTTCCTGTTTGTATGGCTAAAACTCAATATTCATTAACTGACGACCAAACTAAATTAGGTAGACCAACTGGATTTAGAATAACAGTTAGACAAGTTACAATATCTGCAGGTGCAGGATTTGTAGTTGCATTAACTGGTGAAATAATGAAGATGCCAGGTCTTCCAAAAGTTCCAGCAGCAGAAAAAATCGATGTTGATGAAAATGGAGTAATATCTGGTTTATTCTAGACTTTATTGTTAACACTTAAATATTTACATAAATATAATGATTATAGTGTAAAATTAGTATTACCATGTGACAGTTATAATAATAAAAGTAACTTTATTATTATAGAATAAGAAGATAATATTAATATATAAATAAAAGAGAGGCTGCCATCTGTGACAGCCTCTTCAAATAAAGTAATTTTACATAAGTTTGTCATTTTCCATTACTACAGGTTTATAAGTTTGACTTTCGCCTGTAATACTAGTTTTAGTCTATCGACCATGTATGATTTTAACTCTTCTTTATTTTTGAATTTTGTTATTTGGTAAGGTAATTCAAACCCGTATTTTTTCTATAAATATAACTCCATCATTAGTATTTATGGCAACCCCAGTATGACCTACAAATAAAAGCATTGATTTTCTTCATCTGGAACATAACCATTTATTATAGAAATATTCTCATCTGATTTAAATGATATTTTTCTATTTTTAAATTCTTTAGCAATTTCATCAGCAGATTTTTTTAACATCATTAAAATCACTTACCTTGATATTTGAGAAGAAATTGAAAAATTTGTTCATATCTTCCTTGCTAAATTTTGCATCAGGATTATCTCTTAATGTTGCGGAATCCATTTCTAAGTTAGTATTGTCTATTTTATCATAATCTAAAGAAGAATTTGAGATTATGAATTTATTAAATAATCTAAAAGCAGTTATCCTACAATTTTGGTCAGTAAATTTAGAATTATTTTTATCCATTTATCAGAAAGATCATATAAATTATATGGAACTTGCATTTTAGATAATCGCTCATTTTCATTTTAAAAGTTCTACACCTTCCACACTTTTATAATAGTGTTTAACTGATTGCATAAACATAGAAATATCTTCTTTATCGATATTATTTTCGCTTAAAAATCAGCTACTTTTTTTTGAGTATCTTCATCACTCATAGTTGAATACTTCATATTTTCAGAAGTCAAAGGTTCTTCTTTTGGCTTTGAGAAGTACATCCGCCAAATAATAAGGTTGTAAGCAATACGCCTACTATCAATATTTTTTCATAAAACTAGCTCCCTCAATTTTATTTTTAAGATATTATATCATAGTTTATAATTTCATAAAATAAATAAAAGACAAAAGGAATATAATTTATGGATAGTAAATTAATAGAAAATATTTATTATCTACCTTGAATAATTATTTTTAATCATATTAACTAATAACATGATATTTAAGATTATTAATCCTATTGAAAATACTAATATTAATGAACTAATTTGATTGTCACTTTGAAGAACAAAGAAACCAACTAGTAGAATGATAATTGACACTGTATCGTATTTTTGGATTAATAATTTACTTTTAAAAGAAGATAATCCAGGATATTTAACTATACTACCTTCTTTTAAAGATTTTTTAGCATTTAATTTCAAAGTAAATCTTGTAAAAATTCAAACCTAAATATAATGCAAGGCTACTATAAAAATTATTATGCATGACTTTCCATAAGAATAAGACTCTATAGTAGGATTATTTTTTTCCAAAAGTTAGTGCTAAAAAAAAAAAAGCATAACATTTGAATAAAATATCCAAAATTAAATTTTAATAATGAATCTAATTTTAATGAATCATCAGTTTGTATATCGACTGCATTTGCATCTTCTGTGCAAAATATCTGATATTGTGAGCTTTCAACAATATGTTTCCATCCAGATGATTCACATATATCAATATATTCATTAAATAATAATTCGTAATTTTGTAGTGATGTATCAGCACATGTATCTGATAACTTTGGAATATCCACTGTAAACCTCATATTTTTAGGTTCGCATCTTTTAAATTTAAAAATATTAAGTATCCAAATTTCGTCGAGCATCCAGCCTTTAGCAGCCATTTCGGATAAATATAATTCTAAAGCATGACAGTCACTTGCATCAAATGGAACTGTCCTAAACAATATATTTTTGCTAATTCTCATAAATATTTCCCTTTTTATAAATTAATTAAGATGATTTTATTTTTATAGTACGTATAATTATTTTTAATGAAAATAATTACTTATCTAAAAAGTTTTGCCGTCGTTTACCATAAGTAAAAGTCTATTGTATTCTTCTTTAAAATGTTGATACCATCTTCTGTTATGATGTAACTTATTTTTCTACCTTCAACAGAAGTTTCTTTGATTAATCCAGCTTGTTGAAATTTTCTAAGTAGGGTATATAAAGTTCCAGGACCTACACGAATCCTTCCATTAGAAATATTTTCAACTTTTTTCATTATATCGACTCCACAACATTCTTCTGTTAAAGAAAGAAGAACATAATACATTGGCTCAGATAATGTTTGAAACTGCTTTCGTGCCATCTTTACCTCCTTGTATAAAAGAAATATCGAGTATCGATATTTATAGCTTAATTATAATATCGATACTCGATATTGTCAATAAAAACTAATAATAAATATGATTACGACTTTTTGTTACATATACTGTTTATATAGAATAGGTGTAGGACAAGGTAGATACTAGAAAAGGGGATGAGTTATGGCAGCAAGAAAGAGTCCTATAAGAGACAGATTAAATGGATATTTTTCATCTAAATATTCAATATTATCATTAGTGGGTTTACATATTTTAATGTCTATTATAATGTTATTCAGTGTATATGAATTATTTGTAGGTATAAGCGCAACTAGGTTTATTTATGATGAGCTAAAATACGTACAAGCATCAGTATTTGGAATAGACTTCATAGTACAAAACGACCATTTTTATTTTGGAACATCAGTTACAATATGCCTGATTATACTTCTTATAATTGATATTTTATTTTTTATAGGTTTGGTGATGTTTAATAAAGAAAAACACCTGAAAAATAATTAAAGTATAAAATAAAAGAGCGGATAAACATATATTTATCCGCTGCTTGATTAATAATTATAATTAGAAAGAAAATCAACAACTTTACTCAATATATCATAAGATAATTTTAATGATTTAAAACTAATATATTCGTTATTTCCATGAATTCCAGAAATATTATTTCTTGTATCAAGTGGGAAGAAACCTAAAGTTGGTATTTTTCTATATCTAAAAAATCTATTATCACTATATCCAGGTGTTATAGTAGGCAATAGTTTGTAATTTTGATTTATAGATTTTAATTCGATTCTATAAATGAAAAAATATTTGTATAGTTTCTATTTATATTTCTACTTAGTATGAGATCTATATTTTCATAGAAAGATTGTTTTGCGATTTTTCGTTTACCTTGAAAATCTATATTATTATAAAATTCCAATGTATTTTTATTATAATAACCTAAATCTAAAGCTTGATTTAGTATTTTGTTAATTAAATCATAAGAATATTTTTTACTTTCATTTATTCTTTTCAATTCATATGAATTATATGGGTAAATTTCTTCAGTTTGGATAGTGAAGTAATAGTCTGATTTTAGCTCAATAGGATATCCGCCACCTTCGCCTATAACTAGTTTTAAATTATCAATTATATTTGTATTTTCTAAAATCCATTCAGTACCGTATTTGCCACTTTGTTCTTCATCACATGAGCACATAAATATAATTGTATTTTCAGGTATATGTTTATTTAATGATAAGTTTCTCACTATTTCCATCCAAATTGAAACTAATCCCTTACAATCAAGTGCACCTCTACCAACTATACAATTATTTGTGATGGTAGCTTTATCTGATGGAAAGAGCCAATTTTCACTATTATAATTAGCTGTATCTATATGAGAGTGAAGAAGTATTTTATTATCACTTTTTCCTTTTATAGTAGCAATTATATTTCCTTTACCTAAAACTGGCTCGTAAATTTTATTTTCAATACCTAAATTATCAAACACTTCTTTTATATATAAAATGCCTTCAATTTCATTATTTGAATCAATTGTAGTATTAATATTAATTAGATTGCAAAGATAATCTATTATTGTTTTTGTATCATTTTTATATTTATATCCTAACATTCTAGATGAATTTAATACTACGAAAATTGAAGATGCATTGTGTATAATAGCTGCTGCAATAGGATTTAAAATCCCAATCCAGATAGAAGTATTCCGATTATATTTACGCAAACGGCAAATACCCAAATATTTTGTTTTATAATAGAGTATGTTTTTTGCTTAGAGCAATTGTTTCACATAAGAAATCAATTCTATCAGACATAAGAGTGATATCTGATGCATCTGATGCTATATCTGTTCCAGCCATACCCATTGCGATTCCGACAGTGGCAAGTGTAAGAGCAGGAGCATCATTAATTCCATCGCCAATCATAGCGACATGTTTTCCACTTGATTGGAGTTCTTTTATATAGTCTAATTTTTCTTGAGGAAGTAAATTTGATTTAAATTTATTTATTCCAACTTCATCACAAATTGCTTGGGCAGTATATTCATTGTCACCAGTAAGCATAATGAAATCTTCTATACCAAGAGTTTTTAATTCATTGATAGTATCTTTAATATAAGGTCTGACTGTATCGGCAATAGATATACAACCTAGTATCTCATCATTTGAAACGACAACTAGAGCAGTTCTACCTAGTTTTTCTTCATGGTCTAAAAAATTATAAACCTGTTTATTTGAAAGAGGTTTAATTTGTTTATTCTGTGTTTTATAAATTTCGGGATTTAATTCATTTAAAAGTTTTCTATTTGAAACTTCGTAATAATTATTATTTATTTTTACATTTACACCACGTCCAAACATCATGTTGAACTCTCCATTTGGAATTTCATCTAAATTTAGATTCTCTTTTTCAACAAAATATTTTATAATTGATTTTCCAATAGGGTGGCCGGAGTTTTTTCTACAATTGCTAATGTATTTAAAAATTCATTTCTTTTTGATTCATCACATATTAAGATATCGACAACTTCTGGAGTACCTTTAGTTATTGTTCCAGTTTTGTCAAAGCAAATAGTCGTAACTTTGGCTAATTCTTCAATGACAACCCCACCTTTTATTAAAACTCCTTTTTTTTGCAGCATTACCGACACTTGCAACAACTGCTGTTGGAGTCGCTAGTATCAATGCACAAGGGCAAGCTATTACCAAAATTGACATTACACGCATAATATCTTTTTGTAAGTAGAGCTGTTATAGCACAAATTAAAAGGATAGTTGGAAGGAAGAATTCCGCAAATTTATCGGCAGTTTTTGAACATTACCTTTGTTTTCTTGGGCACTTTTCACTGTTTTGATAATTTGACCGAGTATAGTTTCGTTACCTATTTTTTGTGTGAGAATTTCTATAACTCCATTTTCATTTAAAGTACCTACAAAAACTTTGTCTTTTGTAGTTTTATCAACTGGCATTGATTCACCTGTTATGGCGGATTCGTTTATCGTTGCTTGACCATTTTGAATAATACCGTCAACAGGAATTTTTTTCGCCTGCTATAACTTGAATTATATCTCCCGGTCTTATTTCTCGTATTGATACTTCTTCAAATTTATTTCCGATTTTTTCTGCATTTATGTGGGACTAGTTGGATTAGAGAGCGGACTGCATTTTGTGTTTTTTTCATAGTTAAATCTTCTAGAAACTCGCCAAATATCATCATGAATGAAACTATAGAACCAGATAGATATTCCCCAACATAGGTAGTGCCTATCAGTGCTAAGACGACTAATAATCCGGCAGTAACTTTTCTTTTTTTGATAGTTGCTAGTACGGTAGATTTAATTACTACAAAGCCACCAATTATAAGTGGAATAATTTCAAACTTAAAATTATTTTCTGTAAAAAAGTGAAAAATAATAGCTAATATATTTAATATTAGTAAAGTAAAAGGAAGGATATCTATATTGTATTTTTTATAAATTTGCTCATATTTTACACCTCATTTTAAAAATTTTAAACCTGAGAGAAAAACTCTCAGGTGTATATTGTGATGTTATTTATCAGTCTTTTTCTTATTGAATAAACTAAATTTCTTTTTCTTATGGTCTTCGGAGTTATCTTGGTTATGCTTATGGTCATGGTGTTCGTGATTATGACTATGTTCGTGGTGATGATGTCCATGATCATGTTCTTCATTTATTCCAAATAAATCGTCCATATCCTCCATATCATCAAATATTCCATGGTGACCTTCATGCATTTTAAATTACCTCCTTATTGATTAAATATAATTAATATCCCCTATAGGGGGTTATTAATTATATTATAGGGTTTATGGAAAAAAGTGTCAATTATTTATAATAAAATGGTTAAAAAATAATATATAAGGTATAATTGATATGTTGTAAATGAGATTAGGAGGGGTTTTAATGGGTAGTAATATACAAGAGAATAATCATGAGCATAATCATGCTCATTCAAATCATAAACATTCGGATGAAGATTATAAAAAGTTAATAAATAGGATGTCTAGAATTATTGGGCATGCTAATTCTGTAAAAACTATGATGGAAGAACATAGGGACTGCACAGAAATTTTAATACAAATATCAGCAGTAAAAGCTGCATTAAACAATTTAGGGAAGAAAATATTAGAAGATCATATAAACAAATGTATAGTAGATGTAGTGGGAGAAGAACAGTTAGAAGAAAACAAAAATTATTAAAAGATTTAAATGATGCAATTGATAAATTCGTAAGATAAATAATCAAATTTTACCCCTAAGAAATTATGAAAAAAATTTTTTGAAAGAGTAAAATTTATTAAGAATATCTAGACTCAAGTAGGGGCAAAAGCATCGGTAAAAAAATAGATGATTTTTGGAAAATTATATCTATGTATTTTTGATTAAACTAACTTGATTGCACACAATATATGGTGTAAAATAAATCAGTCGGCACTAGATATTGTGCTAAAGAAATGGATTTTTACATAAAAATAAAAGTTTATCACTTGAAAAATTAATAATTATGTTGGTATTACTAGTGTATAAAGTATTAGTAAGAATATAGAAACCAATTTAAAAATAAATACAAAAAACTTTAATGAAATAATAATACTATATAGAAGAAGGAGATAATAATGTCAGCGAATTTAAGTATAATTAAAAGAGACGGAAGCAAAGCAGAATTTGATAAATTAAAGATAGAAAATGCTATATTAAAAGCAATGAAATACGGTAGTGGTGTATTAGAAGAAGATATAGCAAAAGATATAGCAGAAGAAATAGAAAAGATATATTTACAAGGTTCGCCTTCTCCGACAGTTTCTAAAGTTGAAGAGTTAGTATATAAAGAATTAATAGATCATAAACAAGAATTAACTGCAAAAGCTTATGAAGGTTATAGAGCAGTACAATCATTCAAAAAGAGAAGTAAATACAACAGATGACAGTATACTAGGTTTATTAGATAAAAGTAATGAAGATGTTTTAAACGAAAACTCAAACAAAAACGGTCAATTAGCATCTACTCAAAGAGATTTAATGGCAGGAGAAGTTTCAAAAGATATAGCTAGAAGAAAATTAATACCTGCTCATATTGTTCAAGCTCATGATGAAGGGGTACTACATTACCACGACATGGACTACGCAATACAACCGATACACAACTGTATGTTAATAAACTTAGAAGATATGTTAACTAATGGAACAGTTATAAACAATAAATTAGTTGAATCTCCAAAATCATTTGCTACAGCTTGTACTGTTACAACACAAATAATAGCTCAAATAGCAAGTGGACAATATGGTGGTAACTCAATAACAATAAAACATATAGCACCATTTTTAAGAGTTTCATACAACAAGTATTTTGATAAATACAAAGAAAAATACAGCTTTAGAGATGGCTCATGAACTAGCTGAAGACAGAATGTTAGAAGAGTTAAAATCAGGTATACAAACAATAAGATATCAATTATCTACTTTACACACAAGTAATGGACAATCACCTTTCTCAACAATCTACCTTGAAATAGAAGAAGGCGGAGAGTTCGAAAGAGAAGAAGCATTAATATGTGAAGAGATGATATTACAAAGATTAGAAGGTATGAAAAACTATAGAGGACAAGAAATAGGAGAAGAATTCCCTAAACTTGTTTACTTACTAGACGAACATAACTGTCTAGAAGGTGGAAAATACGATTATATAACTAAATTAGCAGCAAAATGTAATACTAAAAGATTAGTTCCAGATTATCAAAGTGCAAAAATAATGAGAAGAAATTACGATGGCGAAACTTTCCTCCAATGGGATGTAGATCTCACTTAAGTAACTGGAAAGATGAAAATGGAAACTATAAATGGTACGGAAGATTCAATCAAGGTGTTGTAAGTCTTAACTTAGTACAAGTTGCATTAACTGCAAATAAAGATATGAAAAAAATTCTGGGAAGTGTTAGATGAGAGACTAGATTTATGTAGAGAAGCTTTAATGGTTAGACATAATTTATTATTAGGAACTTCTTCTGACATATCACCAATTCACTGGCAACATGGCGGAATAGCTAGACTTGAAAAAGGTGAAAAAATAGATTCTTTATTAAAAGATGGATATTCAACTTTATCTTTAGGATATGTTGGGATATACGAAATGACTCAAGCAATGCTTGGTGTTTCTCATACTACTAAAGAAGGTGAAGAGTTTGCACTTAAAGTTATGAACCACTTAAAAGACGCTTGTGATTCATGGAAGAAAGAAACAGGTCTTGGATTTGGATTATATGGAACGCCAGCAGAAAGCTTAATATACAGATTCTGTAGAATAGATAAACAAAAAAATTCGGTGAAATAAAAATGTAACAGATAGAATGTATTATACAAATTCATATCATGTTCATGTTTCTGAAGAAATAGATGCTTTCTCTAAATTAAAATTTGAAAGTCAATTCCATGATATAAGTTTAGGTGGATGTATAAGTTATGTAGAAGTTCCAGACATGAGTAAAAAAACTTACCTGCTGTTGAACAAATAATAAACTACATCTACCACAATATCCAATATGCAGAAATCAATACTAAATCAGATGTTTGTTTCAAATGTGATTATACTGGAGAAATAAAACTTAGATGATAATTTAGAGTGGTATTGTCCAAATTGCGGAAATAAAAATAAAGATGAAATGCAAGTAATGAGAAGAACTTGTGGTTATATCGGTTCTAACATGTGGGGTAAAGGACGTACTCAAGAAATCAGCCAAAGAGTTTTACATTTATAAAATGGAGTGGTTTTAATGAAGTTTTCAAAAATAAAAGATAATGATATAGCAAATGGGATAGGTATAACTATGTCGCTTTGGACTCAAGGTTGTCCACATCACTGTAAGGGCTGTTTTAACGGAGAAACGTGGGACTTTAATAGCGGCAAAGAGTTCAAAAAAGAAAATTTAGATTATATCCTTGAAAATATCAACAAAAAATAGTGTACAACGAGATCTATCGATTCTGGGGGGCGAGCCATTATGTCCAGAAAATGTAGATGGAGTAATAGAAGTATGCAAAAAATTTAAAGAAGAATTTCCAAATAAAAAAATCTACATGTGGACGGGTTATGTTGTAGAGAATTTTACAGAAAGACAAAAGGAAGTTCTGAAATATTTAGATGTTTTAGTTGATGGACCATTTCAACAGGAAAATAGAAACCTATCTCTTACAATGAGAGGCTCTTCTAACCAAAGGGTTATAGACGTGAAAAAAGAGTTTAGCTGAGGAAAAGATAGTTTTGGTAGAAGCTTAATATAAAAAATAAAATGAAAAATATTAACTGACGTTTTAGAACAGTTAGTATTTTTTTATGAATATTTTATGATAAATATATCTATATATGTATATTTTTAGGTAATATTGACCCTTTATAAGGAATTATAATATAATAAAATCAATAAAAACAAAGGGAGGAAAATAGAATGGGATTAATAGCAATATTATTTTATATACTTACAGTTGCTGCACAATGGGTAGTTTTCCAAAAAGCAGGGATAGCTGGATGGAAAAAGTATTATACCAATATATAATTCTTATTGCCTTTTCAAAATTGCCTGGGGGAATGGATGGGTATTTTTAGCTACGATTATTCCGTTAGTAGGCGTAATAGTTGATTTTATGTGTATGTATAAATTAGCAAAATCATTTGATAAAGGTTTAGGATTTTGTTTAGGATTATTCTTCCTAAGACCAGTATTCTACATAATATTAGCTTTTAGCGATGATGAGTATATAGGACCAAATGGAAATAGAGTATACGTTGCGTAAAGTGATAGTAAAAGGTATAGATTCCTGATGAATCTATACCTTTTCTATATATACAAAATTTCATTTCTTTTAAAATTATGGATGAGAATATTTAATTACGTCTTGGAATATAAATGTATTAATATGATAGCAAAATGAATATTTTTATTACTAGAGAGAAATCATAGTATTTATTTTTGAGGGGAAAGAAAATGGCTTTTTGTAAAAATTGTGGGAAAGAAATAGATGACAAGGCAGTTATATGTCCATCTTGTGGTGTACAACAGCAAGAAATAGCACCAACAACACCAGAAGTTGTTGATAATGGTGGATTTTTATGGGGACTTTTAGGTTGTTGTGTTCCTATCGTTGGACTTGTTTTGTTCTTAGTTTGGAAAGATACTAAACCTAAAAACAGCTAAAGCAGCAGGGATAGGTGCTTTAGTAGCAGTGGGAATAGCAGCGGTGTACTATCTTATAGTACTTATATTAGGTGCTTCCCTTTTTATTAGGAGTGTAAGACGTGGACTTACTTCTTTCTAATTCAAAAAAATGGATTTATAAGTGGTTTCCAATTATTTTTTGGATGCCATTGCAGAGATGATAGATCATTTTATTATAAAGGGCAAAAATTTCCGATATGTGCAAGATGTACAGGTGAATTTGTAGGTATATGTTTTGCCTTTGATTTGTTGTTTCTTTTTTAGATTAACTGCTAAAGCATCATTTATTATTATGATTCCATTAATCATAGATGGATTTACACAAGCATTAACTTCTTATGAAAGTAATAATATAAAAGATTTATTACAGGGGTTTTATTTGGGTATGGTATCTTTATGCTTTTTTGTTATATCGACTATAATAGTATTCAATTTTGGAGTAAATATAGGAACAAAATATAACATAGGGCTTAGAAGATAAATAATTAAAGTGATGTGAATTATTAAGTGAGTTTACCTTTTTAATTATATTGTATGTGTTAATTTACTTTGATAAAATAAAAATGTAGTATAAATTATTGCAAAAAGGGGAGCAAATAATGAAAGATACAGATTGGGAGATATTATATAGATTGTACGAAACACCAAATATGACAAAAGTAGCAGATATGTTGTATATAAGTCAGCCATCTCTTACAAAAAGGGTTAAAAGTATGGAAAAAGATTTTGGAGTTAAAATAATAAATCGTACTTCGAAAGGGGTGAAATTTACTCCAGAGGGAGAATATCTAGCGAAGCGAGCTAAAGGAGTACATGGAATTTATAAAAGACGTAAAACATGGACTATATACTTATAAAACTGAATTAGAAGGAACAATTAAAATAGGTTCACCTTACACATATAGCAAATTTGAATTAACAGATGTGTTATATAGATATTCACAAGAACATAAAAATATAAAGTTTGAAATTATAAATGACCAGAGCAATAATTTATTTAGGATGATATTAGAAAACCACATAGAGTTGGGATTTGTATGTGGTGACTTTGAAGGTGATGTAGATAAGATTTTGGTTAAACAAAATAAAGCTTACATAGTATCAAAAGATCCAATTGATTTAATGAAGTTGCCACAAATGCAGCGCATTGATTATAAAACTAATGATAAGAGTAAAGAAATTTTGGATGAATGGTGGAAAAATACATATGGGAATAATCCGCCAGTAGGAATGTTTGCTGGATATGTAGAATTTGCGTGGCAGTTAGTAGATAAGGGGCTTGGATATGCATGTTGTTTTCTGCCTGAAGGTTTTGAGAAAGTATATAACCTTTGTTTAACACCGATATTAGACGATGATGGTAATAGTATAATAAGAAATACCTGGCTAGCATATCCAAAGGGAAAACAGATGAGCAGTGTTGTAAATAATTTTATAAAATTTATTAAAGATAATATAGAAATAAGGGAGTAATCATATTGATATACTCCCTTATTTCATTTGTTCTATATTAGAAATTCACAATTTTACTGACCTATTTAAAATATATTATATTAAAAGTGATATTTTAGTTTTAAATTTTTATTTTATAACAACTAGTTCATAGTCTCTAGAACCAAGTCCAATTTTTTCAGCATGACTTAAGCAAGTTTTCCATTCTGATTCTGGAGTGGAATTTGTAAAATGGTCATGATGGTCATGGAAATCTTTTTTTGCAAGATTGTCGCCTAGTTGACTATTTCTTATTGGTGTAGCATCCATACAGGCATCAACACATGCTTGATCTAAAAGCTAATAAATCATAAGAGGCGAACATACCTATATTAGGTAAGATTGGCGCATCATTTTCAGCATGACAGTCGCAGTTTGGAGAAACATCTACAACAAGAGAAATGTGGAATGTTGGACGTCCATCTACTACAGCTTTAGTGTATTCAGCCATACGACAGTTTAGATTTTCAACTGCTGTGTAATTTTCAAATGCGATTGCATCAAAGTTACATGCACCAATACAACGACCACATCCTGCGCAAGTATCTGGGTTTATGCTCATTTTTTTAGTTTCTTTATTGAAAACTAATCCATTATTAGCGCAGTCTTTTTGACGTTTCTTACATCCACGACAGTTTGATTCTGATATAGTTGGCGTTCCATCATTGTGTTGTTCTTTTTTTGCCTGCACGAGAACCACATCCCATACCTATATTTTTTATAGCCCCACCAAAGCCAGTCGTTTCATGACCTTTGAAGTGAGTTAAACTTATAAATACATCGGCATCCATTATTGAACGACCGATTTTTGCTTTTTCTATGTATTCCCCACCAGCAACTGGAACTTCTATATCATCTGTTCCTTTTAATCCATCAGCTATTAAAATTGGACATCATACAGTCAGCGGTGTAAATCCATTTTCCCATGCACATTCTAACTGTTCTAATGCATTTTTTCTTTTTTCCAGGATATAGAGTATTACAGTCAGTTAAAAATGGATGTCCACCAAGTTCTTTAACAACATCTGAAACGGCTCTTGCATAATTTGGACGTAAGAACCTAAGTTACCAAGCTCCCCGAAATGCATTTTTATCGCTACAAATTTGTTATCCATATCAATATCAGTAATACCAGCATCTTTTATTAATCTCTTTAATTTTGTTGGAAGACCTTCGCCAAGTTTTGTACGAAAATCTGTAAAATATACTTTTGATTTACTCATTTTAATTCCCCCCATTTATAAAAAATTTCCTTACATTTTATTATTATAAGGTTTAGAGTTGACTTCAAGTCAAGAAAACTCATCAAAAAATATGTTATTACTTTTTGGAATAATATATATAAAAAACTATATTAGACTTTAAATGAATAACGGAGTATCTTTTATATAGAAGCTTAATTAAAAATGCAAATAAAAATAATTAATATAAAGTCGAAGGGAAGATTGTGAAATGATTAAATTATATGATGAAGGTGTATACCTAGTAAACGGGGATGCAATAGTAAAAGAATCAGAAAGTGAAAAAGTTGAACAACTAACTGGAAAGAAAGCTAATAAAGAAGAAGCAAAAAAGGGAACTATAGCTTATTCAATATTAAAATCACACAACATTTCTAATGATATGAATAAACTAAAAATAAAATTTGATGCCATGGCATCTCATGATATTACATACGTTGGTATAATCCAAACTGCAAAAAGCATCAGGAATGAAAAAATTTCCGATTCCTTATGTTCTAACAAATTGCCATAACTCATTATGTGCAGTTGGTGGAACAATAAATGAAGATGACCACATGTTTGGTTTATCAGCAGCTAAGAAATACGGTGGAATATATGTGCCACCACATATGGCAGTTATACATCAAGATATGAGGGAAATGATGGCAGGTTGTGGAAAAATGATTTTAGGGTCAGATAGTCACACTAGATACGGAGCCCTTGGAACAATGGCAGTTGGTGAAGGTGGTGGAGAACTAGTAAAACAACTATTGGAAGACACATATGATATAAATTATCCAGGTGTTGTTGCTATTTATTTAGAAGGAAAACCACACCCAGGAGTTGGGCCACAGGATATAGCACTTGATATAATCGGAAAAGTATTTAAAAACGGATACGTTAAAAATAAAGTAAGGGAATTCGTAGGACCAGGGGTTGCATCAATGGACACTGATTATAGAAATGGTGTTGATGTTATGACTACTGAAACTACATGTTTAACTTCAGTATGGAGAACAGACGAAAATACAAAAGAATTCTTAGAAGCTCACAACAGAGTAGAAGATTATAAAGAGTTAAATCCGAAAGAAGTCGCTTATTATGATGGATTAGTTTATGTTGATTTAAGTGAAATAAAACCAATGATAGCTTTACCATTCCATCCAAGCAATGTATATGAAATAGATGAATTAAACGCAAATCTTGAAGAAATACTTACTAAAGTAGAAGAAGATGCTAAAAAAAATTAATAGATAATCCAGAAATAGAATTCAGTTTAACTGATAAAATAGTTGATGGAAAACTACAAGTTCAACAAGGTATAATTGCAGGATGTTCAGGTGGTACATACACTAGTGTAATGCAAGCTGCTGAAATATTAAAAAGGAAAAAACTGTGGCAATGATGAATTTTCATTAGCAGTATATCCATCATCTCAACCAGTATTTATGGATTTATTAGAAAAAGGTGCAATTTCAACATTAATGGCTACTGGTACAACAATTAAAACTGCATTTTGTGGACCATGTTTTGGGGCAGGAGATACTCCAGCAAATAACGGATTAAGTATAAGACATACAACAAGAAACTTTCCAAATAGAGAAGGTTCTAAGCCGGGAAACGGCCAAATGTCATCTGTTGCATTGATGGATGCTAGAAGTATAGCAGCTACTGCAGCAAATGGAGGAATTTTAACACCGGCGACTGATTTAGTAAATGAAGAAAATATACCTGATTATAAATTTGATGATTCATCATATAGAAGTAGAGTGTATCAAGGATTTGGAAAAGGTGATAACAAATTAATCTAGTTTATGGTCCAAATATAAAAGATTGGCCAGAGATGAGTCCGTTATCTGACAATATTTTATTAAAAGTATGCTCAAAAATACTAGATGAAGTTACAACAACTGATGAACTGATTCCATCAGGAGAAACTTCAGCATTTAGATCTAATCCATTGAAATTAGCTGAATTTGCATTATCAAGAAGAGACCCAGAATACGTAGGAAAGACAAAAGAAGTAGATAAAGTAGAAAAAGCAAGATTAAAAGGGGAAGACCCAACAACACTAGATAAAAATCTTAATAATGTTTATAAAAAAATAAAAGAAAACTTTAAAATAGAAAATACTAATGACATCGAAATTGGAAGTATGATTTATGCTAAAAAGCCAGGTGATGGTTCTGCTCGTGAACAAGCAGCTAGTTGCCAAAGAGTAATGGGAGGTCTTGCAAATATATGCAAAGAATATGCAACTAAACGTTATCGCTCAAACGTAATGAATTGGGGGTATGATTCCATTCCAAATGAAGGCAGATGCAGAATTTGAAGTTGGAGATTATATATTTGTTCCAAATATAAGAAAAGCATTAGACAACAATATGGACAATATAAAAGCATATGTTATCTCAGATAAGATAACTGAACTAGATTTATATATAACTAATATGACAGATGATGAAAAAAAAGAAATAGTCAACGCTGGTTGTTTAATTAACTATAATAGAAACAGAAAAGAAAACAAATAATATATACGTGTTTTAAACAAGGAAATGATACAAATACTGTAGCATTTCCTTATTTAATGTCTAAAAATATTATATAAATCCAAAGAAGATTATGCGTGATAACACTTTGTTATTAAATTTAGACAAAATAGGAGTTTTTTTTTCATAATATATTTATGGTAATATATAAACAGTTAAAATGATAATAATAATTATCAAGTAAGAATTAATATTTAAAATATAAAAATAAGATTAATATATAATAATGAGATAAAAAGTGAGAAATATATTATAAAAGTAATAGTGGAATTGGGAGGCAAAATATGAGAAATGAAACTTGGAACTTTTTAGGCAAGCAAATTGAGGCAGGTCAAAAACTTCAAGTAATGATTCGTCCATATGGTGAAGATTACGAAATACCTACGACGATTATAAATGGGGAAAATACAGGAAAGACAATAGTTATAAATGGTGGATTACATAGTTGTGAGTTCCCAGGGGTTGTTGCATGTATGACGACAGCAGCTGAGATAGATCCTAAAAAAGTAAACGGACGTATTGTGATAATACATTGCTTAAATTCTAGCGGTTTTACAGAAAGAACTGACTCAATAGTTCCAGAGGATGGAATGAATCTTAATAGAGATTTTTATGGAGATAAAAATGGAACAATAAGTAGAAAGATAATGGCATTTTTAGCAGATAAAATCATGCCAATAGCAGATTTTATTATGGACCTTCACAGTGGTTCAGCTATGGAACAAATGGCATCTTGTCTATTCTTCCCTGTAGCAGCAGGAGACGAAGTATCAAAAATATCAATGGGTGCAGCATCAAATATAGCAATAGAACACTTAATTGCATCGAGATCAAAAGATGGTTTTTATAGCTATGCAGCATCAAAAGGTATACCAGGTATATTAGTTGAGAGAGGTTACAATAATACTTGCGAAAAAGAAGATTATGAAGGATTTATCCAAGATATATACTTATTATTAGACCATTTCAATGTATTAGAAATAACTCATAGACCAGAAGAAGTAGAAAGAATAGTATGGATGAAAACGGACTACATCGAATCACAACATACGGGCGTATGGTTCCCACGTATTGAACCAGGTATGTTTGTTAAAAAAAGGTGGATTAATCGGTACTGTAAAAAGACTTTTTTGGAAATGTAATCGGCGAATATAGAGCATTAGAAGATTGTCGTATAATGTATAATCATTACGGATTATCAATTAAAAAAGGCGATAATGTTGCCGCTTGTGGAATAGTAGAACATTCAGTACTATTATAGATAAAAAGATTAAAGATAAAAATATATTAAGGGAAAATAAAAGGAAGTAGATTATAGTATTTTATAATTTACTTCCTTTTTTTAATTCTAAGGAAATTATACATTGTCTAGTTTGTAGATAATGTATAATCTCCAACATATTATAATTATTTACATTTCCTCTTCATCAAATTCTTCCATATTTACACTAGGCATACCAGGAGATACATTTACAAAAGGATAACTAGGATAATTAGGATAATACATTATATTAGGTGGCATTTCTGGATACATATTAGGGGAACATACCTACTGGATACATTGGTGGTTTTGGCATAGAATATACCCTCCCATCATATTTGGTTGCATAGGAACTCCATAAGGCATACCAGGATTCATCATATTTGATTTTGATAATTTATATTTTGCATATTTTGTGGATTTAAATTTTGTGATGGTTGCTGCATCTGTGGTTGTTGCATTTGATTTTGTTGTATTTGCTGCATTTGTTGTTGTTGAGATTGCGGTTGTTGCTGCTGTGGAACTTGCTGATTTAGATTATTATCAACACCTTGATTTTCCATATTTGGTGGCAAAGATTGATACTGTTGATTAGGCAATATCATATTAGGCATACCTTGTTGAGAGTTAGGCATATTTGTTTGTGGAAAATATGGAATAGAAGGTATATTAAAATCTTCGTCATATGGAATATTAGTATACTCCTCTGCGTTATCAGTATTATTATTCATTAAGTTATTATTCGTTAAGTTTTGATCAGTAGAGTCATTAGTTTGGTTATCATTAAATTGAGAATAATCAATGTATCCGGGATTATTAGGATATTCAACATATCCTTGACTATTATATTGGTATCCTGTAGCATTTGAATAGTAAGGGTTTAAATAAACCATTGGGTCTATATAAGGCTGAGGATATATATAATTAGGTTTAGAATTGTCATTTCTATTATTGTTACTCATATGGATTCTCCTTTCTATTTCTATGAAACAATTAACAATTTTTCTAATAATATATATATTAAATTAATAAAAAATATATGTTTAAAGTTAAAATTTACAAAGTAGTAAATTTCAATTTAGATTTATAATATTGGGTATTTAAATTAAGGATAATGAAATGGAATAGAAGAAATTAAAAAACTTCTAAAAATATCTTGATAATTAAACTTAAAAAGATTATTATTAATATATGAACAGTTATTCATATATTAAAATGATTTGGAGGTAATATATGAAAAATAATAACTTAAATATTGACATCAATAATGGAGAAAATATAGCTGAGTGTGAATTTAAACACATACATCAAGACATTATAGAGACAGTAAGAGAAAATATGCCAGAAGAGGATATGCTTGTGGATTTAGCTGAATTATTTAAAGTTTTGGGAGACCAAACAAGAATAAAGATAATATTTATATTATTTAAAGAAGAGATGTGTGTATGTGATATAGCTGAGTTAGTAGGAATGACACAATCGGCAATATCACATCAATTAAGAGTTTTAAAACAAGCAAGACTTGTTAAATTCAGAAAAGAAGGAAAGACAGTATTTTATTCATTAGATGACGACCATATAACAAAAATATTTGACTATGGTTTACATCATATTGAAGAAATGTATAAACGCTAAAAAGAAAAGGAGAAAGAAGGGGAATTATATGAGTACAGCAACTTTAACAAAAAAAAGAATTGTTTGTTCAAGGATCATTAACTACAGATGTAGCAGAAATGATAGAAATGTTAGCAGTAAATGTTCCAGGTGTAAAATCTTGCAATGTAAATGCTTCAAACAAATCATTAGTTTTATCTATAGATTCATCAAAAGATGAAGGTGCAATTATAAATGAATTATCTTCATTAATAAAAACTATGGATTCTTCATTACAAATTAGCACTAAAAACCAGCAAATAAAACAAATAAAAGTTACAAGGAAATGCTGAAGAAGGAGACAAAAACGTAAGTATGATACTTGGAGGTCTAAATTGTGCACACTGTGCAGAAGTAATCGGCCAAAAAGTAGAAGCATTAGACGAAGTAAAAGCTGCAAATTTAAACTTCGTAAATAAAAAATTAAACTTTGAATTAAAAAATGCTTCAGATAGAGACGTTATAATAGAAACAGTAATAAAAATAATAGACACAACTGAACCAGGACTTGATATAAAAGTAATGGAAAGTAAAAAAAATCAAAAAAGCTCAAGATAATAGAGTTGACATGATTTTAGGTGGATTAAATTGTGCACACTGTGCAGAAGTAATCGGTCAAAAAAGTAGAAACATTAGACGAAGTAGAAATGGCAAACTTAAACTTCGTAAATAAAAAACTAAGCTTTGAATTAAAAAACGGAGTAAGTAGAAACCTAGTTATAGATAAAGTAATAAAAACATAATAGATACAACAGAACCAGGTCTTGATATTCAAGTTATAGAAAAAGCATCAAGCAAAGGAAATAATAAAAGAGTAGATATGACTTTAGGTGGATTAAACTGTGCACACTGTGCAGAAGTAATCGGTCAAAAGTATCAGATTTAGATGAAGTAGAAATAGCAAATTTAAACTTCGTAAATAAAAAATTAAGTTTTGAATTAAAAGATGGGGCAAGTAGAAAATTAACTATAGACAAAGTAATAAACATAATAGATACAACAGAACCAGGACTTAATATACAAGTACATGACAACAGAACTTCTAAAGAATTAAAATTAAAATTAGAAAATCTAAAATGTAAACAATGTGCAGATCAAATAGAATTTGAAGCAAATAAATCTGCGGGTGTAAAAGTGCTACTTTAGATTTTGGAAACTGTATATTAGATATAGAACTAGATGGAACAGTATCAAGAAGAGTAGTAACTGAAGAAGTAGCAACAATAGCTAAAAATCTTCAACATTGTTTAAATATACAAGTAAAAGGAATTTCAAAAAGCACAAAATAAAGCATTAAATGAAAAAAGTAACAAAGAAATTTGATAAAGATAAAATAGAAAAAATAAGATTATTTGTCGGTGTAATAGCATATGCTATAACATTTGCTCAACAAATTATAGGTGGTGGCCATGGTCATGGAAACCAAGATTTAATAAGTACAATAGCATTTATAGCAGTTTATTTAGTAGTAGGTGGAGACGTATTATTAAAAGCAGCTAAAAATATTAAAAATGGTAGAGTATTCGATGAAAACTTCTTAATAACTGTAGCTACACTTGGAGCAATCATAATTGGTGAAACATCAGAAGCAGTTGGTGTTATGGTATTCTACAAAGTAGGTGTATTTTTACAAGGTATAGCAGTTGGTAAATCAAGAAAATCAATTTCATCATTAATGGAAATTAGACCTGACATAGCAAACTTAAAAATAGGAAATGAAATAGAAGTAGTAGATCCAGAAGAAGTTGAAATAGGAGACATAATCGTAGTTAAACCAGGTGAAAGAGTTCCTCTTGATGGTATAGTAATAGAAGGTTCTTCAATGGTTGATACTTCAGCTCTTACTGGTGAATCAGTGCTTAGAAGTGTAAATGTAGAAGATGAAGTACTTTCTGGTTTCATAAATAAAAATGCATTATTAACAATAGAAGTAACAAAAGATTTCGGTGAATCAGCAGTATCAAAAGTATTAGACTTAGTTGAAAATGCAAGTAGTAAAAAAGCAAAAAACAGAAAACTTCATAAGTGTATTCTCTAAATACTACACTCCAGTAGTTGTTGCATTAGCAGCTATAATAGCTATAATACCACCAATGATAATAGATATATCAAGCCAAGCAGTTTGGTATGATTGGGTATTAAGAGGATTAACATTCTTAGTTGTTTCTTGTCCTTGTGCATTAGTTTTATCAATACCACTTACATTCTTCAGTGGAATTGGTTTCGCATCTAAAAATGGTGTATTAATCAAAGGAAGTAACTACTTAGAAGCATTAAGATATGTAGATACAGTAGTATTTGATAAAACTGGTACACTTACAAAAGGTGTATTCAACGTAACAAAAAGTAAATGCAGTAAATGTTTCAGAAGATGAACTTATGGAATATGCAGCATATGCAGAACTAACTCAAATCACCCAATAGCTAAATCAATAGTTAAAGCCTACAATAAAAACTTAGATTTAGGAAAAATAGGTGAATACGAAGAAATAGCAGCACATGGTATAAAAAGTAAATTATAATGGAAAAACTGTTTTAGCTGGTAATGAAAAATTAATGAACGTTAATAAAATAAAATATACCCAGTTACAGAAACAGGAACAGTTGTATATATCGCAATAAACGGTAAATATGCAGGGGATTTAGTAATCTCTGATGAAATAAAAGAAGATAGTAAAGAAGCAATAGCTAAATTAAAACAAATAGGAATAAAAACAAACAGTTATGCTTACTGGTGACAACAAAAGTTGCAGATGCAGTAGCTGGTGAATTAAAATTAGATAAAGTTTATTCAAACTTACTACCTGATGAAAAAGTAGAAAAATAGAAGAAATCTACAAAGGTAGAACAGAAAAACAAAAAGTAGCATTCGTTGGGGATGGTATAAACGACGCTCCAGTTTTAGCAAGAGCAGACGTTGGTATAGCAATGGGAGGTCTTGGATCAGATGCAGCAATAGAAGCAGCAGACGTTGTTATAATGAATGATGAACCAAGTCAAATAGCAAAAGCTATAGCAATATCTAAGAAAACTAGTAGAATAGTATGGCAAAATATCATATTTGCATTAGCTGTAAAAGTTATAGTTTTAGCAGCGACTGCAGGTGGTGTTTCTAACATGTGGGAAGCAGTATTTGCAGACGTTGGGGTTGCATTAATAGCAGTACTTAACGCAATGAGAGCTATGAGAATAAAAAAGAAGAAAAATAATTATCATAAATTCTAAAATTTATGGTGATAACAAAATAGTAGGTACAAAAAGATTTGATTTTTATCAAATCTTTTTGTACTATAAGATATAAATACATCACATATATTATTAAACCAATTTACATACAAACATTATTCTTAAAATCTACAAAATTATCTACAAATAAAAACAGAATATTAAACATTAAAAAGGACTATTTATCACATAAAATGGATTATAGATCCTTATTTATAATACAGATAATAAATTATATTAGCTATACAAAGGGAAAGTTATAATACCAATTTATAAGCAATATAAATAACTGTAACTATTGTGAAATCAAGTCTTATAATAGTCACACCTAAAGAAAAATATTCAACTTATAATATAAAATTAAATTTATTAATAAAAAATGAGTATATTGAAAATTATTTAATACATTATACTTATTTTTTATGGATTTTTTGACAAATAGAAACTTAAATTTTTTATTAAAAGCTATAATTCTACAAATTATAATATGAATTTATAAAATAAATAAAATTTAATTATAAAAGACCTCGATATTGACATAAAATATTATCTATTATTGATAGATAAAATCAATCGACAAAAAACAACTATTACGATTTGGAATATTTAGAATTACTTAGTATAACAAAATAAAATAAAGTAAAACAGTTTTAAATTTAAAAATAATTTAAAATGAGGTGTTTGCTATATTTTATTACACAAACGATAGGGGTAGGGTATTGTCGAAAATATATAAAAAAATAGAAACAATAATAAATTGGAATTAAGAATCCTCAAAAAATGTCACTTAATAAAATATTATGTGTTATATTATAATATAGAAAAAACAAGTAGTTATAAGAGTTCTGTATACCAGATTAATAGGGAAATTGGTGCAAACCAATGCGATCCCGTCACTGTGATAAAGGGTTGGTTTTCAAACCACTGGATGAATTTCTGGGAAGGGAAAACTAACAATGCTTTTTTAGCCAGGAGACCTGCTTTTATAATAAAAATAGAGAACTATTCTACGGTGTATAGGTGTGTTCCAATAAGTCCTTGTTTGTATGGGTTTTGTTTAACACGCTTGAAAAAGTGTGTTTTTAATGTTTAAAACAATCAAAGAAAGTAGATAGTAAATAAAAAAAAGAATAATGGGGTTACATATATGGATGTAAAACAATTGCAGTATTTTGTAGTAAGCGTTGATATGGGGAGTTTCCATTCTGCAGCAGAAGCATTAATAACAACTCAGCCAAACGTAAGTAAAATAGTCAAATCATTAGAAGAAGAATTAAATATGACTTTATTAAATAGAACTAGAAGTGGTGTTACAATAACTCCTCAAGGGGAAAGTGTTTACATGTATGCCATAGAAGTTTTAAAAAATATAAATATAATTAATGAATTTAAAAAGGTCAAAACATTGATGTTTTATCAATATCAAGTGTTCCTAGCAACACATTATCTTTTTTATTTGTCTCAATTTTTATAATAAACAATCAAGAAAAGATATTAGATTAGATTTCTTTGAAACGAATGTACAAAATATAATTAGAAGGGTACATGCTAGAAAAGCTGAACTTGGTTTTGTATATATATCGAAACGAAGTATGTCGGCATTTAAGCAACAGATTAAATCAAAAGGTCTAGAATATCATGAATTAACAAAAGTACCTTTATACTTATTTGTTGGTAGAAATAATCCACTATATAAGAAAGATTCTGTAGAAGAAACTGATTTAAAAGATATAAAACTAGTTCAATACCATGAAAAGCAATTTTCATTATATAACCACTTAGGTCATATAAAAGAAGATATTATTTATAATGGAGATAGTGTTTCTATATCTTATACATATAGTGATAGTTTTCTAACTCAATCATTAAAACATACTGATCACGGCTCTATTGCAAGTAGCTTTGTTAAAAATCAGTATCAAGAATATGGTATAAAAGCAATTCCGATAATATCGTGTGAAAGAAGTATTTCATTTGGATATATAAGAAGAAAAAAAAAAGACAAAGTATCTGATTTAGGTGAGTCACTGATCGAGTACTTAGAAAACTTAGATGAATTTAAAAATTAAATATAAAAATAGAAAACAGTATTTATATTGTTATCTTAAGGAGGAGGTATTTTGAATAGTAAACAAATTTCAAAAAAGATTGATTCAAATGGCAATCGTATTATTAGGGATAAGTTTTATAACTTTTTCACTAATATATATGGCACCAGGGGACCCCTGTTAGGGCAATGTACTCATCAAGTGGTATAATGCCAAGTGAGGAAGTGCTGAATCAAACAAGGGAAGCTATGGGATTAAATAAACCATTTTTAGTTCAATATTTTGATTGGTTGACATCATGTCTTCAAGGGGATTTTGGAACTTCATATTCTTCAGGAAAACCTGTTTTAGGAATTTTAATGGATAGATTAATTCCAACATTAAAACTAGCATTTTTATCTTTAATTATAATGTTAGTGATTGCAGTTCCGAGTGGAATAATAGCGGCTATAAAACAAAATAAATTTGCCGATTACCTTATAAGAGGAATTACATTTTTTAGGTATCTCTATGCCGAACTTTTGGGTTGGATTATTACTTCTATATGTAGTGGCATTAAAATTAAATCTATTACCTGTAATATCTATAGGTGGAGGATTTAAAACAATGATTTTACCAGCTGTAACATTAGCATTTGCTATGGCGGCAAAATATACAAGACAAGTTCGTACAGCAGTATTAGAAGAATTAAATAAAGATTATGTTATTGGTGCAAAAGCTAGAGGATTAAGTGATGGAAAAATACTTTTTAAGACATGTATTCCCAAATTCTTTATTACCATTAATAACATTATTAGGATTATCGTTAGGTTCATTATTAGGAGGGACAGCGGTTGTAGAGGTTATATTCTCATATCCGGGTCTTGGTAACTTAGCTGTTACATCAATCACAGCTTATGATTATCCAATAATTCAAGCTTATGTACTTTGGATAGCACTTATTTATATGATTATAAACTTAATAGTAGACCTTTCATATACACTAGTAGATCCAAAGGTTAGAGAGAGAGGTTAGTGATGAAAAATATTAAAACATTTATAAAGAAGAACAAGGTATTTTCAGCACTTATCGTAATGGCAATAGCTATAGCACTTGTAGCAATATTCGCACCATTTATAGCGCCACATGATCCTTATGCGGCAGAGTTACAACATGCATTTCAACCACCAAGTTCAGAACATTTATTTGGAACAGATAAATTAGGAAGAGATGTTTTATCTCGTGTAATTTATGGGACAAGAATATCTTTAAGTGCATCTTTAATATTAGTAGTATTGATATTCTTAATAGGAACAACAGCAGGAATTTTAGCAGGTTACTTTGGCGGAATTGTCAATGCTGTGATTATGAGAATTTCAGATATGATGATTTCATTCCCAGGTATGGTATTAGCTATTGCAATGGCTGGTATTATGGGGGCAAGTGTAAAAAATGCAGTAATAGCAATTATGCTTGTAAGTTGGACAAAGTATGCTAGATTAGCAAGAAGTTTAGTTTTAAAAATATGCGAAGAAGATTATATTTATGCAGCTAGAGTTACTGGTTGTAAAACTTCAACTATTATAGTTAAATATCTTTTACCTAATATATTACCTACATTAGTTATTACAGCTACAACTGATATAGGAACAATGATATTAGAACTTGCAGGTCTTTCATTTTTAGGCTTTGGTGCACAATCACCTGCAGCAGAATGGGGACTTATGTTAAATGAAGGACGAGCTTATTTATTAAATTGCCCTTGGTTAATGATAGCGCCAGGTATAGCAATTTGTATTGTAGTTATTGTATTTAACTTAATAGGAGATAAATTAAGAGATATATTAGACGTTAGACAAGAAGCTAGCGAAAGTCAAAGTAAGCTAATAATTTAATTTGAATGAAAATTAAATTAAAAAAAGATAAATATCAAAATAAAAGGGAGAAATATAGGGAGGTATTTCATGAAAGTTTTTAAAAGGATAAAAAAGGCAATGGTTGCAACATTAATTGCAGCTATGACATTAGGAGCGGTTACAGGATGTAGTTCATCAAAATCTGGAAGTGTATCAGCAGATTCAAAGACATTAAACTTTGGGTGTACAAATTTCTCTGATTCATTAGATCCATCATCAATAGTTAATGCTGCTTGGTGTGTAAGTAGATACGGTATAGGTGAAGGTCTATATAGATTTGACCAACAAATGGAACCACAACCATACTTAGCTGACTCAGTTGAATCAAATGATGACAAAACTGAATGGACATTCCACATAAGAGATGGAGTAAAATTCTCAAATGGTAAAGATTTAACAGCATCAGCAGTTAAAAAATCTATAGAATATACATTCCAACAAGAAAAAGATGGGAAAGGAACTGCACATCCATCTCAATTCTTAAAATATGAAACTATAGAAGCTGATGATGAAAAAGGAACTTTAACAATAAAAACAAGCCAAGTATATGCAGATTTAAGTGCTGTTTTATCAAACCCACTATTCGTAATAGTAGATGTTGATGCAGATACTGATATGGCTGACCAACCAATAGGTACTGGACCATATGCTGTTGAAAAGAAAAATGAAGGAACTTCTTTAGAAATGGTAGCTAATGAACACTACTGGAATGGTGAAGTACCTTATGAAAAATTAAATATTATATTCATAAAAGATGCTACATCTAAATACATGGCTCTTGAAAATGGAGATGTTGATGTTATAGAAAATATATCAAATATAAGTGATTTAGAAAAAGTAAAAGAATCAGATAAATATAATGTATCAGAAGTAGTTGGAGGAAGAACTGGATTTGCATATATAAATCAAAAAAGAAGATAGACCTCTTGCTAATGATGACTTAAGAAAAGCAGTTCTTATGTCTATAGATGATGAAACTTTATGTAATACTACTGTTGGTGGAATGTATGAAGCTGGTATATCTGTTTTACCATCAAGTTTAGATTATGGATATGATAAATTAAAAGATGCTACTCCATATGATGTAGAACAAGCTAAAAAGATATTAGATGAAGCTGGAATAGTTGACTCTGATGGTGATGGATATAGAGAATTTAACGGAGACGGAAAAAATATAGAATTATCATTCTTAACTTATGATAGTAGATGCTTAAAAGAGTTCTCTGAAGGTAGTGCTGCTAATATAGAAAAAATCGGAATAAAAGTTAACGTACAAGAAACAGATGCAGATACTGAATGGAACAAACTTACTGCAGGTGAGTATGACTTATTATCAACTAACTGGTTAACAGTTCAAGTTGGGGATCCAGTTGGATATATGGAAAACTGGTATAGTAAATCAGAAGCTAACTACTGTTCTTATAAAAATGATACATATGACAAATTATATGAACAATTACTAGTTGAAACTGATGAAGATAAAATAAAAGATTTAGTACAAGAAATGCAACAAATATTAGTAGATGATGGTGCAGCTTTAATACATGGTTATTATAAAGGAAACATATGTAGTACAAAATCAGTAGAAGGAGCTAACGTTTATACAGCTGACTACTATTGGATAAGTACAGCTATAAAACCAGCTGAATAATTAAAATAATTAAAATCTGGAGGAGATGAGTGATCTTATGTTAAAGATAGATAATATAACTGTTCAATATGGAAACAATAAACCAACAATTGAAGATTTTAGTTTAGAGATTAGTTCAGGTGAGATAGTAGCCATAGTTGGAGAAAGCGGAAGTGGAAAAACTACTGTCATAAGATCAGTACTTGGTCTACTTCAGGTCAAGGTAAGGTTACAAAAGGGGATATCGTATTTGAAGGCGATTCCCTTCTAAAATACACACAAAAACAATGGAATCAATGCAGAGGAACTAAGATGTCTATGATTTTCCAAGATTGTGGTTCAATGATTAATCCTAATAGAAGAATAGGTAGCCAATTCGTGGAATATATTAGGGTTCATGAAGATATGCCAAAAGATAAGGCAAAAGATAAGGCAATTGATATGTTAAATAGAATGAGATTACCGCAAGCAAAAGATATAATGAGAAAATATCCGTTCCAATTAAGTGGTGGCCAACGCCAAAGGGTAGGAATTGCTATGGCGATGACATTCCAACCAAAACTATTAATAGCAGATGAACCGACAAGTGCACTTGATGTAACAACACAATCACAAATTGTAAAAGAAATGATGGAACTTAGAGACAAATATGACACATCTATTATGATAGTTACGCATAATTTAGCTGTTGCAGTATATATGGCTGATAAAATAATCGTAATGAAAGATGGAGAAGTTGTTGATAGAGGAACTAGAGACGAAATATTAAATAATACAACAAGTGATTATACAAAACGATTACTAGCATCTGTTCCAACATGGAGGGAGGAACAACATGCTTAAAACAAAAAATACAGTATTAGAAATTGACAATGTAGTTAAAGAATTTCCTACTGGTAAAAATGGAAAGTTGACAGCTTGTAATAAAGTATCGCTTTGCTTTGAAAAGGGAAAAACTTTAGGAATTATAGGCGAAAGTGGATGTGGAAAAAGTACATTAATGAAAATAATAATGCAACTAGAAGAACCTACATCAGGTCAAGTTTTATATCATGGGGAAGATATCACAAAATTAAAGGGAGAGAAACTTCGTCAACATAGACGTAATGTGCAAATGGTATTCCAAGATCCATCGACTGCATTTAATCCTAAAATGAAAGTAAAAGATATTATATGCGAACCACTTCTAAATTTTGGACTAATTAAGAAAAGTCAAAAAAAGAAGAAGTAGCAAAAGAATATCTTGAGATGGTTGAGTTACCAGCAGAATTTATGCATAGATATCCGCATAATATGAGTGGTGGTCAACGCCAACGTATAGGAATAGCAAGAGCATTAGTTTTAAACCCAGAGTTATTAATACTTGATGAATCAACTTCAGCATTAGACGTTTCTATACAAAAAAAATATTATTGATTTAATTAATAAAATACAAAAAAGAAAGAAATCTTACTATAGGTTTTGTTTGTCACGACATTGCCTTAGTAACAGAAACTAGTCATACCGTTGCTGTTATGTATTTAGGAAATATAGTTGAGATACTACCTGGACATAAATTAAGTAAATTAGCTATGCATCCTTATACAAAAGCACTAATGACAGCTGTATTTGATTTAAAAATGGATTTTACAGAACCAATAAAAGAAATAAACAATGACATATCTAAAAAAATAGATAATGTAAATGCATGTCCGTTTAGAGATAGATGTGAATGTGCGATAGAAGTTTGTAGTAGAAAGATGCCACAGTTAAGAAAGGTATCAGAAAATCATTATGTAGCATGTCACTTAGATTTTACCGTATAAAAATATAAAAATATTCTTAATAAAAAAGAAGTTTTGATAGATAGAAAGTTATTTATCAAAACTTCTTTTATTTTACTAATTAAATTACATATAAAAGAACACATAGATATTGGCATAGACTGCCCAATAAGATGAATATATGGAATATCTCATGGAATTTAAATTTTTCAATTTAAGAAATTTAGGTTTTGTTCCATATATAATAGCACCTATTGTATAAAGTACACCCCCGCCTATTAATAACATGACACCAATAGATGAAAGTGATTTAGAAAGAGGCACAATTAGAAATATTGCACACCATCCCATAACTACATAAATAAGAGTAGAAATCCAACGAGGACTTTCAAACCAAACTAGTTTAAATGCAACTCCTAGAATTGCTATTAATATTTCTATAGCAAACAGTACCCATCCCTTAACACCATTTAGTGATATTAAACAGAAAGGTGCATAAGAACCTGCTATTAAAAATAAAAATCATAGAGTGATCTATTCTTCTTAGAAATTTAATAGTATTTTCTTTTGCGATAACTAAATGATATGTAGCAGATGCAGAATAAAGTAATATTAAAGAAATTCCAAAAATAATTACTGCTGTCAATGCAATAGGGGATGGATTTTCTAGTGTTGTTTTTATTACTAATATTAATAAACCAGCGAATGATAAAATTGCCCCAAATAAATGTGTAAAACCATTTATAGGTTCTCTAGCATATTTAGCCATAATATGTATACCTCCTCTATATATAAATTTAATATTGATTGATACTTTAATATTAGTTTAATAATAAAGTATATTTATAGATAATTGTAAACAATATATCTTAATATAATTATATCTAGATTATTATGTAATGTATGCAATTAAATACAAAAATTAGAATACTAATTAATAATATTTACAGGGAGTACGTTCGCAAGAATGAAACTCAAAGGAATTGACGGGGACCCGCACAAGCGGTGGAGCATGTGGTTTAATTCGAAGCAACGCGAAGAACCTTACCTGGTCTTGACATCCTTCTGACCGGTCCTTAACCGGACCGCTCACTTCAGGACAGGAGGGCAAGGTGGTGCATGGTTGTCGTCAGCTCGTGTCGTGAGATGTTGGGTTAAGTCCGCAACAGGCGCAACCCCTATCT
>VOFB01004229.1_pt1 | contig 38315 bp, 59 predicted proteins | sample 5384141 | NCBI WGS metagenome assembly VOFB01 (sample SAMN12384721, study PRJNA508395) | human gut metagenome | isolation source: healthy gut A | host: Homo sapiens
CTTCGTTCAGTACGTATTGCTCCTGACCGGGTGCCGCCTGTCGGCACAAATTTTTTCGCTACCGCTGCGGGGTGGATTTTTCGAAAATTTGCTGGAGGTCCGCGCTTTCCGACCGCTAATCAGGAGCTGAGAGGAGCCGTTGTCAACGCCGACCAGGCGGCTGCCAGACTGCTGGAAGGGGTTGTCATTCGGGATTGAACGGCAGGCGGCTTTTATGAATTTGCCATATTCGCGCTTGTGTCCACAGTCGGTTTCATCACCGCTTCAAAACCAGTGATTGAATAGCCGTGCAGCTGCAAAATTTCCGCGGCGGAACCCCTGCTGCGAAACTGAGGAAGAGGGAATGGTCACAGTATGATCGAGCAAAGAGAAAGGAGAAATTCGGCTCTGCCGCCTCTATTACAGGAAGAATTTTTAACATCCAGCGTTTTTTCCATCCACGACGGGCCGGGAATCCGCACCACTGTCTTTGAAGGGCTGCAACCTCCACTGTTTTTGGTGCCACAATCCGGAGTCCATCGCTCCCCAGAAGCAGCTGCTTATCTATCCGGACAAGTGCATCGGATGCGGCGTTTGCCGGACATTGTCCTCAAAACTGCCATCAGTTGCAGGAGGACGGCGGCAGGATTTTCCGCCGGAGGAATGCCTTGCCTGCGGAAGCTGTGCAGAGCAGTGCTATGCACAGGCCCTCATGCTCTCCGGAGAGGACCGAACGCCCCGGCAGGTACTGGACATAGCGCTGCGAGATCGGACCTTTACCAGGAGTCGGGGGCGGCGTGACCTTTCCGGCGGCGAACCTATGCTCCAACCGGACTTTCTGCTGGCGTTGCTGGAAGGATGCAGGGCAGAGGGAATCCATACGGCGGTGGACACCGCCGGAAATGTTCCCTTTCTCTCTATGAAAGATACTGGACTGTACAGATTTATTTTTATATGACATTAAGGCGCCTGATCCGGAAAGCTACCGCCGGGCGACTGGCGGCGACGCCGGGCGAATTTATGACAATCTGCGGCTTCTGGCTCGGACGGGAAAGGAGGTCTGGGTGCGGGTTCCGGTGATTCCCGGTTTTTTTAACGACAGCGACGATGCGATCACCGGAATCGGAGAGCGCATCCTGGAAAGCGGGCACAGGGCCGGTGGAGCTGATGCCCTTTTCACAAGCTGGGGATGGGAAAGTACAACAGTCTAGGTGAAATTTATGCCGCAAAGATTTGAGCCCCTTCCGCCGGGCGGATGGAGGAGTTGAAAAATCTGCTCCGGCAAATGGGCCTGACCCCTGCGCAGCGCAGAGTAACGGAGAGAATCGACGCCAAAACCTGCGACAGAGAGAGAGAGGGCAGTATGCGGCTTTTCCATGTGAGCGAAGAGAAAGATATTCGTTTTTTTGATCCACGGCCGGTTACCAGACGGGATCTGGATCAGTCCAAGCGCTATGTCTGGGCTCTCAACGAGAGGTACCTGCCCAACTTTCTCACGCCTCGGGACTGTCCCCGGGGTCACCTGGCATGTGCAGGAAGGCACTGCCAGAGCGGACTGTGAACCTTTTTTCTCTTCACAGGGGCAGACCCACGGCGTCGCCATTGAGTGGGACTGGTTTGGACGGATGAGAGAAACGGTTTGTATCTATGAGTTTCATCCCAGGGCTTTGTACTCCAGGATGGGCAGGCAGGCTATTATGTCAGCGCGAGCAGCCTCAGACGCCCATTGCCCAACACAGGATCGACGACCTGTTTGACGCTCTGGCACAGCGGAATGTAGAATTTCGCTGCGTCCATCGGCTGTGGAAACTCCGGGATGAAATTGCCCAGTCCACCCTCGGCTGGTCCTTCTGCCGGATGGGAAATGCTCAGCGGTGAGATATGCAACTGTACAGAGACCGGACGGCTTGACGGCAAAATCCCCGGGACAGGAAAAATGAAATCCAGTCCCGGGCTTTTTGACTTTATAGGCCCGCTTACAGGCTCTTCAAACTTCGCCTTGTCTGCGCGGCGAATGTCGTTGCGTTTGATTTTGCCGCTGACCGTCTTGGGAAGCTCCTCCACAAATTCCACAATTCGGGGATACTTGTAAAGGCGCAGTCTGCCTCTTTACGTAGTCCTGCAGCTCCTTGACCAGCTCGTCAGAGGGCTGATAGTTTTTGGTCAGGATGATGGTCGCCTTGACCACCTGACCCCGAACAGGATGCGGCGCACCGGTAACGGCGCACTCCATGACGGCGGGATGCTCCATCAGAACGCTTTCAATTTCAAACGGGCCGATACGATAACCGGAAGACTTAATGACGTCGTCGGTTCTTCCAACATACCAGAAATAGCCGTCCTCATCCTTCCAGGCAGTGTCGCCGGTGTGGTACAGACCGTCGTGCCAGGACTCCTGTGTCTTTTTCGGATTGTTATAGTAGCCTTTGAACAGACCAATCTGCTTTTTTTACCGGCGGTGTGAACCACAATTTCACCCACCACACCGGGGCTCCACCGTTCCCGTCCTCATCCACCAGGTCAATATGGCATAGAGCGGCACCGGCTTTTCCCATAGAACCAGGCCGGGACTGGGAGGAACCATGTTGGCCAGCATGGTAGACTCCGTCTGGCCAAAGCCCTCCATGATATTCAGGCCGGTATACTCCTTAAACCGGTTGAAGACTTCAGCGTTGAGGGCCTCGCCTGCGGTGGTGACGTATTCCAGGAGGACAGGTCGTAGTTTTCCATCCCCTGTTTGATAAAAAAAGCGGAAAACGGTGGGAGGCGCACAAAAGGAGGTCACCTTGTGGCGCTCAATCATCTTGAGAAGGTCGTTGGGTACAAACTTGTCAAAGTCGTAGACAAACTGGGCGGCGCCGCAGATATACTGACCATAGGTCTTTCCCCCAGGCGCATTTGGCCCAACCGGTGTCCGCCACTGAGATGTGCAGACTGTGAGAGGAGACGTTGTGCCAGAACTTGGCGGTGAGGAATGTGCCCCAATGGGATAGCTGAAGTCGTGGACTGCCATCTTGGGATTGCCGGTGGTGCCGGATGTGAAGTACATAAGCATGTTGTCGGTCAGCTCGGTGTGAATCCGCTCTAAGTGGCTGGAGGCCTTCCTTATTTCATCGTCGTAGTCAATCCAGCCATCCCGCTTGCCGCGGACAATGAATTTGACGATGGGGAGGATGCTCCTTTTTGGCGGCCTCCACGTGCTCGGCAGTCTCTCCCTCGCCGGTGCAGACCACGGCTTTGACATTGGCGGCGGCAAAACGGTAGACATAGTCCTTTTTGGTCAGCAGCAGGCTGGTGGCAGGGATGGCCACTGCTCCGATTTTGTGAAGGGCGTAGATGGAGAACCAGTACTGGTAGTGGCGTTTGAGCACCAGCATGACCATGTCGCCCTTTTGAATGCCATGGTCCATGAACATGTTGGCGGTCCGGTCGGTCATCTCCTTCATCTCGGCAAAGGAGATGATCTTTTCCTCACCGTGCCTCGTTGCACCAGACCATCGCGGTCTTCTCCGGCTCCATGGCGCAATCTCTGTCCATAACATCATAGGCAAAGTTAAAGCCCTCCGGCACAATGGGCTCAAAAGTAGTTGAGCACCGTTTTCGTCAAATCCGCCGGTTTGCAAAATCTCTTAAAAGTTGTCCATAGCAGTTCCCATTGCTGTATAACCGTTCCTTTCTGGAGAGGGCGCAGGGTCCGCCCCATAGCGGAAGGAAAGCCCTCCGATTATTTTTCCTGTGTCTCTCTGCTTTTGACGAGGATGGCGATAAAGTCGCAGTCCTCGCAGCCGGTGGCAATCATGCCGTGGCCGTGGACGGAGTCATAGAAAAATGGCATCGCCCTCGTGGAGAATCTCAATGTGTTTTCCATAGCCACCTTCAGGGGAGCCTTTGAGAATGTAGTCAAACTCCTGGCCCTTGTGATAGGACAGGGAAATAGGTTTGTTCTGCTCCTCCTCGTTGTAGGGGCGTGGACAGGGGTTCCGCCATCTTGTCTTTAAACAGATGTCCAATATGAGAATAGGTGAAGCCCTCCGCCGCTTGATGGGGATACCGTGTCCCTTGCGGACGATGGAGTAAAGGAGAGCTTTAGGCCGTTCTCCTGTGAGGATTTCAATCATATCCACCCCCAGAATCTCGGCGCATTTGTACAGGAAGGTAAAGGAAAAGTCCAGCTTTGCCGTCCTCCTGATCCCTATATATTCCTCCAAGCTTACCCCCCAGGCGCTGGGCCATCTCCTCCTGAGAAATCTCTTCGATTTCCCGCAGGGTCGTTAAGCGCTGTGCAATTTCTCACGATTTTATGATCCATATCCTTTCCTCCTGATGTAATGGTTGTGGGTACTTTTCAAGACAAAAGCCAGATAAAACAGACAAAACAAAAACAGACCCATCCCATTTTCATGGGACGGATCTGTCAACAGCCAGTATCCGCGATACCACCCAAATTACACACAAAAGCGTGTCGCCTCAGCAGAGTTCCAACAAACTCTTGACCGTTAACGCAGTCTTGCGGGGGATACTGGACCAAAGAACCCATTTTAAAGAAATCTCTGCTTTTCAGGCCCCGGCTCGAAAGTGACAGGTAAGGAGACATCCACGCCGCACTCACACCAATGGCGGCTCTCTGTGGAGGATGGGCTTCCCACCGCTCTTTGTCATCGCCTTTTACTATACGCTATACTATAACAGATGCCGGATAAAATGTCAAGGGTCAATCCAAAACTTGGCTGGGAATTTTGTAGGTTAGTCAATGATATGTTACACATTAGAGAAGGCGAGAAGGAACTGCTTGGGAGAGAGCCAATTAAGAGGACGCATGGGGGAAATTGTTGTATTGCCGCTGATGAACAGCTAACTGCTTTTAAAATCCTCAAAGGAATAAAACCTGTGGTCAGCATAAAATACTCGTTGTCCTTGCGGTGGCTGCGTTCCACCTTGCTGTTGTGCCTGGGCGTAAAGGCCGGATTCTCTTGTGCCGTATTCCGAGCTGAGCCAAAGTCTTTTCAAATAGGGTAAGAGACTTCTTTTTGCTGTTGCCCATCTCATTGGTAAACTCAAAAACCGTTGTCGGTCTGAACACACTCGATTGCATACGGGAACTTTTCTAGATGGTGTCGTCAATAAGAATGTGATATAATAGTCCTCAAAGAAAAAGGGGGGCAGAAAATGACAGCAGAACAGCAGCGGCATGACATCAATGACAAAGCGTGGGAGAAAATCAGACCGCACACCATCGGTGAAAAGGGACACGAGGAGGCAACGCCCGGGATACTCGGCAATTTATCAACGGTGTATTCTGGATACTGCGTACTGGAGCACCTTGGCGGACTTGCCAGAGACGTATGGAAACTGGAAAAATGTACACCGCCGGTTCTGCCGGTGGCGTGACAAGGGAGTCTGGGAAAAGATTCTGGAGGCCCTGGTGGACGACACTGACTTTGAGTGGTTGATGATCGACGCCAGTCATGTCAAGGTACATCCTGATGCCGCTGGAGCACGGGGTGGGAATCAGGCAATGAGGGCTCAACACCAAGATACATTTGGCCGTGGATGCGCATGGTATGCCGGTGCGATTCTTTATCACTTCTGATACCACAGCGGATTGCACAGTTGCAGCACGGTTGATTGAGGGGTTCCAGGCAGAATATCTTCTGGCCGACCGCGGTTATGATACAGACGCGATCATTCTTCAGGCGATGGAACAAGACATGATTCCTGTCATTCCCTCAAAGAAAAATCGGAAACAGTTACGTGAATACGACGAATATCTCTACAAAATTCGACATCTCGTTGAGAATGCTTTCCTGCTCCTCAAAAGATGGCGCGGTATTGCGACGCGCTACGCTAAAAATCTTGCTTCTTTCGTCGCCGCCGTCCAAATCCGTTGTATTGCCATTTGGTTGCCCATTTATTGACGACACTATCTACAACATGTTTCAGAAACTGTGCGGACGAATAGGTGCTGTTCTCTTCAAAGGCTTCCAGATACCGGAACCGGCTGTATTCATCAATGAAGGTGTATTCATACCACTTGGTACCTTCTTCCTGTCCGACAATACAGGCTTGGGGACAAACTTCACATTGATCTGTACCCGCTGGCCTGGGTATTGCATCTGCTCATATGGCTTGGGGATATACTTTGGGTTCGGCAGTTTGACAGGCTTGCCGTCAATCCGGCCCAGCAGCTTGTGGAGCCCAGAGATGGAGCGTGTGTAACCGTGCTGACGCAGTTTTACCCAAAAGACAACCAAACCCGCATGGGGGTTTCTGCGGCGCATGGTTTTCACCAGCTTGATTTCTTCCTCTGTATGCTGATTGGGATGTCTGTGCGGACGGTGAGAGCCCTCTGATAGAGAATGGATGGTACCGTCGTACTTTTTTCGCCAACGGTAGATGTTTTAGCGATTGGTTTTGTAGCGGATAGCCGCTTTAGTGACACCATGTTTTAAGGAATATTCGATTACCGCTTGCTTAAACCGCATGTCTTGTGTTATTGTATTCATAGCGAATAGGGTGACCTGCCTTTCGGTTTTGTCTCGACAACTCTACCTTAGCACAGGTTCCTTCTATTCGCTATCTTTTTTTATTCCCTTTTGTCACTTGTCCTTGTATCAGGATAGGGCTTAGTGAAGTCGGTGCTGTGCTGAGCGTAATAGTCTCGATAGGAGGCCAGCACCTCCTCCACATGTGCAGGAGAGCGGCGGTCAGCGGGGAAGCATCCGCTCCACCAGCTTTCGAGCGCCGTTTCCCACAAAGGTTTTGTACTGCTGTGTATCGTGAAGGGGATAGCCGTACTGCTCCAGCGTGTGGTTGCAGCTGCGGCCCAGGTCCTCCAGGGTGTCAAGAATGGTTCCATCCATATCCAAAATTGCCAGTTTTTTTCATGAAGGCACTCACTTTCCAGACCGGCCGCATGGGAAAACCGGTCCTGATTTTTTCGCAGTATTTGGCAGAGTTGGTCAAAAACCAACCCCCAAATATTTAGCTTTTTTTATTAAAAAGCAATAGGCGAATTTTTCTCCCGCGCCTATAAAAACCCCGGACGAATGCAGCTTTGCATCCGTCCGGAAAAATCGTTTATCCGTTATTGCTTTTCAGCTCTTCCAGCATTTCCAGGCAGGCGGCAGCAATCTTCTCCGCAGCATGGATCTCCAGATGGGTGTCCGCACCAGCTTGCAGGGCCTCATAGCCGCCGGCGGCTATGGCTTCCGGCAAGCGAAGGGGCATATCCTGATGGCCGTTGGTCAGCTCCCAGAACATGGTGTGCCGGAAGGGAGATTTGGCCTTAATTTCCATGCCGTACTGGCAGAACAGCTCCACCGGGGCGGTCACTACGGCGAAATCTTCTCCCAGGGAGAAGGCGGAGAGGTGAAGGTGGTTTTCCTTCAGAGGATCGTCCTTGTGGGCGGCATAGTCGGCCTTATAGTGATCCCATATCTCCTTTTGGGTCTCAGGGGGGCCCGAAGGTGGGGAATCCACTGTGGCCTCATAGTCGGTATAGGGGCGGTCCATCAGAACAAGCTCCCGGGTCAGAGAGCGGATGGCGCCGGTCTGACTGGTGATGTCTGCGTCGATGGCGGCGACCTTTCCGGCATAAGACAGGCCGACCCGGTCGTAGAAGTCGTTGCGGTGGCAAAATCCAGGCGGTCCAGATCGATCAATTGATGTCTCCGCAGGCGCTGGGCATAAAGAGCACCGCCGTGTCCTCTCCGTACAGCTTGTGGAGATGCTTGCGCAAGCGCCGGAGATATCTGCCGTGTAGCCGGGGCCGTTGTAGATGTTGGCATTGTTGTGGAGCGCATAGTTGACCAGCAGAGCCAACGGCTTTCGGACAGGTCTTCAATCCGCAGCAGCTGAAGCTCCGGATCGGGCTCCCCTTCCACCCGGCAGTCCTTTAAATGTTCCGCATCAATGAAATTCATACGGATTTTACCTTGGGATCCACCACACGGCGGTTGAACAGATAGTCGCGGCTCTCCGCGCTGCCACAGGCAAAAGCGGGCGTCCACCATGTTGTCCAGCGCTGCCTTGGCGGCAGTGATGAATTTTTGATGGTGTGACTGGTGTACTCGGGTCAGAGGAATGCCTTCAAAAATAGCAGTGCCCATGAGGGAGGCCGTGGGTGTGGGTGGAGGCGATAATCAGGCTGGAGGCAGGGAGATGAAGGGTTTCCTCCAGCTGCCGGACCATCTCCTGGTAGGACGCATTGGAGACGATGCACAGATCGATGGAGGTCAGCAGCAGAGTCTGACAGCCGTCCGAAAGGGGCGACTACCGAGACGAACAGAGGATCCAGGACCTTTTCGCCCCGAACAACAGTAAATCCGCCTTCAATGGCAAGGCCGATGGGAGGAGTGATGTCGGCGACGCCTACGCCGGCCCGAAAGAGATTTTTCCATGAAACAGTGATTCCTTTCCCTATGACAGTGTATTCGAAAGAGACCGGCGGACGGCTGGTTTGGCCGATGCCGTTGGCTCTTTTACAGCGCACAGAGAGCCCTTTTGAAAGGGCTCTCTTACAAAATAGCACATTTACAGAAAAATGCAATCCGGTAACTGTATGAAAGAAGCGCTGTTTTTTTGTGGTTTTATACCCTGATGCCGGTTTGAACGGACACATTTGTGCAGTGACGCTCTCGTATCTCCTTGACCATTTCTGATATAGGCATAAACAAACCGTTTTTATTTGAATAAAAGCAGTAAAAGATAGTAGACAGAGTTGCGCCTGCCGACTATCTTTTTACTGCTTCATTGTTAAGGACAACTATATTTTTCTATGCTATAGTCATTTTTTGAAAAACGCACAGCTATGTGAAATATTTACTCTTATACCTTTTCTTCAATCTCGGCAAAGAGCTTGGCGATCATCTCCCGGATGACGGCGACTGCTTGGTCGAGGGGCGCCTTGACGCTGTAGCGTTTGTCACGGGTGACAACTTCACAGCAGGCGTCTTTGAGTTTCGGGGGCTGACAATCACCCGGACCGGCACACCAACAGGTCTGCGTCGGAAAACATGACGCCGGCGCTTACATTCCGGTCGTCGTACAGCACTTCTACCCCGGCATTTTGCAGGTCGTCGTAGAGCTTGTCGGCGCAGGCCTTAGACTCAGTGTTATCCGAACGGACGCAACAGAGCTGTACCTGCCAGGGGGCAATGGAGATGGGCCAAATGGGGCCGTAGTCGTCGTGGTACACTTCACACACCGAAGCGGCCAGCCGCCCTACGCCGATACCGTAGCAGCCCATAATGGGATGATGGGGAGTTGCCATCCTTGTCCAGATAGGTCATACCCATGCTCTTGGTGTACTTGGTGCCCAGCTGAAAGATGTTGCCCACCTCAATACCGCGGAAATAGTGATGGAGTGCTTGCCGCACTTGGGACAGATGCCGCCCTCCTTAATTTTAGCAAGATACGTATATTGGGCGTCAGGACAGTCCGAGCCATATCAGGCCCGTGTAATGATATTCCTCTTTGTTTGCGCCGCAGAGGGTTGTTGGCGCCCTGCAAGGGATCTGTCGAAAAGGACATTGAACTCTCCGGCTACCTCCAGATTACAGGGACCGATGTAGCCAGCCTTTAAGCCGCATTCCTGGGTGATAACGGCAGGGTGGACTCCTCGCCCAAAAGGTTGGTAAGCTTGGTCTCGTTGATTTCAGGTCGCCACGGATAAAGATGACCACATAGTCGTCGGTACGGTTCTTTTGATAGACCACCGCTTTACAGGATTGCTCCAAAGGCGTTTTGAGAAAGTCGCAGATTTCCTCAATGGGTGTGAATGTTGGGGGTATAGACCATCTCAAGAGGCTTGGACTCGCCGACGGACTGGGTTTCGATGATGCTTTCTGCAGCCTCCATATTGGCGCGGTACATGCCCTCGCGGCCGGAGCCGGGCTGACCGGACTTGGCCTCGGCAACGGAGTCGCGCAGGTTCTCGCTGATCAGCTTAATGGCCTCAAAGTGGAACATGTCGGAGAGCTCCCAAGCGCCCTTGGTGGTGTAGCCCTCGATGGCGTGGGTCAGAGCGTCCATGCCGGTGGAGGCGGTCAGACCGGCGGGCATGGAGGCCATCATGTCGGGGTCGACGACGGCGACCTCGGGGGCATCGTTGGTGTCGACGCACACGAACTTGCGGACCTTCTCGGGGTCGGTGATGACGTAGTTGATGGTCACCTCGGCAGCGGTACCGGCGGTCGTCGGCACAGCGATGGTGAACACGGCGTGGTTCTTAGTCGGAGCAACGCCCTCGAGGCTGCGGACATCGGCAAACTCGGGGTTGTTGATGATGATGCCGATGGCCTTAGCGGTGTCCATGGAGGAGCCGCCACCGATGGTCACGATAGCGTCAGCCTCGGCGGCCTTGAAGGCCTCGACGCCGTCCTTGACGTTCTGGATGGTGGGGTTGGGCTTGATCTCGGAGTAGAGGCTCCAAGCGATGCCGGCGGCGTCGAGCTCATCGGTCACCTTTAGCGGTAACGCCAAACTTGACCAGATCGGGGTCGGAGCAGACGAAGATCTTCTTGTAGCCGCGACGCTGGAGCTCGCCGGGGATCTCCTTGATGGCGCCGGAACCATGATAAGAGATGGTATTGAGAACGAAACGATTAGCCATTGATAGCCTCCCATCGTGTGCGGAGCACCATTACGCCCCGCGCTATAAGTCCCATCCTAACGCTTTTGAAACAAAAAACGCGTGAGAACGTCAAAAGTGTTAAAGCGTTTCAACAGATGATGAAAAATATTGCGGCAAAGGAACAGCCCCTTTGCCGCAATCGGTTACTTTCGGCAGCCCTCTTTCCAAGCCTCGGCCGCAACCTTCCAGCGTAGCGCAAGTCGCGCTCGCGGTCGATGAACATGATGGCAAACGCGACAAACAGCAGCAAGCTCGCCACGACGATGGCATGCAGGCCTATGCGCTCAATGACACCAGTTGCCCAACACGGCGCCAAACACAAAGGTAAAGATCACGCCAAAGTACAGCAGGCCGTTTTCCAAAAGCCGCGCCTGTGGGTGATGATGTAATCGTCCACGTTTTTGCAGCAGCGTTGCGCAAGTTGCCATGCACATGGTCGTAGCGATGCCGTGACCGTGGATCTTGCGGAAGTCTCGACCTGCATGCCGCAGGCAAACGAGGTGAGGCAGTTGGCGAGCAGGTTGTAACCGCCACCGGAGATAAAAGCTCACGCCCAGCAAGATGACGGCTTCAAAGAACACCGTCACCTGGACGCCAGTGGATCACGCTGCCAAACCGCTCGTGTACCAGATCGGCAAGCATAATACCCACGGCAAACGACACCACAGGGAAGAAGTAGCGCCCCGCAAGTGCCCAGTTGCCCTCCGAGATGCTCACGCCCACGAGCAGGATGTTGCCTGTCTGCGCGTTGGCGAAAACATGGTCGCGCCCAATGTACGAATACACATCCATAAAGCCACCGGCGAGCGCCAAGATGATGCCCAGCTCAATAGACTCCGATATCTGTTTGGCACGCTGCATCGTCGTGCATCCTCCTTGTTGACGACTCTCTCGTGCGTTGGCGGAAACATAGCCGCCGTTCATACTGTAACCCATTGACAACATGGCGTGCGCGCGAGACGGCCCCTTCGACACAGGGATACACAGTCTGAAACAAACGACACCCGCATCGACACGCCGATCCGCCAGCTCGTGTACTCCACCAGTCTTTTAGCCCCGTCCCAAAAAGACTGGTTACAATTACGTGCAGCATACAAACACCGGGAGGGATCGTGGCAAAAAGCCTCAGCACGCTCAGAACAACCAGCGCAGTCAGCAGGGCAAACAGGGCCAGCAGCAAAAGCGCGGCGGTAAGGCCCAGAGCGGCCACACCACTCATGCCCCGGCAGCGCCTGTCCGCCCCTCGGCGCCCGGGCCGCGATAAGTTTCTTCGTCAGCCGCGCCGACATGGATGCGCGCGGTTGGGACCAGTGCGACTTTGTCTACATCTGCGGCGACGCCTACGTGGACCACCCCAGCTTTGGCATGGCCATTATCAGCCGCGTCCTCGACGCGCACGGCTACTAAGGTGGGCATCATCTGCCAGCCCGACTGGACCGACCCCCGCCAGCATCAGCGTGCTCGGCGAGCCGCGCTGGTTTTTGGTCAGCGCCGGTAACATGGACTCGATGGTCAACCACTATTCGGTGACCAAGCACCGCCGCCACACCGATGCCTACACGCCCGGCGGCGAGGAAGGTCACCGCCCCAATCGTGCCGTCACGGTCTACGGCAACCTCATCCGCCAGACGTTTAAGGACGCTCCCATCATTATCGGCGGCATCGAGGCAAGCCTGCGCCGCCTGGCCCACTACGACTACTGGCAGGACAAGCTCAAGCGCTCGGTACTACTCGACTCGGGCGCCGACATCCTCATCTACGGCATGGGCGAGCACGCAATCGTCGAGATCGCCGACGCGCTCGACGCGGACTGCCCGTCGACCAGATTACCTATATCAATGGCACCGTTTACCGCACGGGTTCGCTCGACGAGGTCTACGACTACGACCTGCTGCCCAGCTGGGACGACCTTACCGCCGACAAGCTCAACTACGCACGCAGCTTTAACGTGCAACAGCAGAATATGGACCCCATCACCGGACATCGCTCGTCGGTAGAGCCCTATCCCAACAGCGTCTATGTGGTGCAGAACCCGCCGTCGGCGACGTTGACGACCGATGAGATGGACGAGGTGGCCGAGCTCCCCTACGCACGCGATTGGCATCCCGACTACGATGCCGCGGGCGGCGTGCCGGCCTTTGCCGAGATCAAGTTTTCAATCAGCTCCAACCGCGGGTGCTTTGGTGAATGCTCGTTTTGCGCCCTCACCTTCCACCAAGGTCGCGTGTGTTGCAGATGCGCAGCCACGACTCGATCATGCGCGAGGCAGAGCTGCTCACGCGCGATCCCGAGTTTAAGGGCTACATCAACGACGTAGGCGGACCGATGGCCAACTTTAGCCGTCCCGCCTGCGACAAGCAGCTCAAGCACGGCGTGTGCAAGAACAAGCGCTGTCTGTGGCCGAGCGTGTGCAAGAACATGGTGGTCGACGAAAGCGGCTACACGCAGCTGTTGCGCGACCTGCGCCAGCTGCCTGGCGTGAAAAAGGTCTTCGTGCGCAGCGGCATCCGTTTTGACTACACCATGGCCGATGCCTCGGACGAGTTTTTACGCGAGCTGCTGGAACACCATGTCTCGGGCCAGCTGCGCGTAGCGCCCGAGCACGTGAGCGACGCGGTGCTGTCCGTGATGGGCAAGCCGAGCCGAGCCGTCTACGATGCGTTCTGCCGCAAATTTGAGCGCCTGAACCGCAGTATGGACTCAAGCAGTATGTTGTGCCGTATCTGATCTCGAGCCACCCCGGTTCAACCATGAAGGAAGCCGTGGACCTTGCCGAAGCCGTGCGCGACATGGGCTACATGCCCGAGCAGGTGCAGGACTTCTACCCCACCCCGTCCACCATGTCGACGTGCATGTACTACACCGGCGTGGACCGCGCACCATGGAGCCGATCTATGGCGCGCGACCCGCACGAGAAGGCCATGCAACGCGCGCTTATCCAGTATCGCAAGCCCGAGAACTACAAGCTGGTACGCGAGGCGCTGGAAAAAAGGCTGGCCGCCGCGACCTGATCGGCTACACCAAGCATTGCCTGATTCGCCCCGTGCCGCCACGCCCGGGCGAGACGTTCTGCCGGCGGCGGACACGGCACCGGCAAGAAGGGCGGTAAGGCCCACGGTGGCGCCGCCGGCAAGGGACCCAAAAGGCAGCAAGGGCCACGGCGGCATGTCGCGTGCGCAGAACACCGCAGGCCGCAACCGCGCGGCCCCGAGGGGCGTCAGGGCGCCAACGGAGGCGGGCGTCGCAACTAGGGCAGCGGTGCGCTCGCTGCGTCCATCCCACACGCGTGGCGTAGCAAGCGCATTGCCTCAACAAGGATGACGCCGGCGATAGCGACCGTAATTGCCACGTCGAACGGCGTGTTCACAAACCAGAGCAACGTCATGAGATACGACCCGGCATTAAAGGCAAAGTGCAGCAGGATCGTGTAACGGAGCTTTCCGGTGGTCACGAGCACCCAGCCAAAGATGAGGCCGGCAACACCCGCATAGCAGCCCTGCACCCAGTTCATGTGCATAAAGCCGAAGACCGCCGCCTGCAGTACGATTGCCGCGGCGACGCCCGGCACTCGGGGCCGCCCAGGGCACTATGGCGCCGTCTTGCGCGTTCACGCGGCGCCGACGTTTCCAGAGCGGATGGCACTGTGGATTAAACGCACGCAGTGAGAACTCAAAGATGATGCCGCGCACCGAGGAGCTCTTCGCAAAATGGCGCGCCAATCACCGTGGTCAGAACGGCCAGATAGCTCGTGTCATGCCTGTTTCTCGACGAGCTCGCTATAGTCTGCCGCGACATGGGCAGCAGCGACAGCACGCCGTCGCATAGATAGCTAATGACCACCTGCATGGACAGGCCGATCACGACAACGCAGACGATGCGCTTCCATGCCGCGCCTGCTCCCCCACCGAACGGGCGCTCGCCTTGCTGGCGCGCCATAAACGAGCGCGGCCACAGATAACGCCACCACAGCAGCGCCATCAAAAACGACGCCGTCTGAGCGGCAGCCTGGAACCATTGGATATCGAGATTGTCGATCGGATAGCCCGTCAGCGCCGACACGGCACCGAGAACAGAAAACAGAACCACGCTCAGGGCTATATCGGCAGCGACAACGCCAAAACAGGCAAGCGCCCACGCTATCGCATTGAGCATGCCAACCTCCTCAAAACCGTTCCCTAGTTCTACCACAACTCGGCAGAGAGCTGATCCCATGGGGACGGAGGAAAACGGATCACTTATTGATGAGAATCGAGCGCAGTGCCAAAAGCCCCGCTCGGCGAGATGTCGAACGGAAAGGTGCCGCAGCGATTGAAGGCGGCTATGAACATGCGGATGGCGTTGGACGGCGTGGTGCCCACGAGTTGGGTTGCCGCCGCGAAGGCCGCCTTTTCCTCGGGCAAGACCTTCGCGACAACCGGGGTCATGTGTTCTGCCATGGCGCTTCCTTTTTGAAACGACGGTGGTGCGGATGGATGCGGGCCACGCGGCTGGGCGACGGGCTGTGAAGGCAACCCGATTGGCCCGCATCTGAGTTTGTTCTACGGCGTTGGTATTATCTTGGTATTCCTAGGTATTACCCCCGCAGATAGAATACCATACCCGACCCCATGGGGACGGAGAAAAAACGGATAAATTTGTTGCTGAGCAAGTCTTTAGAGCGTGATGATGTCCGAGATGTTGAGGGCCCGAGCGTCAGCGGAATCGTGCGTGGCAAGCAACAGCATACGGCCGTCGAGCAAGTCGAGCACGACCTCGGCGCATGCGTCGCGCGCAGCGATGTCTAGACCGGTAAAGGGCTCGTCCAGAATCACTGCACCGCCCGGGCACAGCAGGGCTCGGGCAATCTCGACGCGACGACGCTGCCCACCCGAGAGCTCAGCCACGCGCGCATGCACATCGATCCCCGGCACCAGCAGGCGCAGCAATGCCGCGGCGCTCGAAGCATCTACACGCGCATCGGCGCACACCAGCACGTTATCCAAAGCAGAGGCGTCCTCAACCAGACGCGCATCCTGAAACACCATGGAGCACGGCGCGCACTCCCCCGCCGCCAGCGCAAGCAACGTCGACTTGCCCACGCCCGAGGCGCCCATCACGCAGGCGCGCCCACCGGCAGACACATGAAGTACCAGTCCGTCGAACGCCGGCGCCCAGGGCGCACGATCGCCCACAGCAAGCGCAAGCTCCGCCGCAGCCCTGCCGTCAGCAGAACCGCCCGCACGCCCGTGCAAGCCGCGTCCATGCGACAGCACCGCCGCACGCCACGCCGCAGGCCCCGAAGTCCGCAGCAGCCACACCAGCACGCGCTCGCACGCCCACGATGCCGCCACGACCAACACGGTCCACGCCAGCAGGTCAGCCGTCTCGATGAGCAGCTTCGCTTGATAGATGCGCTCACCCACGGTGCCCACCGCCATGCCGATCAGCTCGGCTGCCACGCCGGCCTTCCAGCTCATGCCGATCACGGCGCGGGCGCACGAAAGCACAAACGGCAGCACCTCGCGCGGTATGGACGCAAAACAGGCGCCAGCCGCGCACGCCATGCAGACGGAACATCTGCTCCAGCGGTTTATCCACTTGTGCCAGCCCTCGGCCAGCGAAAATACACGCCCGGCAGCGCCATCAAAAAGACCGCCGCGATGCTCACGCGCGCCGACCCCAGCCAAATGAGCAGCAGGACCACCACTCAGGCGACCGGCGTCGCCTTTACAAACGACAGTGCCGGAGCCACGGTGCGCAAACGCCTGCGAACGTGACGAAATCCCGGCAAGCACGCCACCACGCCGCGGCAAGCGCCAGCCCGCCCAGTATTCGCGCGCCCGAGCCGCCAAAATCGCCGGTACCGCCATCGCGCACGGGCGCAGCAGCGCCAGGCAACAACACCGCCCAGGCAAGATCAACGGCTGCGCCACCAGCGCCGCCACCAGCATCCACGCGGCAAAGCCAAAAAAAGGCGGCGACGGCACCTGCTGCCGCCACCGCCTTCCTTACGCTCCGTCATTTGTCGAGCAAACGCACGCACGGGCTACTCCATGTAGTAGAAATCGTCAGCGGGAGCTTGCACCACCCGCTCGCGTCCCGCATCGGCCAGCACCTGCAGGTACCCACCGAGCGCCGCCTTCATATCCTTCCCCGTCTGGCGCACGAGCATGCACCCGGGAATCGCCTTTTCGGCAATCGTGGCGTTATCCACGATGCCTGCATCGACCACGGCCTGCGCCCAGTCCGCCGGCGCCGCGTTCACGGCCTTCACGCTCGCCGCATGGCAGCTCAAGAATTCCGTCACGGCCTCGGGATGCTCCTCGGCAAAGGCACGGCGCACCACGGTCACGCCCGTCAGCAAACGGGAGCCCGTGTCACCCGCCAGTTCGTCCCACACATCAGTCAGGCTCACCGGTGCCGACAGCTTGCCCTCGCTCTTGGCGATGGCAGCGGTCTTGAACGGCTCCGGCAGCACGCCCACGGCGGACGGGTCGGCAAGCAGGGCCGACAGCACCTCGGTGGGCTCGCTCTTAAACTCGAGCGCCACGGCCGGTCAGGCCCGCGCGCTCCAGCAGGTAGTTCATGACGTACTCTGGCGTGGTGCCCTTGCCCGTCATGTAGACGGTGCGACCCGCCAGATCGCCAAACGAGGTCACACTCGCGTCGCCCGTCACCACGTTCAGCACGCCCAGCGTGTTGATGTCGATGACCTGCACCGCGCCCTCGGTCTTGTTGTAGAGCACGCTCGCCACGTTGGCCGGCACCAGGGCAATGTCGATATCGCCCTGAATGACCTTGGGCACAATCTCGTCGGCGGCGGTGTTGATCGCAAAGTCGAACTCATTGTCCGTCTCGCCATCGGCCGCCCGGTCCATAAACTGCACCAGACCAATCGAGGTCGGCCCCTTGAGCGAGGCGACGTGCACCTCGACCGGCTCTGCAGCAGCACCGGCGCCGTCTGTGGCAGCCGAGCCCGCGGCGGACCCGGCACCGGCAGCCCCGCCGCCACAGAGCCCGCGAGCGCAAGCGACAGGGCGCCCGCAGCGAGCGCCGAGGCAAACCCCGGCGCGACATCTCAACATTAAACGCGCGCATCGCTAGCACGTCCCTCGTTAGGCATCGTCCATGCGTGATGGTCGGTATGCAGCAGCTCCTCGGCCAGCGGCGAGGCGGCTCGCCCAAGAACTCGCGGTAGCATGCCTGGATATCGGGATTCTCGTGCGAAGCGAATATCCGCAGCAGCATCAAGCCCCACAGCACCTGGCCGCGCTCGGCTGCCAGCTCACAGCCGTCATGGATGGGCTGACCGCAGCCACCGACACAGCCGCCCGGGCACGCCATGCCCTCACCGAAGTCATAGCTCACGCGGCCGTCGCGAATCGCGTCGAGCAGACGGGCGGCGTTGCCCAGCCCGTGCGCCACGGCAGCGCGCACCCCGGTGCCATCGATATCGGCCACGGCTTCCTTCCAGCCGTCCAGCCCGCGCACATCGGTAAAGAAATCGGCATCGGGGTTCTTGCCCGTCACCAGGTAATAGGCCGAGCGCACGGCGGCCTCCATCACGCCGCCCGTGGCGCCAAAGATCACACCCGCGCCCGTGCCAAAGCCCAGCGGCGTGTCGAGCGGCTCCTCGACCAACGTGTCCACGCTCACGTGGTTCGCGCGGATCATACGTACCATCTCGCGCACCGTCAGCGCAACGTCCACATCGGGCGTGCCGTCCTCGCCCACCATGCTCGGCAGCGCGCACTCGGCCTTCTTGGCCGTGCACGGCATCACGGACACCACAAACAGACGCTCGGGCTCCACGCCCAGCACCTTGGCGTAGTAGGTCTTGGCGATGGCGCCAAACATCTGCTGCGGCGACTTTGACGTAGACAGGCTGTCGACAAACTCGGGGTAACGCGCCTTCACAAAGCGCACCCAGCCCGGGCAGCAGCTCGTGAACATGGGCCAGCCACGGCTGTCGCCCTCGCCCTTGGCGGCCTTACCCAGGCGCTCGAGCAGCTCGGAGCCCTCCTCCATAATGGTGAGGTCGGCCGAGAAATCGGTGTCGAACACGTACTCAAAGCCAACGCGGCGCAGCGCACAGGCCAAGCGCTCAACGGTGGCCTCCTCGCGAGATATGCCGAGTTCCTCTCCCCAGGCGCTACGCACGGCCGGCGCAATCTGCACCAGCACGATCTTGCCGGGATCGGCGATGGCATCGAACACGGTCTCGGTATCGTCACGCTCGCGCAGGGCGCCCGTCGGGCAATGCGTGATGCACTGGCCGCACGCGACGCAATCGGTCTTGCCGATCGGCGCACGCCCGCGGGTGCCCACGGCGGTATGCGTGGCGCGGTTGGTCAGATCCCAAATCCCTAAGCCCTGCACGCTCTCGCACACCTTGATGCAGCGCATGCATTTGATGCACTTGTCGTTATCGCGGATGATGGGGAAATCGAAATCCCAGCCCTCGCGCGCCAGGTGCTGCTCGTACGGCAGATAGAAGATGCCCGGTCGTTGGCGATGGTCTGCAGGTTGCAGTTACCACTGCGCACGCAGCTCGTACAGCGCGAGTCGTGCTGGGACAGCAGCAGCTGCACGTTGGTGCGACGCGCCTCGCGGGCCTTTGGGGCTGTTGGTGTGGACCACCATGCCGTCGAGCACGTAGTTGTTGCAGGCGGCAACCAGCTGGTCGCAGCCCTCAACCTCGACCACGCACACGCGGCAACCGCCGATCTCGTTTAGATCGCGCAGGTAGCACAGGGTGGGAATCTGGATGCCGACGGACTTGGCCGCGTCCAGGATCGTGGTGTGCTCGGGCACCACGACCTCGCAATTATCGATAGTGAGCTTGACCATGTTGAGTGCTCCGCTTTCGGTGTTGTCGCTGACAGTGGTTTTGTTGAGCCCTACCATTCCAGGTTCCTCCCTCCGCGGAACGCGCCAAAGCCAAAGTGGTCGCAACGCAGGCAGCGGCTTGCCTCCTGGCGTGCCTCCTCCTCGGTAAGGCCCTGCTCGACCAGATTCCAATCGTGGATGCGCTCGCCGGCCTCGCGCTCGCCCAGCTCGCAGCGGCCGCACTCGTGCTTGCCCTTAAACTGCACGGTCGGCAGCTCAACGTCGAGCTTGATCTTGTGGTCAAAGCAGGTAGCGGTCGATATTTGCCGAAGCAACGCGGCCGGCGTTGATGGCCCGGATGACGGTGGCGGGACCGGTCTGGCAGTCACCGCCGCTAAAAGAGGCCGTCGAAGTTAGGCACGGCGCCATCCGAATCGGTGACGACGCAGCCCCACTTGCAGGCAACGCCCATCTCCTCAAACGGCTTGGAATCGATGTCCGGCCAATGGCCACAAACACGCGCTCGCAGGGGAATGACGCGCTCGGACGTGGCGGCGGCACGCGGGGCCGGACGCCCACGACGGGGCTCGCCGATAATCTGCGGTTGCACGCGCAGGCCGCTCACGCGACCGTCCTCGCCCGTCTCGATACCGAGCGGGGCCGTGAGCTCAGAACCTCGCAGCCCTCGGCTCTGGGCGCCGGCGATCTCGGCATCTGGGCCGTCATGTCGCAGATGCGACGGCGGTAGACGATGCTCACCTTTTCGGCACCGCAGCGCACGGCAGAGCGTGCCACGTCCATGGCCACATTGCCGCCGCCGATGACGCACACGCGCTGGCCGCTCAGGTCGGGCAGTTCGTCGTCGCCGATGGCACGCAGCATCTTGACGGCCGACTCCACGCCGGGCGCCTCTTCGCCCGGAAGGCCGAGCTTCTTATCGCTGTGGGCGCCAATGGCCAGGTAGACGGCATCGAACTCGTCGCGCAGGCGGGCAAGCTCCTCGCCGTTGACGGAGTGGTCGAGTTCCACGTCGATGCCGGCGCTCAAGATCCAGTCGATCTCGGCCTGCAGGCGCTCGCGCGGCAGGCGGTAGCTGGGGATGCCGTAGCGTAACATGCCGCCCAAGTGATGACGCTGCTCAAAGATCGTCACCTTATGGCCCATCACGGCAGGTAGTAGGCGCAGGAAAGGCCGGCCGGACCGCCGCCAATCACGGCGATGCGCTTGCCGGTGTTGTCGACCACGCTGGGCTTGTAATCGTTGAGGTCGCTGTGCTCAACGGCAAAACGCTTGAGGGGCAAGGATGTTCATGGGATCGTCGACCATGCCGCGACGGCAGTGCATCTCACAGGGATGCTCGCACACCAGGCCGCAAACGAGCGGCAGCGGGTTGTTCTTGCGGATGACCTTGACGGCATCGGCATAGCGGCCGGCCTCGACCAGCGAAATGTAACCGGGAATGTCGACGTGCGCCGGGCAGCCCGAGACGCACGGGACGCGGGCCTCGCGGTCAAAGCCACAGGAGTGCTCGCGGATGTGGTGCTCAAAGTCGTCGCGGAAACCGCGGATAGCCGTAAGCGCCATGGCGCCGGCCTCGTAACCGATGGCGGTCGCTCGAAAGATAGATGGTGCGGGCGGTGCGCTCAATCAAGTTGAGCGTGGACTCGTCGGCGCGGCCCTCGAGCACATCGGCGAGCAGGTCGCTCAGCGCGCTCAGGCCCACGCGGCAGGGCGTGCACTGCCGCAGCTCTGGGTGGAGCACAGGTTGACGAGCGCCGCCGTAAACTCGACGGGGCACGGGGCGAGCGAACTCACCGCCAGACGACGTCGAGTGCATCGTGCAGGTCGTCCATGACGGCCTGAGCGTGGCTGCGTTCCATTACGTGCAGTCGAGCCATAAGATCCCCTCTCACATGGCAGCCCGGAGGCGAGGCCGGGCGAAATTGCTACACGCACAACACTGACCTAAAAAGTTGTGAGGTCTCCATACGGTTCGGCAGGCGGTATAAAATGTCACCCTCAGCGGTGAAATAGAACATTACCGCAGATAAATGCCATATTTGATAAAACGCGTTACCAAAGCGACAATGCCCCGCCCACGCAATCACGTGGGCGGGGCATTGCTCAGGCATGCGGCCAGCGACCCTGTTGCTTTTACTTAAGCTCGGGCCAGTAACCCTTGTTGGCCTCGCTCATGTCGTCGAGAACCTCCTTGGCGACCTTCATCGACGGCACGGTCTTGTTGAGCGTGAACGCCTTGAGTGCCTTCTCATACGAACCCTCGATGCACGCCTCGACCACGAGCTTCTCGGAGTTGAGCTGCTGCATCATGAGGCCCTGCTGGAACAGCGGGATGTTGTCGCGCCAGATGACCTCGGGGCCGTTCTTGCCGATGTAGGCGGGAAGCTCGACCATCGCGTCGTACGGCATGTTCGGGATAGCGCCGCGGTTCTGGCAAATGACCAGAAGCGCTGCTTGGTGTCGTTCTTCAGAGCGATAGCCAGATCGGCAATCCAGTCGCCGTGGCTGCCCGCATAGAACGTGCTCTCGTCGATCTCGCCCGTCTTCTCGTAATGGTCGATACCATCAAAGAGGTTCTTCTCACGCGTCTCCTCAACCTCGTTAGCACGGGTGCGCTCGGGGTTGGAGTGCTCGACGAACTCCTTCTGCTGCAGGTAGTAGTTCAGATACGTGTTGGGCAGGTACTCCGGGAAGCACTCCATGATCTCGTACTCGCCCTTCCAGACGTAGTACCAGCTGCCCTTGGTGTGGCGGTTCTTGCTCGGGGTGCTCGTCGACGGCCTCCTCGGGCTTCTTTGCCATGAGCGAGCCCATGCCCTTGAGGTAAGAGTCGGGCAGCAGAATCTCATGCTCCTTGATGTACTCGCGCAGCTGCGGGAGCACCTCCTCGCCCTTGTGGCGGATCGAGGTGAACCAACCAAAGTGGTTGAGGCCAAAGTAATCGTACTCGACATCCTTCTTGTCGATATCGAGCGCGGCGCAAACCACGTCGATGATCGCGATCGGCATGTCGCAGATGTTGATGATACGAGCGTTGGGACGCAGCACGCGGCAGCCCTCGGAGACGATGGCGGCAGGGTTGGGTAGTTGAGAATCCAGTAGTCCTTCTTGGCGTACTTCTCAACGTCATCGATCAGCCTCGACCATGGGGAAGATGGTGCGCATGCCGTAGGCAAGGCCGCCGCAACCGCAAGTCTCCTGACCCACGCAGCCGTGACGCAGCGGAATCTTCTCGTCCTGTTCGCGCATGGCGTAGCCGCCCACGCGCATCTGGGCAAACACGAAGCTCGCGTCGGTAAAAGCCGTCTTTTGTCGGTGGTCACCGTGAGCTTGATGTCCAGGCCGAGGTCCTCGTGCAAAATCCAGTCCACGAGCACGCCGATCTTGCGCTGGCGCTCCTCGTTGATGTCGTACAGACGAATCTCGTCAACGTCGAGCTCGTCCTTGCGCAGGGCGATGGACTTGACGATGCCGGGGGTAAAGGTGGATCCGCCACCACACAGAGTAATGATCATTGTTTACTGCTCCTTCTCAATTGCGTTTTCGACCTTGTCGCGCATCTCGGCGACCTTCATGCCAAAGATGATCTGGATATTATTGCCGTTGCGGTTGATGCCGCTGTTGGGCACGTGGTTGATGAGGTCCTCATTGATGAGGTCCGGGTTCTTAACGTTCACGCGGAGACGCGTAAAAAGCAGTTCTCGAGCTCCTCGATGTTGTCCTTGCCACCAAGACCTGCAACCGAGGTCGGCAATGCCCGCATCGACGCCCCTCTGCGGGAGCCGCGGCAACAGCGCCCTGCTTCACCGCGACAGACGCGGCGGCCTCGCCCTCGGCAACGGACTCGGCGAGCTCGGACTCCTCCTCGCGACCAGGCGTGTGGAGGTTGAGCTTCTTGATGAGGAAGGTGAAGAGGAAGAAGTACAGAGCGGCGTTAACGACTCCAAGCACCAGCATAACCGGCCAGTTGGTCTTGTCGACACCGAGGACCAGGTTGGAAACCACGATGTTGATGATGCCGCCTGCAGTCGAAGCGGGCACGGAGAGGACCTTGAGCAGGACCGGAAGATGCCGGAAAGAACCGAGTGAACGACAAAGAGCACGGGAGCGGCAAAGACAAAGAGGAAGGCCATGGGCTCGGTGACACAGGAGAGCACGGCGGTGATGATCAGCGGGATGATAACGGCCTTGGTCTTATCCTTGTTCCCTTGTAAGCGGTGACGATAAAGGCGAGACCGATACCGATGTAGGGCCACAGGTTGTTGAAGGTGTAGCTGTTGAAGTAGGTGCTATCGGAGAAGGGCTGGCCCGTCATTGCCATCTCGGCGACACGGATGGGGTAGGCACCGGCGATAACCTGATCGCCCAGCGTCAGGGTGCCACCCACATCGGAGAACTGGAACGGGGTGTAGATGAGGTGGTGCAGACCGGTGGGAACGAGCAGCTTGTTGAGCATGCCGTAGATAAAGAGGCCGATGTTGCCCGACTCCTTAATGATGCCGGCAACTGAGGAGATGGCACCCTGAACCGGAGGCCAAACGATGCAGAAGCCAGCGCCCATGATCCGGAGATGATGATCATGATCAGGAACGGGAAGCGAACGCCCGAGAACATCGAAAGGGCAATGGGGAACTGCTTATTCAGTACTTGTTGAACACGGCACCGGTGATGCAACCGAGAATAATGCCGCCGAACACGCCGGTATCGAGCACCTGAATGCCCATAACGGTGGCTGGCCGGTTCCGGTAAGACCGAGCATGCCGCTCGCATCGGCAAGAGAGCCGGTGGCGTTGAGCACGATGTTGTTAGCCTGCAGGAACAGGAAGAACGACATCAGGGCAATCAGCGAAGCATGGCCCTTGTTCTTCTTTGCCATGGCGCCGGCGATGCCCACGCAGAACAGAATCGAGAGGTTGTTGATGATAAACATCAGCGACTGATAGACAACGGCGCCCACAAGCTGGAACGGACCGGAGCCCAGTACGGGGACCAAAGCGCAGATGGTCTTGTTGGTCAGAATGATGCCCACGATGAGCAGGATGCCGGCAACCGAGAGATACATCATCGGCTGAACGATCGACTTCGCGAACACCTCCAACGGCGCTTTGAAATTGAACTTCTTTTTGCGGTCATAGCGGTACTCCCCTTCCTTTTCCGCAAATTAAGACAGATGTGCCCTGGACAAGACCGTGAGCCTTGCCTTATATCAATCGATGTGTGGGCACGTTATGCCTAGAGACCAGGTTCTCAAGCAGGTTAACAATGTGATATGCGAGATAACTCTTCTCAGCATCGGTAACGACAACGTTATAGGTAGACGACAAGTGGGCGGCTATGGCGTCCGCGCACGAGAATGCGCAGGGATACGCCGTTTCATCGATTCGGAACAGCGCGTCTCCGTTGATTTGCCCTGCCGTAGGATCGAGCGCTCGCTGTGCGAAAAACTGCAGGTGACGAACGAAACGTTCGTAAGGCAGCGAGGTGTCATCGAGGGTCGTAGCATAGCGCTTGGAAACAATCGCGAGCACGTCGCGAACAAGCTGGACCGAAACAATCAAACGATCGGAGCGTTGCGGCATGGTGGCGTTGACGATATGCAGCGTAATGAAACCCTGCTCTTCTTCGCTCATCTGAATGCCCATATACTCCTTGATAATCTGCAGCGCACGGCCCGCAAGTGCATACTCCTTGCGATAGAACTGCTGGATCTCGAGCAGCAACGGATTCTCACAGGAGACGCCCTTGCGCTCGCGCTCCAAAGCAAGGCTGATATGGTCTGCGAGAGCAATGAGAATCTTGTCGTTGATATCAACATTGAGCTCTCGACGGAGCATCTGAACAATGTCCTCGGCAATCACGAGGTTGACGGTGGGGATGGACTCCAAAAGATGTGCCAAGCGGTCAATCGTACGCGAATCCTGAGAAGTTCCCTCCTGCAACGCGTAGGTCTTTTCGATCGACGCCTCGTCGATGGCATCGCCGGCATGACGGCCAAAGCAGAGGCCTCGACCGATGACGATGAGCTTGGAGCCATCGTCCGAAGTGACCATTGCGACGTTGTTGTTAAAAACTCGCTTGATAACCACGGTACCCACCACAAGAATTTACTCGGAAAGCCAGACGACAGGCTCTTTAACAGCAACAGGGCCGGAAGCATGCTCACGAAGAGTCGAGTTCTCCGAGCGCTCGCACACGATAACGAAGACCGTGGGATCGAAGCCGGCGGCGCGGACCACGTCGAAATCGACCTCGACGAGGGGCTGGCCCGCGTCAACGTGATCACCCTGGGCAACAAGCGCATGGAAGCCCTTGCCCTCAAGTTTAACAGTGTCGATTCCGATGTGCAGCATCACCTGAGCAGAACTGTCGTCGGACATGATGCCCAGCGCGTGCTCAGTCGGAAACAGCGCCGCGACGGTGCCGGAAACAGGAGCGCACACCGTTCCCTCTTGGGGAACCACGGCAACGCCATCGCCCACGGCACGGCTGCTAAAAAGCGGGGTCATTGGTATTTTCTAGATGAACAAGCTCGCCGGAAACGGGAGCGAGGATTTCGAACTCGGAAGTTGCAGTCTTCTGCTCATCCGAACCGCCCATCAGGCGAGAAAGAAACCCATGGTGGCATGTCCCTTCATAAATATAGCCCAACCAAAATCAAGCGAATGCATCCATAGAGACACACCCGTTCAAAGACTTTGGTTAGGCCCACGTCCGAGGGACTCGGTAACCTTCCGCATTTCTTTTTTGACGGGAGCTATTGTAGACAAGTCCAAAGCCGGAGCAACCATTATGACCGATGAACGGTATTTTTTCTTCGATAAACGGTATTTAGGCGGCACTTGGGGACACTCCATTTCTGCCGGCACCAGGGACACTCCTTGCTCTGGTGCAATGGGGTCAGGTTTGTTTGCACCAATCATGAGTTGCGGTGAAATAGGGACTGAAAAGCCGCTCAAAAGGCCAAAACAGTCCGTATTCCACCGCAACTTCAAGACGTTGGTGCAAACCAATCTGTCCCCTTGCACCAAAAAGGGCTCCGAGCAAAAACATGCCCGGAGCCCTCTGGTCGCCTCGACTTAGAGCGCGACGCGTATGTTACTTGCGCTTGCCGCCGCCGTCACCGGGGCGACGGGAGCTGCCGCCGCGCTTGCCGCCACGATTGTTGCCATAGCTGCCACGGTTATCGCGACCGCCGGCACGACCGCCGCGGAGCCGGCCTGGTTGCCGCCACGCCCGCCGCGATAGCCGCCACGGCGCTCCTCGCGGGTGTCGTCGTAGTTGCGCCAGTCATCGCGACGATCGCGGCTGGCACGCGGGTCGCGACGATCGCGCGACTCATTCGAACGACCGGCGCCGCTGCGGCAACCGTTGCCACGAGCGCCCTCGCGACGCTCACCACCGCGGCCGCCCTCGCGGCCTCCGCGCTCGTCAAAGCGCTTGCCGCCGCGGGTTCCACGCTCGTCACGCGAACCACGGCCTTCGCCGCCACGGCGCTCATCGCGCCCGCCGCGCTCGCCATCGCGACCGGAGCCACGACGGTCACCGAGCCGCGCTTGCCGCCGCGCGAACCGCGGCCCCTCGTCCTCGCGCTCAACACGACGACGACCGCCACGGTCCCTCGTCCTCACGACGACGGCGGTGCGCCTCGCCCGGAACTGCTTGGCACGACGCTCGGCACGGTTGCCGCGCGGGCCCTGCTCAACAGCACCGGCACGCCTCGGCAGCCACCTCGCGAGCCACGCTCTCCACGGCCTCGTCCACGCGAGCCTGAACGCCCTCGCGCACGCGGGTCTTGCCGCCGCGCTTGGGACGGCTCGGACGCTCGCCGTCGCCGCGGCGCTCGTCGCGACCGCGGTTGGAACGACCGGCAACATCGCCGTAATCGTCGCCGTTGCGCTTGCCGTCGCGACGTGCCTGCTCAAGCTTCTTCTTGCTCTTGGACTTGCCGCGCTTGGTCTTCTTCTTCACCTTAAAGGCCGCAGGGTCGCGCTCGGGATCAACCGCGGGCGGGTTGGGACCCACATGCAGGTCGCCGGCGTCATAGATGTCGGCCGTCTTGTCCATGAGCTTCTCGATCTCGTAGAACTCATCGACGTCCTGCTCGGTCACAAACGTAATGGCCAGCCCAGCTCGCCGGCACGGCCCGTGCGGCCAATGCGGTGGATGTAGTCGGTCGGCTCTGCCGGCACGTCAAAGTTCACGACGTAGCGCACATCGCTAATGTCGATGCCGCGGGCGAGAACATCGGTTGCCACCAGCACGTCGACGGTGCCGTCGCGGAAGGCCGAAAGTGCGCGCTCGCGCTGGGCCTGGCTGCGGTTGCCGTGGATCGCGGCGGCCTTGATGCCCTTGCGCTCCAGACGACGGCAGCAGCTGTCGGCGCGGTGCTTTGTGCGCATAAAGACGATAGTGCGCTCCGGGCCCTCCTTTTGAGGAACTCGGGCAGCAGGTTGTTCTTGGCCTCGATGGACACCGGGAACACAAACTGGTCGACGGTGTCGGCGGTCGACGTGGCGGGCGCAATCTCCACGCGGGCCGGGTCGCTCACCAGGTCGGTGATCTCGCCCACGGCCTCCTCGTCGAGCGTTGCCGAGAACAGCAGCGTCTGGCGCTCGGCAGGCGTCTCGCGCACAATACGGCGAACGGCGGGCAAAAGCCCATGTCGAGCATGCGGTCGGCCTCGTCGAGTACCAGCACCTTGACCTCGTCCAGTGGCAAGCGCCTTGCTCGATCAGATCGACCAGACGGCCCGGCGTGGCGACCAGAATGTCGCAGCCGTACTTGAGCGCCGCGGTTTGCGGCTTGTAGCTCACGCCGCCCACGACGGTCACGGCGACATGGCCGGTAACGTCGGCAATCTTGCCGGCGACCTCATCGATCTGCTGGGCAAGCTCGCGCGTGGGGGTGATGACGAGCATCACGGGGCCGCGGCCGTTGCCCTCGGGCTTCTTGGCACCGCGACGGCGGTTGCGGCCGCCACGCTCGCGCACGGGCTTGGGCGGAGCAATGTGCTCCAGGTTGTTCATGGTCGGCAGCAAGAAGGCGGCCGTCTTGCCGGTGCCGGTCTGAGCGGCGGCAAGCAGGTCGCGGCCCTCGAGCACCACGGGGATGGAGCCAGCCGACAGGCGTGGGCGCCGTGTAGCCCAGGTTCTCGATGGCACGAAGCATCTCGTCCGAAAGGCCCAGCTCGTCAAAGGCAGGCAGGTTCTCGGTCGCGGACTCGACGGTCTCGGCGGCGCTGGCCTCGTCGGCAGCATCGAAGGCAGCTCTGGGTCATGGCCTCGCGGGCCTCGTCCAGAATCTCGGCGTCCGTGACGTCGGATACAGAATTACGCATATGTTGTTGTTCCTTATCTGCACGCGTTATGGGCACGGCATGCGGCCGCGCGAGCGTGCTTGGTAGTGCGCTAATACATACAAAAACAGGTGCGCACAGAGAGGACGTTGCTCAGCACGCTGGCGATCGCTTTGGCGGCCCTATCACGCGCCGTCCAGACGCAGCAGCTCTAAGCGATGGAGCAGATTCGCCGCCGGTTAGTATACCCGCGCTTCGCATGCCCCCCACGTAAACCACAGATGACGGGGCGGACGGGGCGGGTCTGGGCCGATTGTCTCAATCTGCAACAGCTGCTCAGCAAAACCGGCCGAACCGTTACAGATCAAGACAGAGCTCAGCCACGCAAAACAACATCTCGATCTGTAACAGTTAGAGGTCATTTTCCCCGCTAGATGTTACAGGTTGAGATGTTTGACAGGGACTGCCAACGATTGAGCAGCCACCCTCATCTGTATCGGAATGTCATACATTTTTTCTGTACTGGACACCCCCAGGGGGTATGGGTGTATAGTATCAGAAGGCTAACATTTCCAACACTACGCCACAGAAAGGAGAAGCCATGGCTCAAGATAAGTTTGACGTGGGCGGCATGACGTGCGCCGCTTGCCAGGCGCATGTGGACCGCGCCGTCAGTAAGCTCGACGGCGTCCAAGGCGTCGCTGTCAACCTGCTCGCCGGCTCCATGCTGGTGGACTACGACCCCGCACGGGTCTCCCCGACGACATCTGCACCGCTGTCGATCGCGCGGGCTACTCGGCCTCACCCGTCGACGCGGGCACTGGTGCCGCCGGCTCAAGCGGCAACGCGCAAGCCAGGTCCGGTGCCACCCATATGGAGTCGCCTACCAAAAAGCTGGAGGGCCACCGCCTCCGCCATGCGCACTCGTCTCATCGTCTCGATCGTATTCCTTATCCCACTGTTCTACATAGGCATGGGACACATGCTCGGCTGGCCGCTGCCCAGCGTCTTCACCGACCACACCCACAGCATGACGTTGGCGCTCACCGAGCTCGTCCTGCTCATCCCCATCGTCTATGTCAACGACGCGTACTTTATCAACGGCTTCAAGTCGCTCGTGCACGGCGCGCCCACCATGGACGCTCTCATCGCCGTCGGCGCCACCGCGTCGATCGCTCTGGTCGCTCTACGCCATGTTCATCATGGCCGACCAGCTAGCCGCAGGTCAGGTGCACGAAGCCATGATGACGAGCATGGACAACCTGTATTTTGAGAGCGCCGGCACGATTCTGTCGCTCGTCACCGTGGGCAAATATCTCGAGACGCGCAGCAAGTCCAAGACCGGCGGCGCCATCGAGGCGCTCATCGACTGGCGCCCAAGACCGCGACCATCGTAGCCGACGACGGCACCGAGACCACCGTGGACGTCGACGCCATCCTACCCGGCCGGTGCTGCGCGTGCGCCCCGGCGAGTCTATCCCTGTCGACGGCGTGGTACTCGGGCGCGTCGGCCGTGGACGAAGTGCGCTCACCGGCGAGTCCATCCCGTGGAAAAGACCGCCGGCGACACCGTCAACGCTGCCACGGTCAACCGCACCGGATCGTTTACCTTCCGTGCCACGCGCGTGGGCGCCGACACGTCGCTCGCCAAGATTATCCAGCTCGTCGAGGACGCCAACGCCACCAAGGCGCCCATCGCCCGCATGGCCGATAAGGTCGCCGGCGTGTTTTGTGCCCGTGGTGTTTGCGATCTCGGCCGTGACCTTTAGTGGCGTGGATGGCGCTGACCGGCAGTGTGAACGAGGCGCTCACCTCCGCCGTGGCCGTGTTGGTGATCAGCTGCCCGTGCGCGCTGGGCCTGGCCACGCCCGTCGCCATTATGGTTGGCACCGGCAAGGGCGCCGAGATGGGCATTCTGTTTAAGAGCGCCGAGGCGCTGGAAAACCTGCGCAGCGTGGGCACCGTGGTGCTCGACAAGACGGGTACGGTCACCCGCGGCAAGCCGGCCGTGACCGATATTGTGGTTGCCGAGCGCGCCGACGCTCGCGCCTGCCATGAGCGAAAAGGCGCTGCTCAAGTTAGCCGCCGCGCTGGAGCGCTCGAGCGAGCACCCGCTGGCCGAAGCGATTATGGCCGAGTGCGGGGCGCGCGGAATCGTCGCACGCATGGTCGAGGACTTTGCCGCCGTGCCCGGTCGTGGCGTTACGGCGCGCGAGGGACAAAACGCCATCGCCGCCGGCAACGTTCGTCTGATGGACGAGCTGGGCGCGGAGGTGCCCACCGGTCTTGCCGAGCAGTTCGCTGCCGAGGCAAGACGCCGCTGTTCTTTGCCAAGAACGGTGAGCTTTCCCGGCACCATCGCCGTGGCCGACGAGGTCAAAGAGACGAGCGCTGCCATTGCCGCATTGCGCAAGCTCGGCGTCGATGTGCGCATGCTCACCGGCGACAACCGCGTGACGGCCGAGGCCATCGCCCGCCGCGTGGGGGGCTGAGCAGCGAGCAGGTTATCGCCGACGTCCTCCCCGCCGACAAGGAACGCCACGTGCGCGAACTGCAGGATGCGGGCGGCAAGGTCGCCATGGTGGGCGACGGCATCAACGACTCCCCCGCCCTGGCGCGCGCCGACGTGGGCCTTGCCATCGGCACCGGCGCCGATATCGCCAAGGAGGGTGCCGACGTGGTGCTCATGCGCAGCGACCTCATGGACGTCGCCCGCGCCATCGAGCTTTCGCGCGCCACGATCCGCAACATCAAACAGGACCTGTTCTGGGCACTGTTCTACAACGGCATCGGCATTCCGCTCGCCGCGGGCGTGTTCTTCCCCCTCACCGGCTGGCAGCTCTCGCCGATGATCGGCGCCGCGGCCATGAGCCTTTCCAGCGTGTGCGTCGTAAGCAATGCCCTGCGTCTGCGAACCTTTAAACCATCAGTTGCGGTGAAATAAGGCGTAACATGCTTAGCTAAACCGCTATTTAGTCCGTATTTCACCGCAACTTTAGGTACTCAACGAAAAGGAGATAATCATGAACTACATCGTTAAAACGTCTGGCCTCATGTGCGGCCACTGCGACGCCACTGTCGAGACGGCGCTGCTCAACGTGGCAGGCGTGACCGATGCCGACGCCGATCACGAGACCCAGACCGTCCGGTAGAGTGCGCCGACACCGTGACCGCCGAGCAGCTCGCCGCCGCCGTCGAGGGCGCCGGCGAGAAGTTCCACGCCCTGTCCGTGACCGCCGCGTAGCAGGCGCCGCCTACTCAATCCTCAGAAGTTGCGGTGAAATAGTTCCTGTTTTAGCGCTTCAAGCCTGCAAACAAGAACTATTTCACCGCAACTGACGGGGCATCTGGAAAATCGACCAGAAACGAGGACCCGCTATGATGGCAGACCATAAATCGGTGACCCGCATGCTCAAGACGGCACGCGGTCAGATCGACGGCATCCTGCGGATGGTCGATGAGGACCGCTACTGCGTCGATATTTCCACGCAGCTCATGGCCACACAGGCGCTCCTCGCGCGCATTAACGCCGACGTGCTCAAGGCGCATATCGAGGGCTGCGTGACTTCGGCAATCGAATCGGGCGACGAAGACCTCAAAGCCGCCAAGCTCGCCGAAATCGAACGCGTCGTCGACAAACTCTCCAAGTAATTGGGGCATTGGGGACAGACTTCTTTGCACCGTCTTGGTATTCCGGGGACAGGTACGTTTGCACCACATTGGTGCAGATTAACCTGTCCCCCTTGCTCTAAATCGGGTATAAAGGCGTGCGGCATATCGAATGAAAGGCAATTTGCATGAATGACTTTATGAAGGGCCGCAATGGCGCTGACGAACTCACCATCGTGATGGGCTTCGCAGGCATTATCATCGCCATGATCGGTTCGATGGCTCGTATCCAGTGGCTCAGCTGGATTGCCATCGCCGTAATCGTGATTGGCGTGCTGCGCGGCCTGTCCAAAAATATCGATGCACGTCGCAAGGAGAACGAGGCCTTTGTCGCCGCGACTGCAAACGTACCCGGCTTGGGCAAGTTTGTAGCTAGCTTGGGCGGCGGAGCTGCAGCGGCCAACGCCTCGCGCGCAGCCGGTACTAGCAAGGAAGACTTTGAACGTGCCAAGCGCACAGCCAAGAAGATGTGGAAGGGCCGCAAGACCACGGCCTATCTCAGTGCCCCAACTGCGGCCAGATGCTCTCCGTTCCCAAGGGCAAAAGGCAAGATCCGCGTCACCTGCCCCAAGTGCCATGCCAAGATGGAGACGCGCTCATAGCCGCCATACCATGGGACAAATAAAAGCCGAGGCCTCGCACTGGGACCTCGGCTTTTTCTGATTATGACAAAAGGATTGTCCCTTTGTCGCATCGCCATATCGCGCGCTTACGCCACGCCATCGCGGGCAGCTCCTCGGCCAACGCCTCGGCAGGCATGGCCATAATCGCGTCGAGCTCGGCGTCCACCTCGGGAATACGCTTCACCTTGAGCTTGCGCACCAGATCACCGCGACACATCACGTGCGTCGGATCACGCAGTGCGCACAGGTCATCGAGCGGGTTCTCGCGCGTCACCAGAATATCGGCGGCCTTGCCGCACTCGATTGTGCCGGTCTCGCCGCCCAGCCCCAGCAGCTCGGCATTGACCTGCGTGGCCGTATGCAGCGCGAAAGCGTTGCCCACGCCCCGTAGCAAAATAGGCCACCACGCCACATGTCGTACTGCGTCACGAACGGGCAGCTCGAGTCCGTGCCCAGGCCCACCTTAACGCCGGCATCCAGGGCGGCGCGAGCGCTCTCGATGATACCCGAGCACACGATGTCACCGTTCTTCTTTTGCGTTTCGGTCGAATGGGTCTTTTCCGGATCGAGCAACACAAACGGCAGCGCCGGACTGATCGTGCAGGTCACGCTCGGCGCGCGTCCTCGAGCTGTGTTCCCGCAGCGCCGCGGTACAGCTCCAGGATCTCGGGGGTCATCGGAGCGCCATGCTCGATTGTGTCGACGCCGGCCTGAAGCGCGGCCTTCACACCTTCGGTGCTCTCGACATGGGCCATGACCGGCAGGCCAACCTCGTGCGCCGCCTTGCACGCCGCGGCGGCAACCTCAACCGACATGCGCAGCACGCCCGGCTCGCCTACTTCGGTCGCATCGAAAACGCCGCCCGTCACGAACAGCTTGATGACGTCGGCACCGCGCGCATACAGGTCGCGCACCTGCTGGGCTGCCTCTGCGGGAGTATTGGCCACCTGCGCAAAGAGGCCTGCACCGTGGCCACCCGGCACCGTGACACCGTTCCCGGTGCCCCAGACGTGGACCCTGATACTTGCCAGCGTCGATGGCGTTGCGCACGGCAATATCGGCAAACAGCGGGTCGCCCGCTCCGCGCACCGTGGTCACGCCGCTTGCCAGCTGCTGCTGAGCGCTGCCCTTGAGGATATGGCGCACGATGGCGCGGCCCACGGGATTGTCGAGCTTCTTCAGCGCGCCGGCATCTCCCGCCGAGACCGGTTTGCCCGAACCGCACAGATGCACGTGCATATTGATGAGACCCGGCATGAGATACGCACCTGCCAGGTCGATGACCTCGGCACCCGCCGGAGCTTGGGCCACGGCGCTCGGTCCCATCCGTAATGACACCGAGCTCGACGGCCACGGCCATATCGGGCTGCGGCTCCATATGCTCCGAGCCATCCAGAACGGTCGCATTGATAAACAACGTGGGACGATCGGCAGTCGCCATATCGAGCTCCTCCCTCACGATTAACTTGGACATTTGTCCATTATTACCCAGCGCGGAAGGATTGCTGCGGACATATCGGTTAACGGAGGGACGAGAGAGATGTGAGGGCAAACGGAGACAGCGCGGCGATGTTCCGGTCGTTCCAGCAAAACGTCTTGATTTGTAACAGGTAGACCGTCTTTAACCTTCCAAGTGTTACAGATCGAGATTTTTCGGTACCGCGTCCAACCTTTGTCTCAATCTGTAGCATGTAGACCGGTTTTTGGCCGTTAGATGTTACAGATCGAGATATTCTCCAGCCCCGTCGCCAAACGTCTAAATCTGTAACAAGTAGACAGGTTTTCGGCCTCTAGATGTTACAGATTGAGATCTTTTAGCGGCAGCCAACCTTCTGTCTCGATCTGTAACAGTTACGAGGCCAAACGGCCCCTTGTTGTTACAGATCGAGACAAACTCGGTAGGAACAACCACACCCGCGTCAGCCGCACCCCTCAGCACCCATACTCACTGCCGTCTCCATTCCTCAGCCAAATCGACCCGCTGCGGAATGCCCGCCAGTCTCAGCTTTTCAGCCAGCTTCCCGGGTTCTTGAGCTCATCAAACGTAAACCTCAGTACCTTATGTCCGAGCATCGTCAGATGGGACTCCCGTTGACGCTCCGCCACGAATGGGTCGACCGACTCCCGATCCCCACCATCCTGCAGGGTATACTTTCCCTTTCCATCGAGCTCGCCAATCACGCACGCCCCGTCCTCGAGTCTCCAGAAATAGTCGACTCGAAATACCTGATTCGGATTGAGCGGATCACGAAACTCCACCTGCAACTCTGGCACCAGAAACCCGTATGCAATAAAGAACGCTCGGAACCGAGACTTCGCCACCGTTTTCGGACAGCCCGTCCGCATACGACGCGATCACCTGCGCTCTGCGATACCCGTGCTTGCCTTCACAATCTATACGAAGCCGCTCACAAAAGTCATCGCGCGATACGCCCTTTGTCCGCAACGCAGAATCGGCAATCGCCAGGCCATACGAAAACGGCGCGCGCAGCAGGCAATCCTCTACCGTGCGCCAAAACGGCGTCGCCCGCACGCCGTCGGCTTGTTCAAGCGCACCCGCCGTCCGCGGACGCAACAGCCGGCATCCTGCACTCAGCGGCACCGAGCAACCTGTCTTAACAAGAAATCGCGGCCCAAGCAGATCATTCGGCACCTCCAGACCCCACAAAAGTGCCGCGTCATAACCCCAAAACGCCCAATCGGGATGAAACTCCGCAAGCCCTCTGATGGTACGTAGTGCTCGCTCCGTCGGCGTCAACGCATCCCAATCATGTTGAAAGCAGAACAGATACGACTCGGGCTCCGCAATATCATCGGTTCCCACATGACGCCGCAGCCACATGAGCTCGGCATTGTCGTGCGTCACAAGCAGCACGCCTTTGTTCAGCCGCCTTCGCGAGCCCTGGCAAGCATCCTATTCCGCGCCAAGGTGTTACGTGTTGCATGCTTGTGTTTGAAAACGGTATTAGACACTTCCATCACCACCACATCGGACAAATGGACCATTGTCACCGTCGCCTCTGTCGACAAACGTCTCGATCTGTAACAGGAAGACAGTCTTTAAGCCTCTAGTTGTTACAGATCGAGATTTTCAGTCGTGCGGCCGACATTTGTCTCAATCTGTAACAGTTAGACCGATTTTTGGCCCCTTCCCGTTACAGATCGAGATCTTTCGGCAGGCGCCAACCTTCCGTCTCGATTTGTAACAGTTAGACGTTCTCCAGGCCCCCAAACGTTACAGATTTAGACAAACCAGCGGCACCCAAGCGTTCGTCTCGATCTGTAACAGGTAGACCGGTTTTTTGTCCCTAAACGTTACAGATCGAGACATAAAGGCAGAGGGCAAGGCAGGCGACAACCGCCCATCCCCTACTCCCCATTCCTGCTCGTAAATATTGAGCGACTTCACGTAGCGCCCCTGGGCGCCCATGATGTCGCGGACCAGGCGCAAAAAGAAGCTGACGCACGAGGTGTCGAAACCGTCCTCTAGGTCTCGGGATGCACCGCGCCCGGCCCGTCGACCGCCGTGTCGCTCAGGCGCGCGATGTCATACAGGTAGAGCTGCCCCGCCGTCAGCCAGACATCGTCGACGCACGCGAGTCGCACCGCAATCGCACCATCGTTCCAGTGCTCCTTTTGCACGATATGTGGGTCGTAGACGTCAAAGCGACGGTCGGTGCGCGTATCCTTCAGCACGACCATGCCGGTCGCGGGATCCTTGTCCAAAATGCCAAAGCGCGAGAAATACTGCGTGTCACGCACCTGCTTAAGACGCCCGAGCGAAGCAGGAGAAATTGACGCTGGCGGCTCGTCCACATACAGTTCCAACAGCGTCTTGCCGTGGTAATAGGGGCGCTCAAACAGCAGCCAATCGGTAAACGCCATGTTGTAGGCCATGATTTCGTTTTGAGAAGGTTCCTCGCAATAGCTGAGCCACGGATCGACGATAATCTCGGAACTGCTCGCGCGCCGGCTCCAGGAATTGAAACTTCCGCAGCATCCAAAGTGGGCCATGTCGGCAATATCGTTGCCAACGGCTTCGGCCAGCTCTGCTCGGTTAAAAACTTGGTCAGTCATGGCATCCTCCTCAAACTGATGGGCCTCAATTTGAGCTTTTACGAGGAGGGCGCGGCAACCGAGGCAAGCGGGCAAAATAGGCCTTCGACTGCAAACCAGATGCTAACCAAACACTTTGACGGGACACTTGACCGAATGAGCACACCGCAAAAGAAACCGCAGGTAGACATAGACAGCCAACCCGCCCTTTTGAGCCAGATGCCCGCAGCCACCACAGAAAGAGCAGAGTAGCACAGGCGCAAACGTCGACGAATGAACACTTGTACGTCGACAAACGAACAGGCGCCCGCGAAGAGTGTCCCCTAACGACTAGGACAAAAAAAGAACGTCCCCAATGGCTAGTCATGGGGGACGTTCTTAAATGACTACCTTTACAGCCCAGCGCCTGGCGACTCTCGGCTGCGCAGGCCAGTGGCATCGGCCATGGCGTTCACAACGAGCGAACTGCCGTTGCGGGCATCACCCGCCACATACACCGGCGCGGCATCCGCAGCAACGCCATCCACGCGGGCCGCGAGGTGAGCCCTCGGCAGCCATCACCGGCAACGGACGGCCAGCGGCGGCAACGGGCACGCCAACGGCATTGAACACGCCGTGCTCGGGACCCGTAAAGCCGCAGGCGATGAGCACCAGCTGCGCCGGCACCTCGTGCTCGGAGCCCGCAATGCGTTCTGGGCTTGCCGGCCGACCAGTCCAGGTCGACCACGCGCAGACCCGCAGCCGCACCCCTTCTTGTCCAGCAGCACCTCGAGCGTATCCACGCCCCAGGCACGCATCTCGCCACCCATCGCAGCGATAGCCTCCTGCTGACCGTAGTCGGTCTTCTTAACGTTGGGCCACTGCGGCCAAGGGTTGCTCGCTGCACGCTTATCGGGCGCGGCCGGCAAGAACTCAAACTGACGCACGCTGCGCGCACCTGGCGCACCGCGGTACTCCACGCAGTCGTTGCCGGTATCGCCGCCGCCATGACCACAACGTCCAGGCCGCGCGCGTTCACCGCGGGCTCACCGCCATCGAGCACCGAGACGGTCGAAGCCGTCAGGTAGTCCACGGCATACACCACGCCCGGAGCATCCACATTCGTAGCCGAAAGACCGCGGGGCGCACGAGCACCGGCAGCCACCACAACGGCGTCAAAGCCATTGAGCTTGCCGCTACCGCAGGGTTCGTAACGTCAGCGCCTTGCCCACAATGCCCAAGCAATACGTAA
>VOFB01004077.1_pt1 | contig 38313 bp, 64 predicted proteins | sample 5384141 | NCBI WGS metagenome assembly VOFB01 (sample SAMN12384721, study PRJNA508395) | human gut metagenome | isolation source: healthy gut A | host: Homo sapiens
TGACTAATAATACTTGTGCTGTGTCGTAATGCAAAAGGTCATAATGAGATATTATAACAGCATCTGCTAACTTATCATGAGCTATAAAGTCATTTAAATTATCAAATACCATATCTTTATCTACTGGATATTTTTTCAAAATAGTCTCTTCTTCCCTTTTTATTTTCGACAAAGCCCAACTATTTCACACTTATCTTTGTATTTTTGCTATTAAGGTGCATACGTATATGCCCTAAGACCCTGTCCCTATAATAGCTAATTTTACTTTTCCATACTAAATTCCCCTTTTTTCTTAAAGTGCTAATTATTCCGTATGGTTTTAATTATAGTATATTTATGTAGATTGTAGGGAAGTTTATTTCTCTTGAATTTGTTTTTAATGATTTATCTTTATTTTCGATTTTATCTAATTTTTTTTATTGTATAAGAACATATCAAATGCAGCAAAATACTATTAAATATCCTATTATACTCATCATATCAGGATGTTCTCCAAAGAATGCTATTCCTAAAATTGCTGAACATATTATACCACTGTAGTCGTATATAGATATTTCTTTAGCTGGTGCAAATTTATACGCAAGTGTAACACCGAATTGACCTATACTTGCAAATATACCAGCAAAAGTAAATATACAACTTGTATCATTGTCATCGGTTTATACACAACTACACAAATAGGTAAAATAGCTATAAGTGAAAATGCTGAGAAGAAAAAATACTATTGTGTAGTAATCTTCTTTATTTCCTAAAGCTCTAACACAAGTATATGCAAGAGCTGCTCCTATAGCACTTAAAACACCTACTAAGTAAGGTAGTACTTCTACATTAAAACTAGGTTTTATTATAAATAATGCTCAATAAACGCCACACTTACCATTGTAATTTGTTTTAAGTTGATTTTTTCTTTTTAAGAATAATGCACAGAATATAACAACTAAGAATGGACTTAATTTATTTAACATATTTGCATCTGATAATACTAATCTGTCTACTGCATAATAATTGCATATAATTCCTATAGTACCAAATGTAATCTTAAGATTAGTATTTTTTCTGTTTCTTTTTACCGACTAAGCTACCCTTGTGTTTTATAATTAAATATAGGGCTATTAGAGCTGCCACTAAATTTCTAAAGAATGTTTTTTTGGAAACTGGGTAAATCCCCGGCTAATTTTATAAATGCCGACATAACTGCAAAACCACATGCAGAAGCGATTATACACAGTATACCTTTTTATTCTGTCTGACTTGATTATTTTTCCATATTTTAAGCGATAATTTAAATTTTTAAACTTCGCAAATGTCACCTCCTCATAATCTATCCTTTAAAAATTTGATGTATATTAATTTAAATTGTATAAATCGACATAATAAGATATTAATATATAATATCTCTATTAATATGCCCTTTCAATTTATTAATAATACAATCCTAATTTATTATTGTATCTTTATTTTTAATCCGTCAAATAATAAATAAATTTTGATTTTCATATATATTTATTATAAATATATACTATAAATAAATACAATTTAGATTATGGAAAAAAATAATTTACTTTTTTTATTTTTTATATTGCATATTGACACAATAGTTATAAAATAGTAATAAAGGTTATTTAAAATCACTATTAAAGGAGGTGGTAAGATGCAAGATAATTATACTATGCCTATTTATCAAAAAAAATAGCGTTAGACTTAGCTAATAAAATTTATACAGGCAGTATAGTCGAAGGAAGTACATTATACGGTCGTTCTGTCTTAGCTGGGAAATACAACGTTTCTCCAGAAACTATCAGACGTGCAATCAAGCTTCTAGAAGATATTAAAATTGTTGAAAGCGTTAAAGGAAAAGGTGTTATCGTCTTATCTTCAAAAAATGCTCTATCATTTATAAAAAATATCAAGACATAACTAATATTTCATCTTACAAAAAGTAGTTTATATAAATTACTTGGGGAAAAATCTAAATTAGAGAATGAAATCGTCGAGACATTAAACAAGATAATCGATTATTCAAACAGACTAGAAATTATAAATCCATTAGTTCCAGTTCAATTTACTATTGAAGAAGATTGTAAATACATAGGGAAAACATCTGGTGAAACTAAGTTTTGGCAAAATACAGGTGCAACAATTGTTGCTGTAAAAAAGGCGAAGAACTTATAATTTCTCCAGGACCATACATAGAATTTTTAGCTGGCGACTTGCTTTTAGTAGTTGGAGATAAACATATCTATAACTCTGTCCCAGCTTTTTTATATGATAATAAGTAAAAAATCGTTACTTAAGTCTTTGCTTAGGTAACGATTTTTTTTTAAAATATACTTATATTATAAATATTTTATTTTCATAAAAATCACCACAAGTTTAAAACTTATGGTGTTTTCTAGCATATATCATAATAATAATCTATTAACTTATTTGCACGACTTGGATGCGCTAATTTTCTAAGTGCTCTATTTTCAATTTGTCTTGCTCTTTCTCTCGTTACATTAAAAGCCTTTCCTACTTCTTCTAGTGTTTTCTTTTCTCCATCTTTTAATCCATATCTAAGCGATAATATTCCTTTTCTCTATCACTCAATGTCTCTAGTACTTCTTCAATTTGTTCTGAAAGCATTGAAGTTGTGACGATTTCTTCTGGAGATTGTGTTTTTTTTGTCAGCGATTATCTCTTCTAACTCTGTATCATCTTCTTGTCCTATTGTAGAGTCTATTGACTGCGTTTTTGAGATATTCTCAAAACTTGTATTACTTTTTTTAGGGCATATTCATTTCTTTTGATATTTCTTCTGGTCTTGGTTCTCGTCCTAATTTTTTTGAAAGAGATGATGATACACTCGATACTTTATTGATTTTTCTATCATATGAACTGGAACTCGAATAGTTCTACCTTGATCTGCTATTGCTCTTGTAACTGATTGTCTAATCCACCATGTAGCATAGGTGCTAAATTTAAATCCTTTTGTATAATCAAATTTTTTCAGCCGCTTTTATAAGTCCTAACGTTCCCTCTTGAATTAAACCAATATAGGCATTTCTTTTCTCGCATATTTTCTCGCTATACTCACAACTAATCTAAGATTTGACTCTATTAATATTTGTTTTTGCCTCTTCATCCCCCTCAGAAATTCTTTTAGCTATTTCTAACTCCTCTTGCTTACTCAATAATGGTATCTTCCCAATTTCTTTTAAATAAATTTTCATGGAATCATCTAGGTTGGCAGATTGATTTGAATAAATTTCTTTTGAACCCTCTGATACATCTTCAACATCCGTCTGTGTTGGATTTTTCTCTAGTATCATCTATATTACCCCCTTATTAATAATTTACCTATTTTTATAATTTAGAAAATATTACTCCACTTAATAAAAGTAGTTATGACTTTGACAGTCTATATTTAAATATTTTTGAAGTGACTTATTTTAATTTTGTTTGTATTCTTATAATATTCTACATTTTATTTAAAATTCCTTCTAAATAGTCGATTTTCTGCAATTATCATCTAAAGTAAATTCTATTATTAGTTTATATATCATATTTTCTCCTCATCATAAATAATATTATTTTTATACTATATTCCATAATATGTAAATTATTTATTGCTGTATTTGACTTTTCAAATCCTTTAGTACTATAATTGTCTTAATCCGTATAATATAAAGGGGTGCACACCTTGAAAAACTTTAATTTTGATGAAGAAACAATATATAAAAATAGATGGATTATTCAATTTGTATTGATAGTTGTCCCTTTTTATGGGTTCTCTCGATGCAAGTATTGTAAATGTAGTTTTGCCATCTATTAAAAAAAGATCTCGGCATAAACTTATCTCTTTCAAGTTTAATAGTCTCATCATATATAGTAACTATTGCAACTACGATTATAATTTTTGGAAAAACTTGGTGATTTAAAAGGAAAAGGTCGAGTTTTTTTTTATATGGAATAATTGTATTTATATTTGGCTCTTTTTTATGCAGTATATCACCTAATATATAGTAGTATTGATAATATCTAGAATTATACAAGGAGTTGGCGCATCAATTGTTATGGCAAATAATCAAGGGCTTACTGCTATTGTATTTCCTCCCAACGAAAGAGGGGCGAGCTCTTGGAATGTCTGGTTCTGCTGTTGCATTAGGCTCTATCTTAGGTCCTGCACTTGGTGGGTTTATCACAACTTATTTAAGCTGGCATTTTATATTTTTAATAAATATCCCTATTGGAATAATAGCATTTATAGTCGGATATAAAACCTTACCAGGAAGAAATTCTACATCTGATATAAAACTAGATAAATCTGTTGCTTTTTATTTTTTGTATGTATATTTATATTATTTTCATCGCTTTTATTAAGTCAGGTTTTTGGATTTAACAATTTATATGTAGGTCTAGGTTTTTAGTAGTATTTATATTGTTGTTTTTATTTATAAGATTTGAAAATAAATTAGAAGAACCTATGTTAAATACAAGTCTTTTTAAAATTAAGTCGCTTTGTCTTAATTTAGTTTGTGCTTTTTATTTTTTATTTTATATCTAGTTCAATAAATTTAATTATACCGTTTTATCTGACAGATATATTAAATTATTCATAAGCAGAAATATCAGCAATTATATTAGTAAATCCTCTTGTGATGTTTTTTATCGCCCCCTTTAAGCGGATACTTATCTGATAAAAAATTGGGCCAAAAAGTCACTCTCACAGGTATTTTTATTATAATATGTTCTATGTTTTTAATGATTCAATTTAATGAAAATACATCTAGATTATTTTTAGTTAGTTCACTTTTTATTTTTGGATTTTGCAAAGTGGTACGTTTAATTCACCTAATACAACACTTGTTATGAGTACAGTCCCAGCAAAAGATCTCGGAATAACAGGTAGTATAAACTCTCTTATAAGAAATTTAGGTATGGCATCTGGTACATCAATCTCTACATCAATTCTTTATCATCAAATGAGCAAATTAGCAGGTTATAAAGTAAAAGATATAGTATATGGCAGTTTTGTCTATGGTATGAAGAGTGTATTTGTTGTTTTACTTATTTTCTCTTTTGTTTCATTTATAATATCTAATATAGACAGAAAAATAAATAACTATTAAATTTATATAAAATTGAGCTAATTTATAGCTCCTTTTTTAATTCTAAGTAAATTATTAGTCTAATTCATCTATAATGTCTAACAATTCATATACTTCGCTGTACTCACACATAATTCCTTCTTTTTTTTAGCATATCTCTAAATTCATCAGTGTTTACTAGCTTAACTGTAGAGACTTCTTCCTTTTGAAGAGTTACATCTTCAAGTTCTACATCTTTTCTTAAAAAATATATATCCCAAATCATCCCTAGTCTATTTTTTAATAATGACTTTACTAAATTACATTCTTCTTCCTTAGCTTCAATGCCTAATTCTTCTTTTTAATTCTCTTATACATCCTTGTCTTGTTGTCTCACCAGATACTACCCTTCCAGTTGTAAGAGCCCATATCCCAGGAAGTAGCTGGCATTTTTTCTGATCTTTGTTGAATTAAAATTTGTTTATTTGAATTTATAATCCAAACTTCTGTAGCTAGATGATATTCATCTTTATCCCATTTTTCGTATTTACCTTTTTTTCTTCCTGTAAAATTACCATCTTTGTCATATATATCCCAATATTCCATAGTAGCACTCCCTTATATAATAAAAAATTTACTTTTTCGTTATTAATATATTTCAACATCATAAAGGACTATTCAAAATGAACAGCCCTCTTGTTTTATATTTCTTCTACAAATTCAATAACCCTTCAGCAAGTCTTGATATTCTTGCAAGAGAATATACATCGAATCCCCTGTCTTCAAGTTTTTTACGTCCAGGTTGGAATGATTTTTCTATAACTATTCCTATCCCTTCTATAGTAGCTCCAGCCTCTTCTATTAATCTAACTCCACCTTGTGCTGCCTCTCCGTTAGCTAAGAAGTCGTCGATTAATAATATCTTATCATCTTTATCTATGTACTTTTTAGATAAAGTAAGTTCATAACTAGTCCCCTTTGTAAATGATGTTACTTTAGTTTGATAAACTTCTCCGTTTAATATTTTAGATTGTTGTTTCTTTAGTATTACCATTGGCACACCTAGTTTTATAGCTGCCAGAACAGCCGGTGCTATTCCTGAACTTTCTATAGTAAAGACTTTTGTTATTCCTCTATCTTTAAAGTAATTTGCAAAATCTTCTCCTATTTTGTGCATAAGAACTGGATCTACTTGATGATTTAAGAATCCATCAACTTTCAGTACAGTTTCGTTTACAGCAGTCCCCTCGTTAAGTATTTTCTCTTGTAATTCTTTCAAGTCTGTCACCTCATTTATTTATTTAAAACTATTTAGCTAATTATATCACAATATATTTTTTCTGTATACAAAACAAACTACATAAAACAAGTTTTTTCAACTTTTTTCGCAATTATACAAAATACCTTACATATTAAAAAACAATATTTTTTATCGTTAAACGATAAGTAACAATTGACTACTTTTTCTTTCTCTGTTATTATTATTTTATAACAAAATAAAAATTATTTTGGAGGTTATTATGAAACAAAATGAATTGGCAAAAATCATTAAAATTATTTATAGGATTAACTTGTATAATTCTTGCGATTTGTGGATTTGTAATTGTGCCAAAATTAGCAAGCGATATATCTATATCAACTCCACAATTTCTCCCATTATACTATCCATTTATAGTATTTATATGGATTACAATAATACCTTTTTATGCAGCATTATTTGAAGGTTGGAAAATTTCAAATGAAATAAATAAAGACAATTCTTTTTCTAAGAAAAATATGGATTCTTTAAATAGAATTAGAAGATACGCTCTATGTGAATGCTTTTTATATTTTGTAGGCGCTCTTATTTTATTATATTTTAATTTGCTACATTTAAGCATTTTAATTATAATATTATTTGTAATCTTTATAGCTATGTGTATTTCAGTATTTGCAGCTGTACTTGCACACCTTGTACAAAAGGCTTATGATTTAAAAAATGAAAATGATCTTACAATATAAATTGTGTAAAATATAGAGGTGATCTTATGATAAGAATTAATTTAGATGTCGTCTTGGCAAAAAAAGAAAATGAGCGTAACAGAGCTTTCTGAAAAAGTCGGTATAACTATGGCCAATATTTCGATTTTAAAAACGGCAAAGCAAAAGCAATTCGTTTTACGACACTAGATAAAATTTGTGAAGTTTTAGAATGTCAACCTGGCGATATTTTAGAATACACGAAAGATGATAAATGATAAAGTGATAGAATTAACTATCACTTTATTTTTTATGTTTATATATATTTTGTATTTATATATTTTAATCTATCATGTTTTTAGATATTATTCTGTAATTTATGAGTTACTTTATCTCATCAACTATTCTACCATCTTAAGAAGAACTTTTGCATTAGTTGTGACACATCTACCGTCTTGTATATTGTAATCGAATTTTATTTCGTTGTTTTGATAATACTCAGCAAAATGATAATTTACAGCATTTATACTTTTATCACTTTCTAAATTACAAAGCTCAAAGTCGTGAGTTGAGACTAATGTTATACTCCATGGCTGAGATAATTTTTAATAGATTCAGTAGCACAGATTATTCTATCTGCTGAATTTGTACCTTTAAATATCTCATCTATCAAGCATATCATAGGTCTTTTATGTTTGTTGTACTCTGTCATTTCTTTTATTCTTAAAAGTTCAGCATAAAAAGTAGAAATTCCTTTGTTTACATTGTCCTCGACTCTTATAGATGTAAGTATTTTCATAATAGATGTATCGAAGCTAGATGCGAGTACAGGACCTCCCGCATATGCTAAAACTAAGTTTATACCTATGCTTCTTAAAAATGTAGTCTTACCTGACATATTAGAACCTGTTATTACACATGTCTGACCTTTTAAGTCTATGCTATTTCCTACTGCATCTTCAATTTTTATAAGAGGATGTTTTAAATTTTTAAAATCTATATTAGGCTTTTCATTTTTGCATTCATTTATATTGGCAAAAGTATAGTCATCTCTTATATATGTTATAGATGCTAGACTTATAAGTGCTTCAAATTCACCTACTACTTCTAAATAGCTTCTCATATTCTTTCTGTAAGATTTTTTCCATTTATCGAACATATCTATACAGTTAAAGTCCCATAAAAATATCCCATTTAAAATTATATTTCCCAAGAAATTTTGTCTTAACTCTATATATGAGCCTATTTTTTTAGTGATTTTACTGCATTTATACTGCCGCCATCTTTATTTAAGGTTTCTTTCAATTCATTTAAGTATTTACTTTCAAAAGATGTCTTTTTCTATTTCTTTAAAAAGATTATCGTATACTTTTATGTTTTTATAAAAATCTCCTATTGGTGATAGTATAGCTGTGCTTTTAGCCATATTGGCAAATGCTAAAATCAAGTTTATAACTAGTACTGATTTTAATAAATTTTCATATATAGGATTTATTCCTATTAAAGATAATACTGCTAATGCTATAAATATTGCCGGCAATACTATCATAAGAATTTTCTTTATTTTAGATTGACTTTGTGTCTTCTCTTCACATACTTCGATAAACTTTTTGATTTCTTTATTTATATTTTTCTTTTTATTTTGTTTTATTAAATATGAAAGCGTCTCTATTTCATTAGAAAACTCTTTCATAGATGATAATTCTTTTACTGCATCTTGATACTTTATTATGTCTTCTAAGTTGTATTTAGTTTGTTTTAAATGATTTACTAAAGACTTTTACCATATAGAGTATTTGCACTACAAATATATTGATAAAGTGATCCTTCTCAAATATGTCTAAATCTTTTAAATAAGGCATATTCTCATCTAGATATTCACTTCCTTTGTCTTTAAAATCGTACCAAGTCCCATTTAACCTTTTTATATATTTATTGTATACTTGTATTTTACTTTGTTTGTATTTTACATCAGCTTCTATATTGCTTTGTTATTTTACAAGAATTAAAAATACTAAAAGCAGATATTAATACTAAAAGATAAAATTTATTATTTTTATTAAAATATCCATAAGTTAAAAAATACGACCATTAATATAAATAATGCTACTCTTATCAAACTTATCAAATCACTTTTTTCTTTTGATTGACTTTAAGTCCTGCTCGACCTTTGCTTTTTCATTTTTAAAAATTTCAATTTTCATTTAAAATCTCCCTATAAACAATTTTTCCTATACAAAAAAGAGTATAACAGATTTTACCTACTGTTATACTCTTTTTATTTATTAAGATTTATTAAATTTTAATTTATTTTAAGTTGGATATTTTATTTCTTCTTTTACAATTTTATATAATTAAGATGGATATGCCATCTTTTTATTTTATATAATTTATAAATGTATTTGCCATTAGCTTATGTGCTTTTCGTTTGGATGTATACCATCTTCACAAATATAATCATCTACATTTTGTTCTAATATTATCGGTGTACGTATATCTATTAGATCGCATTTTGCTTATTTGCAATATCCATAAGCGCAAGGGAATAAGTTTCTTGGTGTTTGTATATTCTATCTATATTTCCCATCCACTTCTTTATATTATCTGTATTTAAACCATTTTTGGCAAACCAATCAAAAATATTTTTGTGAAGAAAGTGGCGGTAAATTTGTAAGTATGGGTTCTATTCCATTAGCTCTAAATTTTTCTATAATAGTATTGATACTTTCTATAAATTTAGGTAATGGTGTATTTGGCAGATATTCTCCATCTGGATTTTCAGATATTTCTTTCCAATTATAATCACAGTCATTTCCACCTAATTCTACTAATGCATAATTAGGTAAATCGCCTTTAGATAAACTTTTATCCATAAGTCTCATAGCTTTTGTAACTGTAAGCCCAAATTTAGAATTATTTTTTATTGTAAGTCCTAATTCTTTTTTAGTAAGTTCTATACTACTATCTTTTAATAAAGAATATCTATCTCTACCTTCTTCTAATACTACTCCTTTAAGTACAGAATCCCCCAAATAGTTATTTTCTTCATATCTATCATACCTTTCTTTCATAAATTTATTTTAATTTTAATTTTCATATCATATATTTATATATATTTCATTATGTAGTATTTAATACTATATTATATCTTTATCTTTACCAAGTCAAGTTTTTTTTATAATGGATATTATTTGATGTAGTATTTAATATTATATAATCTATTATTTGTTATTATTGATTATTTTTGTACTACGTGATAAACTTTTTAAGATAAATACTTCGCTATTTGGAAGTGTTATTAATATATATGACAAAAGGAGCTGATAAATTTGGACTTTAAAGATTCACACTATATAAAAGAAATTCTAGACTTTCATCTTCCTAGGTTTGATGAACTTCCAGATATAGATTTATATATGGATCAAGTTTTAAATATTATAGAAAATTCATTAATCATATTTTCATCTGAAAATGACGAAAATATAATTACAAAATCTATGATAAATAATTATGTAAAACAAAATGTTATAGAAAACCATTTAAAAAGAGATATAAAAAATTTCATGTAGCTTATTTAATTATTATTTCTATATTAAAAAAGTCCTTAGTATATCTGAAATATCTAAAATAATAAATAATCAAGACTATGAAGTAGAAGAGTTTTACAATATGTTTTGTAATGAATTAGAGTACTCTTTAAAAAGTACATTCTTAAATGAAAGTAAAGATGAACAAACTAAATTAATAGATGACAATATACATAATAAAATATTAGTTGCAGCAACTCGCGCTTTTGCAAATAAAGTCTATGTCCAAAAAATTAATAGAATTTAATGAAGAAGAGATGACTATAGTAGAGTAATTATAATATATTTTCAAATTATACATTATACACAAATTAGATAATATATAATTAATTAGAATTAAAAAGCAATTTATATATCTTTAAGTTTTATATTACTTTCGATATATAAATTGCTTTTATTTTTTAAATTTAAGCGCAGTTAAATTTATGTAATCTAAATTTTTCAGAATCTAATTTTAAATCTTCTATTTCTTGATTTTTAGTTATAACAAAGTATTTATTGTAAATATCTTGTCTTTTTTTTCCTCTAATGATTCTACTAAAATAATTTCATCAATATATACAGGTACTCTACCTAAAAAACTGCATAAAATGAACTAAGTCGTGTTCAGAATATCCCTTTATCAAAATTGAATTTAATATATCCCTAACTTTATACTTATCATGTATATTTACCTTATCTAAGTCTTTATTTATATTTATGAAAACTCCATTTACCTCTTCTTTAATTTCAAAATATCGTCTTTTAATAAATTTTTATCTATTTTTGAAAATAAAGCTTTTGGTATAAAATTGATACCTTCTACCCCGTTTAAGTAGCCGTATAACTTGTTATTTATATAATCATCAGAGTTTTCATACTGACTTATATCATTTATATTTTCCATTTCAAATAAATTATAGTAGTCAGGCTTAAGATTTTTTCAGATATAAATATATTTGCACACAGTGATTTTAATATTTTGCTAGATTCTTTTATAAATTGATTTAAGTAATTTATAAAATCATCAAATTTATAATCGAGAATATGTCCGCTTATATTGAAGCTAAGAGAGCCATAGTATCCAAAATCTGAATTTTCGTCTGTTTGTTTTACATATTCACAATTAAAATTAAGACCTATATCTTGAGGTGTAGGCATTGACATATAATTTATATCTTCATTATTTATGTTGCTTTCTATGTAATTTCTTATACTGTCTATATTATTTAAGTCATATTTTAGTTCTAATTCTTCTAAATCCCAATTTTGCATAAATACTTTACTTGTTACAAATTCTCTATACTCTGATCTAGTAGAAATTTTATCTATTTTTAATATAGCATCGTAAATCAAGCTTATATTTTTGCTTAAGACCTCTCCTACTGTTTTAATTTTTTTGTGAAGTGATTTATATGTTATATCTTCTTCATTAAACTGTATATCAAATACAAAGTCATCTTCAAATTTTTGAATTAAATTTATATCTATTAAATTTATTAATTTTATTATATCTTCTGTTTTTCATCCTTAAAATTAAAATAAAGACATAGATTTCTACAGTCTATTTTTTCATTATTTGAAAATATACTAGATTGTTTATATTTCATAATATTATCCCCTTTATAAATTTATCTCTTTTTATTTTTTTATAGTTTTTAGCGTATTTTTCAAAAGCTTCTATATAGTTTTTATTATTTCTTCTTTTAACTGCATATTGATGGAGTTCGATGATAATTTTATCTTTATCTCTTACAAAATGGTATAAAAGTCTAAGTTGGGTATTGTCGGCATACCTAAATTTGTAAGTGTAAAAGTTATTTTCAAACACATCGTATTTTATAGATTCATTATTAAAGATTCTTTCAAATGGCTGTCCATTTTCCTCAAACTGAAGAATAGTCTCACATAATTTATTTAACGCTTTATTTATAGCTTCTTTTGTCTTTTCATTTTCTTTATTGAACTTTTTATTATTTATACTTATACAAATTTTTCGCTCATACATATACCACCTATTAATTTTTTACACTAATTTATATTATACTACTTTTTTATATTATTACTTATTATACTTCTTATATTTATTTTGTTTTTATTTTTATATTTATATTTCGTTTTTATAATGCCAAAATTTAATATATAGATTTATTTTCTTTTTATGTATTTTGTGATAAAATAAGTAATATGTTTTATTTTGCCTTTGAAATCTAAATTTGGTTTATACTTTTAATATATATTACATAGGCTAAAATAATAAAAACTAAATATCTATTGAAATTAGGAGGATTAATATGGGTTTAAAAGAAAGATTTGCCGAATCATATGCTAAGTCAAAAACTATGAGTGGACCTGAAAAAAAAGAGCAAATGAAATCATGGGTAAATTATTAATGAAAAAAAGCAATCATACCTATAGTAGCTATGATTATCTTAATCATAGTTGGTGCTATGCAACATATTAACGGATGGATAATCCTTGCAATAAACTTAGGTATATGTGTTGCTACTTTCTTCTATATAAGAAAACAAGCTCAAGAATTCCAAAACTTTACACCTTATGTAGGTAACTTAATAAGTTTAGAACAAAAAGGGAAAAAAGAATACGTTGCTATCTTAAAGCAAGGTAAAAAACCTATTAAATTAAAAATAGCTTATGGCGCTGAAGATTTACAAAATGTAAAGAAAAATCAATTAGTACAAATAAGTTACAACTCTAAATATCAAATTGCAATATTAGTTACTAGATAATAATTGTAGTTTATTATAATAAAAATAAGCAGTCGACGGCTGCTTATTTTTATTATCTAATATTCATTATCTTCTTCATAATATTCATTATCTTCTTCATATCTATTATTTTCATATCTATTATTATTGTATACAAATTCTTTATATATTTTAGTGCATTTGCTAATTGGTCTGGACATGATGTCCCTCTCATCTTGCATGGGACTTGTTCCAACATATCGATAACATAATCTATATTTTTACCCCTAACTAAATTTTTAATAGCTATTAATGCACCTTCGCATCCCCCTTCAAATACAACATCACATATAGTATCACCTTCTATATCTAATAAGATAGATTTTGCACATACACCACTTGTATAATATCTATACATTTTTTACCTCCCAATACTTATATAAAGAAATACTTCTTCTAAATAGATTTAAAATATTTTTATTTGCTTATATTTTCTGTTCATTCATATCTTATATATCAATATAAATCGTAGTTATTTTAATTTATAAAATGAATATACTTTCTTATGTGTGATTAAAAGTCATAATTTTAACTTTGTATAATACACTATATTTATAAATTTATGATAAAATACTATTATTAATGTTATTTTTTTTTATATTGGGAAAAATATAATTTCTATAAAGCTAATTCACAATGTCATTTTGAATTCATAATCATTTTATAGTATATATTCTCAAACAACTAATATAGAAGTTTTTTCCTTTCGTTTTAAATCACGTATATATTAACTGTTATTGGTTAATATTTATCTATAGAAATAGATTAGAGAGATTTATGATTATATTAGAATTTTATTTTAGAACTTTGACAGTTTTGTTTTGGATTACACTACTGTTTAATTGGGTTTTTATACCCAATCCAATTATTAATTATTATGTATTTAATACTTATTTTGTTTTATCAATTATTTATATAACATTAGCTATAATAAATAAAATAAAACACAAAAAGTACAGAAATTAGAGATAAAGTAGATTTTTATTATAAATTGATCTCAATAATAACTTTTGTAATTTCAATGATGTACTTTTTACTATATTCAAATAGTATTAAATTACTCTTAATAAAAACGTTTATAATTTTTTTATATTTTTATATATCTTTTAAAAAGGTTAACTTAAAAGACGAAGAAGGTGTAGTTGGAATTATAGGTTCAATATTAATCTTTGTCTTTGCTACATACTATTAAATCTTAAATATACATTCTCATGGAAAATGTTAGACATATTAATATTTTTTTTGTTATTATGTATAAAGAAGTTAATTCAAAAATAAAATTAAATTAAATAAGAAAAGGAGCAATCAACTTATGGAAAAAGAAAATATTAGCTAAAGTTGGAGATAAAGAAATCTCTAACATAGATATCGATCACGCTTTTTTACAAGGTTTAGATCCTTATCAAGCACAACAATTCCAAACTGAAGAAGGTAGAAAATATGTATTAGAAGACTTAGTAAATCAAGAACTTCTTTACATGTATGCTAAAGAAAATAAAATAGACGAAAACGAAGATTTCAGAAAAGAAATGGCTGAAATAGAAAAAACGTATTAAAAACAATACGTAATAAACCAAATATTAACTGAAGTAAAATTAACTGATGAAGAAAAAAACAAGCTTTCTATGAAGCTAACAAAGCTAACTTCTCTAACCCAGAAACTGCTAATGCAAAACACATATTAGTAGATTCAGAAGAAAAAGCTAACGAAATATTAGCTCAAATAAAAGCTGGAGATGTTACTTTCGAAGATGCTGCAAGAGCTAACTCTACTTGCCCATCTAAAGATCAAGGTGGAGACTTAGGTACTTTCGGTAGAGGTCAAATGGTTCCAGAATTCGAAGATGCTACTTTCGCTATGAACGTAGGGAGATGTAAGTGAACCAGTTAAAACTCAATTCGGTTACCACTTAATAAAATTAGAAGCTAAAAAACGAACCAACTATACCAGCTTACGAAGAAATAGCTGATAAAGTTGAAAAAAACTTTAATGTTCCAAAAACAAGGTGAAGTATACAAAAACAAATTAGACGAAGTAAAAGCTAAATTTGGAGATATAGTATCTTACATGTAATCAAAATAAATTTATAAATTAAAAAAGCTTGTCCTATACTATTTGTGACAAGCTTTTACTTTACCCATATAATTAAACCAGACTAACATCCAATTATAATTTACGCATATTAAATTTATAACCTTTTCATATAATTATTACTCAAAATTAATATTATGTGAATAATCTTCTTGTTTTATATTTTTTAGTAATTATATTATATTCTACTTCAGTTATTCCCTCGATTTTATAAATTTCCTCAAAAATAAATTTTTTCTAGACTTTCAATATCTTCGACAAAAGCATCTGCATATAACTCATTTTTCCCTGTCATAGCGTATATACTTTCTATTTGTGAATACTCTGCAAGTGCATTTGCCACATCATCTAATTTATTTGGTACAGCTTTTACTTGTAAAAATACAGGAGTATTTAAACCGACTTTTTTTGAATTTAATTGAACTGTAAATCTTTCAATTATTCCCTCTTCAAGCATTTTCATAACTCTTTCTCTTACTGCCATACGTGATAGATGTACTTCTCTAGCAATTTCTGCATATGATATTCTCCTATCATTTGCTAATAATTTTAGTATTCTTATGTCAGTTTTGTCTAGATGAATACCTAATTTGTCAAAGTCTAAAGAATCTTCTCTCATAAATATACCTCCTCTTAGGAAAATTTTAACACTCCTATAATTAGATTATAACAGTTAGTATATGAGTAGGTATATAAAACTTATTTTATATGGATTTTTTTATTTTTCATCTTTTCGTAACAATATTCTACAATAGTTCTTCTTTTTACCATTCCTATAAAAGTTTCAGAGTCATCTATTACAGGAACGAAATTTTGACTAATAGCTTTTGATACTAATAATTCCATATTTGCACTTATAGATACTGGCGTATTGTTTTTTCTTCTAGGAACGTCTATTACGGGCATAAAATCTATATCTTTTAAACTAATTTCATTTTTTTTCAGCTAAGTCTTCTAATGTCCAAAGTAAATCCCCTTCTGTTATAGTTCCTACATATTTGCCATCCTTTGTTAATATAGGAATAGATGAGTATTTATGTTCTTTCATTTTGTCTAGGGTCTGTCTAATAGTAAAATCTTCTGTTATGTATGCCACTTCACTTTTTGGTGTTAAAAAAAATAATATATTCATATTTATATACACCTCCACAATTGTTTTCAAAAATCTATCTCATATTATTTTATCATAGTTAAGTATTTGTTTGTATGTAAATTTTCTATCTCTTCAAGAACAGTATTTACATTATATATCATTATAATTCATTTAATTTTATATAAAAAAAAGCCACCAAAGTGGCCTTTTTCTCACATATCACTAGCATTACTAATATATATATGAATCTCGTTATAATCCTAATTATACTCTTACTACGTTAGCAGCTTGAGGACCTTTTGCTCCTTCAACTACGTCGAATTCAACATTTTGTCCTTCTTCTAATGATTTGTATCCATCACATTGTATAGCTGAGAAATGTACGAAAACATCTCCTTCACCTTCTACAGATATGAATCCAAATCCTTTTTCATTGTTAAACCATTTTACTACACCTGTTTTCATTAATAAATCCTCCTAAAAACACACTTAATTAGCTATTAAAATAGCCTTATACTTAATTTATCATATATAATTATATTTGTCAATTAAATTTAATTTTATACTTTTTTTTTCTGGAATTCATTAAAATAAATTCAATAAATTCTATGTCAATTTAAATTTAATAAAAAATATATCCAATTTCAACAATATTTATATATCTATTACTCGTAATTAACTTTAATCAGATGGAATTTTATAGCTTTATCACTCCATCCTAAATCCCAAGGTACTAACAATCTATCGGTATTGTGACAAGTAACTAATGGATATCCCTTTGAGTCTAATCCTGTTACTGTTGATACATGGGTTATTCTTCCGTTTTTTCATATCCAACAATATCCCCAGGTCTCAATTTATAAGCTTCTTTGTATACTTCTTCATAACTTCCTTTTGCTAAATAATATCCTCTTCCGCTATATATAAGGTAATTTTAAATCCCTGTGCATTTACCCATTCTCTCGTAGCTTCTCCTTTTTCATAATTCCATGTACGATTTTTTGAGAATGTTCCTTTCATACATTATTTGTGATGCAAAGTTTGCACAGTCTCCTCCATCACCATTGAAATCTTTATAATTTGGATTTATAAGGTATATTTTATCATCTGCATTTGTAGCGGCTCCACAGTATTTATGTGCATAATCTACTGCTTTTTTGTTTATCACTTAAATTTAATTCTACTGGATTTTGTGCTAAGATGTAGTTTTTTATCTCAGCAGAGTTTATATTCTCTAAATTTAGTGAATCCGCAAATGGATCTGTATACCATTCTTTAGTTATTACATATTGGTCGTCTTTTTACTCTTACATGAAGATAATGTTGAGTTCCTATTTGGAATTCATTTTTTATATCTGGTTGATTTTCATAGTAGTATTTATATTTAGTACATACTGTACAAATTATGCCGTATAAATTCTTCTCTCTTTCTCTCATTTTATTCACTTTTACTTTTGCATCTATTTCATCAAATACTACACCTTGTTTATCCGACCAATTTTAAGATATTGCATCTTTTTTATTTCATGTTCATATGCCCAAAGCCCAAACTTTATATTAGTGTCGTATAATCCCTTTAGTATTTCCTCATTATGCTCCATAATAGCTTTATTTCTATAATCAAATAAGTCTTTTAAGTATAATTCATACTCTTTGCTTATATCCTGGGATTTATTCATATCTTTATTTTTTCATTTCCATCTTCAGCTTGCATATTTTGAGTATTTAAATCTGTTTCATAACTTTCGCAATCATTGTCTTGATCGTCTTGCTTTTTTTTTTTTTTTTTTTTTTTTTAACTTTATCTTTATTCTTTTTACTTCCTTTCTCTTCTTTTTGTCTTCGTTTTGATATATTGTTTTATTTTGTGCATATATATAATTATTTTCTTTAAGGTTTATAAAATTAAGTCCTCCAACACTCAAACTCAATATTAGTAAAGCCTTAAAGATTTTGTTATAGCTTATCAAAATACTTCACCTCCACTTAATAATTTGTAGATATTTTTGTTATAGCGCACATAAAATAATATTTTAAAGAAAATATTAGCTAAATTTTAAGTTAAGATACTTTCTTATAATTTTTATTAGTATATCCAAAATATTAGACAAATAATTATTAAGCTAGTTTACATATTTTACATGAAATTAAATAAATATGAAACTATATATAAAATTAACTACAATTTAAAAATTATATATATCAATTTTTTAATTGTACTCATACAAATTTGCTTTTATATATTTTATAAATAATTATTTTCACATCAAGTCATTTAATAGTAAAATATACCTATGCAATCTTTAATTTACGGAGGAAAATATATGATTAAAAGGTAGCTGCAATAAATGATATGTCTGGAATTGGAAAGTGCTCTCTTAGCGTTGCTCTTCCAATATTATCAGCTTTAAAAACTCAATGCTGTCCTTATCCAACAGCAATATTATCTAGCCAAACTGGATATCCAAAATTCACATATTTAGATTTTACATCTTATATGCAAGAATACGGCGAAACATGGAAAGAATTAGATGTAAGTTTTGATACTATATAGTGGTTTTTTAGGTTCTATAGATCAAATAGACATCGTTTCTGATTTTATAAATCAAAACAAAATGCCTATGTAATTGTCGACCCTGTTATGGGCGATGGTGGAAATTATTATCAAACTTTTAATGATGAAATTTGTAATAAAATAAAAGATTTAGTTAAAATTTCTGATTTAGTAACTCCTAACTTAACAGAAGCTTGTCTTTTGACAAATAATAAATACCATACTAATTACACATTAGAAGATACAATTAAAATTAGCAAAGGAAATAGCTAATTTAGGTCCCAAAAAGTAATAATAACAGGTATATTAATAGATGATAATATTATAAATTTAGGATACGATAAAGAAAGTGATGAATCATTTTCATATTCATTAAAATATAATAATAAATCATATAGCGGTACTGGCGATATCTTCACTTCTATAATTTCAGGTCTTATAACTAATGGATATGATTTTAAAGAGTCTATAAAAATAGCTTCAGATTTTATATTTAAATGTATTTCATATACAGGCAAATACGATACTGACCCTAATGATGGCGTATTTTTTGAAATCTTTTTAAATGATTTAACATCATTAAATAATTAGATATTGAGTTCTACATCCTCCTTATTTTTATATAAATATATTATAGATTTTATGGCATAATCAATGTAAATTAATAATAATTTACTACTTGCCTTTTATTCATAATATAAAAAGGGAGGATTTTTATATGAATATAAATCAAAAAGCTCAAGAATTAGCCAAATTAATAAAAACTACAGATGAGTTTAAAACTATGAATAGATATAAGAGAGAAATTGAAAAAATAAAAATATTAAACGACAATTAGATAGTTACTTAAATAAAAAAGATAAAATTTATACTAAACACAAAATAGACGAAGCCAATCGAAAAGTTTCTCAACTTGATAGAGAATATTCAAAAGTTTTTCAAAATCCACTAGTAGAAAATTACTTTAAAAGTACACAAAATTTCAACTTACTTATGCAAAGTATATATAAATCAATTGAAGAAGAACTTCTAAGATAATATTTATCACATTTAAGTTTAAATTTTATTATTATTAAATTCCCTCTACTATGTTGCTTTTATATTGTTTAAGACTTATTATTTAAATATATACTCCCTAAAAAGCTCTATTAATATTGCTTTTTAGGGATATTTTATACAAACTCTTTTAATAAAAATTTTATCATTTTAAAACCTGCATTTATAAGTAGATTGACTATATAAAACTATAGCTTTATTTAAAAATAAGGGGATTAATATGAGTTCATTACAAACAAATAAAAAAGACTTTCTTCTAGCAAAGAAATTTGTAAAAGAGAGTCCGAAGTTTTGGCAAAACAAAAAACTGCCATATTGTCCAATAGCGTTTGAATCTGGAAAAGGCGCTCTTTTATACGATTATGAGGGAAATGAATATATAGATTTATTGTCTAGTGCATCTTCAGCTAATATTGGACATGGTAATTGTGAAATTGCCCAAGCAGTCAAAGATCAAATGTCTAAACTAGCTCAATTTTCTACAGTTTACTTTTCCTGTAGAGAGCCTGTTGAATATGCAGAAAAATTAATACAGTTATACCCTGGGGATAATAATAAAAAAGTATTATTTTCGACTACAGGCTCAGAATCAATAGATGCCGCAATAAAATTATCAAAGGCCTATACGGGTCGAAATAAAATAATTTCTTTTAATGGTGCTTATCATGGGAGTACTTTTGGTGCTTTATCAATATCTGCAATAAGTTTAAATATGAGAAGAAAATTGGCTCCATCTTGCCAGATATTTATCACTTTAATTATCCAATTTGTATTAAATGTCCATATGAAAAAAATGAATCATCATGTACTTTAGAATGTCTAAAAGAAATAGAAAATGCATTTAATTTATATCTTCCACCTGAAGATGTAGCCGCAGTATTTTTGAGCCAATAGCTGGAGACTCTGGTATAATTGTACCGCCTAAAAATATGTACAAGCTTTATTTTCACTATGTCAAAAAATACAATATATTATTTGTCGTTGATGAAATTCAACAAGCTTGGGGTCGAAGTGGCAAATTCTTTTCAATTGAGCACTTTGATATAGAGCCTGATTTAATAGTTATGGGTAAAGCATCTGGTGGAGGTCTTCCAATGGGTATAGTTATGGGTAAACTCCAATTATGGATAGCTTAGATGCACCAGCCCATGTATTTACTATGTCCGGCAATTCAACCGTATGTGTTGCCGCTTTAAAAATGCTAGAAATTTTGAGAGAGAAAATCTAGTAGAAAAGTCTAGAATTAAAGGAGATTATTTTAAAAATAAGCTTCTAAGCTTAAAATCTAAGTACAGTATAATAAAAGACGTCCTTGGAATGGGTCTTTCAATAGGAGTTGATTTAGACAACAAAACATCTACTACTAAAGTAATCTATTACTGCCAACAACATGGTTTAGTTTTAATTTCTATAGGGCAATGCACATTGAGAATCCAGCCTCCTCTTGTAATAACTTATGAACAAATAGACAAAAGCAATATATATAATTGAACAATCTATAAAATCTTTACTAAATAATGAAATACCTGATAGTGCTTTATCTGTAATAAACGGATGGTAATAATATAGTATTTAAATAAAAACTATTAGACTTGACTAATTTTTATTTTAAACAGGGGGTAAACTTATGAAATATAGAATAAAAAACTCTATTTTATCTCAAATAAAAGAAAGTTATGCAACTGGCGATAAAAATATTTTAAACGATATAGAAATAGATTGTTCTGAAGGAATTAACTTAGTTTCATTTTCTAAGATAGCAATAGAAGCTTTTTAATTCTATCGATTATACTATAATACAAGACTATCCTCATTCAACATGCCTTCAAGAATCTATAATAAAGTTTTGGGATAAATACACTAATACAAAACTAGATTATAACAATATTACGCTATATGACGGTTCTATAGGTGCATTATTTTTTTAATAAATAAATTGTTTATAGAAAATGGCGATAAAGTTCTAGGACTTTCACCACAATTTCAGAATACGGCGCAGATGTATTTATGTGTGGTGGTATTTTCAATACTTATAAGTTAAACCCTAAAAATAATTACAAATTTATTGTAGATGAGTTTTTAGATTTAATAAACGACGATTTAAAATTAATTTATATAGACAACCCAAACAATCCCACAGGACAGATAATAAACTTAGATGATATAAAAAGATTGTAGATTTGGCTTACAAAAAATATAGTTGTATTGATAGATGAAGCTTATGGAGATTATATGAATCCTAAAATTCAGCTATAAATTTAATTTATAAATACGAGAACTTAGTCGTTTCAAAAACATTTTCTAAAGCTTATGGTTTAGCTGGGCTTAGAGGTGGTTATTCTATTCAAAATAAAAACTTAACTAATATAATGAATAACGTCCATACACCTTATGAAATGGGTTCTATAACTAGATATATTTCATCAAAGTTATATTTGACTATGAATTTTTGCTTAAAATGCAAAATTCAATAAAAAAATAAAAGAAAAACTCATAAAAAATTATAAAAATCTAAGTATATCAGAAACAGGACAAACAACTTCTATAATGCTTGTGACTCACAAAAATAAAGATATCGATTTACAAAAGGAATTTTCAAAGTTAAAAATAAGTGTAATCTCTTGTAGCTCATTTAACTCACTTAACAAAAATTCTATTAGATTTAGACTTCCTTCTTCTATATATTTAAATATATTAATAGAAGCGTTTAGTATTATAGATGATATAGATTAAAAAACGACTGTAAACTAATTACAGCCGTTTTATTTATACTTTCTTTAAAAATTCAACAGGATCTTTCTAGATGCTATTTTCGCAGGAATAAAACCTCCAATAAGAGTTATTAATATACTTATTACGATTAAAATCAACGTATTTTCTATTTTTAATACTGCTATGTTTGGTAAATCTATAATTCTCTCTAATATAAAATTCATAGGCATTATAAATACATACGCCATAAATACGCCAAAAACTCAAGATAATAATCCTATTATGATATTTTCTATATTAAATAATCTTATAATATCTCTTTTTTACTTCCTAATACTCTCAATATGCTAACTTCTCTTTTTTTCGCTCAACAGTTGATGCATAAGTCAGTACAAATATAGTTATTAGAGATATTAAAATACTAAACTTCCAAAACTATCAAGACTATTGTTATTGCCCTCATAATACTTGTAGATAATTTATTTATAGGAGTTGAAGTATCTTTATATAATACTTTTTTCATCTTTAGGTTTATCTTTGTTGTAATTATCTAAATACTCTATTATATCACTCTTACCTTCAAAGTCTTTTGGATAAATAGTTATTGATGAAGGTAAAAACGATGCTCCAAGCGAACTCAACATTTGATTTTTTGTTACGGATTGATTTATATTATTTAATATATTTACTCCAGATATTTTAGTAACTACGCCTTCATTAACGTTGCTATTTTTGAATTTTTGACCAGTTATAACATTGTAATCTGAATTTTCTTGTGCTTTTACTATATCTGATTTTATACAGTTTTCAATATAGTAATTGCAAAGCTCATTGCTATAAGATATTCCTTGTGGCAAATCATATAAGTTGTTGCTTTTCTTTGCTCTAAGTATCCCAGTTATGCTTATAGTTATAGCTTTTTTGAATTATATAATTCGTCTAAATTCTCTTCACTGCTATCTATATAAAATAATTATTGTTTTTCTTATAAAATTCATTATTTAAAATAATTTTATATTCTTTACCGATTAATTCATCAAATTCTATTTTTTTATTATTGTTATAATTTACACCAAGGGCATTTAAAATCTCAGTATCTAATCGATTATATTCATCTACAACTAGTACAACTTCATTTTGATTTGTCGGATAATATCCATACAATAAATCATAATTTTTGTTCTAGATATGTTCCATCTCCATAATCTTTTTGGATAAGATGATAAATTAATACATGAGGTATCTAAAATCGATATCTTTCCATCCTCATCTTTTTTAGTATATTCATATTAACTTGGCTTTCATAAGATATCGCAGAGAATAAACTCTTGTCCATATTTTTTTTATATATTGTATATATTTTTGAGTTATTTGATTTTTATGTTTTGAGTCATCTTCGTCTGAATCATATGGATAAATTACGTTTTCATCTTTATGTGATTTTAAATCGTCTATATTCTCTGTATCTTGTTTATCTGAGTCTGTTTTATAAATATAAGAATTATTATATACTTTATCTATAACTATAGGATAGTTTGCCAACGAATCATTTTCATAATTATTTATCTTTTTCATTAAAACCTTCAATTAGTGCTACTATTAATGCAATCCCCATAATACCTATACTTGAAATTAATATATAAAAGAATGTTCTGAGTTTTTTATTTGAAATATCTCTTATTGCCAACCTAATTCCTGTAGAGATTTTTAACTTTGTTTTATTTAGCTTAATTGGCTTTTGATGCAATTCATCTTTTAAAGGGTTTGTATCTTCTATTACTTCTCCGTCTCTAACAGTAATTATTCTATTTGCATACTTTTGTGATATGTGAGGGTTTTGTGTTACCATAATAACTAATTTATCTTTAAAAACATCTTTTATTAAATCCATTATCTCCATGCTACATCTACTATCTAAGTTTCCAGTAGGCTCATCTGCAAGGATTATTTTAGGGTCATTTACAAGTGCTCTAGCTATTGCAACCCTTTGCATCTCGTCTTTAGAAAGATACTCTGATGTCTTTTTCATATAGTCCTTAATTCCTACTTTATTTAATGCTTCTATAGATTTTTCTTGGATTTCTTGTTTAGATAAATCGCTTAATGATACTGCCATCTTTACATTTTCTAATATACTCAGGTGAGGTATGAGGTTGTAATTTTTAAATATAAAACCTACTGTAGTATTTCTATATGAATCCCAATTAGAATCTGTAAATTCTTTTTGTAGATTTCCCATTTATAATTAGATCCCTTTATCAAAATGTTCTAATCCTCCAATTATATTTAGAAGTGTTGTTTTCCTGAGCCACTAGCTCCTAGTATTGTTACAAATTCACTTTCTCTAAACTTTAAATTTATTCCATCTAAAGCAATCTGTCTGCTTCCTCCTGTTATGTAACTTTTATAAATATTTTTAGTTGTAACATAATGCCTCCTAAATATATATACTTCAACAATCTTAGACATAATACTATTTTAATATATTTTGTTAATTATTATAAGAGTATTATGTTAATAATATATGAATTATTAATCTTTTATTAAATTTTACATTAAGTTCATATTTCTTATTTATAATTTTATAGTATAATTTAGTTAATATAAATTTATACTTGATATATAAAAAAATTTTTGAGGTGCTTTAAATGTTTAATATATTAGTGATTGAAGATAACAAAAATATGAGAAAACTTATTTGTGCTACTCTAAAACAAAATGGATACTCAACTTTTTGAAGCTGAAGATGGCGAAGTTGGTCTTGATGTATTAGATAGTACACATATTGATTTAATAATATGCGATATAATGATGCCTAATATGGATGGGTACGAATTTACAGAGACGCTGAGGGAAGCTCATTGTGAAATTCCTATAATAATAGTAACGGCTAAAGAAGAATTAGAAGATAAGAAAAAGGATTTTCTATAGGTGCTGATGATTATATGGTAAAACCTATAGACTTTGAAGAGCTTATTTTACGAATAGGCGCTATACTTAGACGTTCAAAAAATTGTAAATGATCATAAAATAACTGTTGGAAGTACAATCCTAGATTATAATTCCTTATCAGTTACTTATAATGGCGAATGTAATACTTTACCGAAAAAAGAATTTTATCTTTTATTTAAATTAGTTTCATCTCCAGATACTATATTCACTGTAGACAACTATTAGATGAAATTTGGGGAATGGAAAGTATGGCAGATGAAAGAACTGTAGATGTACATATTAAAAGAATTAGAGAACGCTACAGAGATTCTAAAGATTTTGAAATAATTACTGTCAGAGGACTTGGATATAAAGCGGTGATACATTCATGATAAGAAACTTACAGACCAGACTTATCTTATTTATAATTTTTATAGCAACATTTGCTGGCTGTTTTTCATTTTTACTGTCTTTTTTCTTTTATGGCAGCAGTTTAGAAAAACAATATAAAACAAAATCAAACAAAAAAATAGCAGAAAATATTTTGTTGTTACACCAAGAAACAGATTTTCCACTTGAGAAAATAATTTCTATTGATTTTAGCAATGAATACGAATTAAAAGTAGTTAATGATATTTCAAATTATAAAAAATATAACTAAAGACAATGATATAATATATTCTGAAAAACCATTACTACATTCAGTCACAACAATTGTAAAAATCGAAGATAAGTATGTAGTTATATCTACTACTCCAAAGAATAATTTATTTTTCTATACAATGATAAATAGTGTATTATCAATTTCTTCTACTTTATTATTTATGTCAATTATAATTACCGTATTAAGTAAGAAAATTTTAATGCCTATCAGAAATTTAAATTATGCAACTGGTGAAGTTTCTAAAGGTAATTTTAAAATACAACTTCCTATTCCAAATGATTTTGAAATGGGGTCATTAACTGCGAAATTTAACTCTATGGTTAGAGAATTAAATAGTATAGAAACACTTAGAAATGATTTTATAAACAACGTATCTCATGAAATTAAAACTCCAATATCAACTATACAGGGGTTTTCTAATTTATTAAAAGACGATACTCTTTCAAAAGAAGATAAAAATGAATATCTAGATATCATTATCAGTGAGACATCTAGAATATCTAATTTAACTAGCAATATATTAAAACTTACTAAACTTGAAACACAGGGAATAATTACAGATAAAACATCATTTTATCTTGATGAGCAACTGAGACATTCTATACTTATTTTACAGAGAGACTTATCAGAAAAAACATAGATTTAGATATAGATTTAGATAAAGTTCAGATTTATAGCAATGAAGAATTACTACAACAAGTTTGGTTAAATCTTCTTTCAAATGCTATAAAATTTACTAAAGAAAATGGGAAGATTTCTATACAACTTATGGATACTGAAGATACTGCTACAGTAAAAATCACAGATAATGGTATAGGAATGAAACCTGAAAGCTTAAATCATATATTTGATAAATTCTATCAAGAAGATAGATCACATTCAAGTAATGGTAATGGTTTAGGACTTCCTCTTGTAAAACGTATCGTCGATTTATGCAGCGGTACAATAAGAGTCAAAAGTTTATTAGGCGAAGGTTCATCCTTTACAGTTGAATTGCCTAAAAATAATATTAAAATAGAGGGTTAGTATAACCCAAATACACTTTTATTACTTAAGGGAGGATAAAATCCTCCCCTTTTTCATTATATCTAAAATAATAATCTAATTTTAAACTAGATATTTATAATCTCGATATATTTTATTTTTTTTTATTTACCCATTGATTGAATCATCTTTTGGATATACATATAGTAATTGTTCCACATATCATTCATATTGTCTAAATCGTCTGATGTTGTTATATATGGAGTGTCCATTGTCCTATATTGATTTGACATATTTCCCATATATTGCATTGAGTCATATCATACATTGGATTTACATAGCTATATTGATATCCACAGTCATTCATACAACCACAAGTATTTTGATATCCACAATCTTGTTGTTCTGGAGCTACCTGTATTATTTCATCATTGTTGTCTTGGCATCCATAGTTGCTATAATCATATACAGAGTATTCACATGTGTCTTTTTGAGTTTGGCATCCACAGCTATTAGATTCTACTTGAGGTTGATAATTACAGCTATTCATTTGTTGTTTGCTTCCTGTATTGCATCCACATGAATTTTTAGTTTGTTCAGGATTTACACAACTATTCATGCAGTTATTTAATTTAGTGTTACATTTATTTATTAGGTCTTCACATTTTTTAGATTTACTTTCCATTTCTTTTATTTTTTCTTCAGCATTTTTGTAACATTCTAAAGTTTTTTGTTCATATTTTAGAGTTTGGTTGTATAAATATTTTGCTTGCGCGTTGTAGTTTTCAGCTTTTCATAAGCACATTTTGCATTTTGGCAATTTTCTGCGGCTTCTTGTTCTAATTCTTTAGCTTCTTTATATAAACATTTAGCTTTGCAACATAATTCTTCTGCTTTATTTAATAATTCTTGAGCTGTACAATTTGCATTTTTTGAACCTTTATCTGCTTCTTTTGCATTTTGCATTAAATTACATGATTTTTTGTGATAAACATTTTGCATTTTGTTCTAATTCTTTAGCTTCTTTAAGTGCGCACATAGCTTTATCTTCATATTTTACAGCTTTATTGAATAATTCTTCTGCTCTTTGTGCTAAGTCTGCACATTTATCTTCACATTTGATTTCACATTCTTCACATGGACAAGTATATTCTTTTATTTTTGGTTTACATTTAGTTGGTTTACAGCTATCTATTGCATTTACTGATTTATCAGGAATACAGCTTTTGGAGTGTATTCAGTTGTTGGTTTAGTACAATTATATTTATCTTCGTATGCATCTTCCTTTTTGGGCAATAATTCATATTTTGCTGCTGCAAACATTCCCCTGATTATTGCACCCACAAGATTTCTTTTTCTTTCTCATGATAAGTCATTCCCCTTTTTGATAGAAAAATTTACAAAAGCCTTAATTTAAATTAATTTAAATTTTATAGACTTTCAAAACATATATATATTTTTATTTATTATATTTGTTTATTATAATTATATGTAAAGTTAAAAAACTGGTTACAAGAGGAATAAAAGTCTGTTTTAAAAAAATCTATGCTGAAAATCCGAGATAAAAATAATAAATTATAAATATTATAAATGTCATAATTAATATTTTTTTCTAAATAAACTAAAATAATATCCTTATAATCAATAAATCTCATATATACTCTAATAAAATTATATTTGTTGTAAAGTGATATTCCCTGGCAAATAATAATTATTGCAATCGTCAATCTAGATATAAATGTAATCCCATTATTTAATACTTCAATAGAATAAATTTGATTAAAAATCCTAATACAATTGATTTTGAAATATAATCTGGATAAGGCATTTTTAATTTAGTCAAAATAACTTCATATCCCCCATCCAATCGTATTTACTATATTTACATTTCTCGTTATTATATCTATAAATAAAAATACAATTAATAAAATCGGTATAATATTTGAAGCTATATTTATAGTTTCATTGAAATTACACAAAATAGTTTTAAATAAATTTTTTTCTGAGAATTTTCTAAGTACAACAATATAGACATCTTAAGTTTATTTCTTTTAAATGATTTTTCTTTAAATTTATTTTTTATAAAAAATGTCTTTTTCTTTATTTTTTATAGGATATATTCTGCATATAATTAGATTTGTTATTATAAATACAAATAAATAACATATTATGAGAGGTAAAAAATTTATTTTCAATTGATCTGCTATATATATACTACTATTGAAATATGTAAAATTGGGTAGTTTAATATTCCAGAAATAGCTTCATTTTTCTAAGCCTTCCTTCTTTGTATAATTTATAAATTACATAAAATCCTAAAAATCCATCTACAAAAAAAAAGAATAGCGCACATATAAGTATATTTTTTCCGCTTTAGCTCTAAAAAACTTTTTGTAAATCTTCCAAAGCAACAATCAAAAACATATAATAATCCATAATCTAGTAAAAACGGTAAAAATATCGAGCTTATTGGTAGAAATATTATAATTTTAAATATACTTTCTTTCATTATCTGAATTAAGTTTTCATCCTTAAAAAATATAAATTCATTTTTAGTAGTTAAAACAATTAATATTAGTAACGATATGAACTTTAATACAATATCTACTTTATCTATTAGAGTCTTTTTCATTTTTGCTATTTCTTTTATAGCTAAAAGTGCAATAAATACGATTATACAAATATATACAAATCCTTCATATTTTAAATAAACTAAATTTGTAATAAAAAATACAGGAAAAACAACTTGTCTATTTATACTAAGTGGTAAGAAAAAAATATACAACATCCTATTCCCGAAAAAATACCAACTTTATTAATTCAGAAAAATCGTCTCCTTTTTATTTCTTGAGTTTTTTTAGATTTTACATCATCCATAAAATCACCTCTATATCTAATTTGCTCTTTATTATCTTTTTCCTTTATTTTTTTATTTTTACTTATTTTTAGTAAACCTGTTATTAATTTTAGTAAATATTTGTATAAAATTTGCTTTTAAATTTGATATAACTGTATAATACTATAAATGGTATTATTTTTAATTGGAGGTGATATTTTGAATAATATTAATAAGACTATATTAATATTAACTGCTCAATTTGGTGCTGGTCATGTCAGTGCAGCAAATGCTATAAAAAGAATATATTTTAGAAAAAAATCCAAATTATAATATAGTAATTCAAAACTTTATAAATGCCAGTATCCCACGCATAAATAACCCAATGGTTAAAATGTACGAGAGAAATACTAAGTATGTTCCAGAACTTTATAATTATTACTATTATGCTAAAAAAGAATTTTAATTCAAAGTTTGATATAACTTATAAAATATATACTCCAAAATTGACAGAGTATATATTAGAAATAAAACCAGATTTAATAATATCTACATTTCCATCAGCTGCTGGATGTGTTCACGATTTTAATTCAAAAAGGAAAATACACCTATCCCTGTATAACAGTTATAACTGATGTTGTAGATAGTCTAGAGTGGATTTTCCCAAATACTGATATGTATTTTGTTCCTACTTATGAGATTAAACATAGATATGTTCAAAAAGGATTAAATCCTGATATTTTTAGAGTTACTGGTGTGCCGACAGATAAGAGGTTTAATATAAAGATAAAGTATATTTTCAAGATGGAAAATACAATGTACTTCTTATGGGCGGTGGTAGAGGTTTATTTGACTTTGATGAAGATTTTGTTAGATGGCTAGATGAGTTTTGTGGCAATTATAAAGACAAACTTCATGTTACTATTGTAACTGGAAAAAACGAAAAACTATTTAACAATTTAACAGTTAAAAAACCGCTAAAAAATATAGAAGTATTGGGATTTGTAACTAATATGCCTGAACTTCTTAAAGATAATGATCTTTTTAGTAACTAAACCCGGTGGTGCAACTTTATTTGAAGCTATAAATGCTCAAATACCAATTATTATAAAAAGACACCTAAGGTAGGTCAAGAAATCGAAAACTCAAAATTTATAATAGATAAAGGAATCGGCATTGTATATAATAATGATGCAGAATTACAAGAAATTTTTGATTTAATGGTAAATGGTGATTTAGACCATAGATTTAATTTTATGTTAGAAAATTTAGTCCATGTGAAGAAAAATATAAATCAGAAAAAATCGGCGATTACGTAATGGAGCTTCTATAAGTATAATTTCCTTAGAATTTAAAAAATTCTCTTTTTCTTATGGCGCCAACAAATCAAAAGATTCCGTTGCTTTTAGTTAATAGGTTGGAATTAAAAAAGAGGTTTTAAAACCTCTTTTTTTATTATCTATACTGTTCTAAATTAATAACTTTACCTAAGTCAACTTTTTCTTTTATAAGCTTGTTATTCTTATATTTTATGTATTTTATTTTACTTCTGATTATATTTAATTGATATAATTCTATTAATGTGAAGATTATAATAGCTAAAATTTCATAACTTACCATATAACTTAAGTTCTTCATATTTTTTGATATTGATACAATAAATCCCTATCAAATCACAACTCAATAATTCTACTATAATTATAGTAGATAATTTTTTAAGTTTAAGCTTACTTTACTTTTCTTGCCTATTTTATATATGCTCATCTTGCTTTCGCCTAACATCATTAAAATATCTTGAAATGCAATTTTACATATACTCATATCTACAGCTTCTAAGATTAATGTCAGTATAGCTAAAAACATAACAAACCCTAAGTTAAATTGAATTAATAGATTACTTTTCATATTGTTTGTTATTAGAAAATAAATACTAAATATTACAAAAAAACGACATAAATGTATAGTTTATTCTATTTTCTTTTTCTTAGTATAAAAAGTATATAAAAACCTACAGTTAAAATTAGCCATGGGATACTTGAATATTGATTATAAAAAACTGCGATTGCAATTATCGGTAAGATACAATAAATTAAACTCTCTTGTATTAGTTTACGTTTCATAAAATCGGCTCCCCTCTTTTTACTTTTTCTAATTAGATAATGAAAAGACCATATATACTATAAAATATGTTAAAAATCACTTTTGTTATTTATAAAATATAATGATTGTTATCATATATCAAATAAATACATTTTATATTTATATATTCTATTTTTAGAATTATAATTCCTCTAAATTATCACTAACTTTATATTTAACAAATTTGTAATTAACTTTTAAACCCCCATATTTTTTTGTTTAAAATATACTTTTTTGTCATCTTATTAAATATATAATTAGTAACAAATATTTTATATTGAGGAGTGATCTTATGATTAAAATATTAGGCATGATTAGTGGAATTATATGCACTATAATGTTATTTATTAATTTGCTCTTATACCTTCTAAAAGATATTTATTTTAAAATAAATAAAATAAGTATAAGGAAATTGATAAATAGAACTTTGCCTTTTATCAAAAAAATAGATTTTTGTAGGGATTTGTTTTATATCATTTTTTGATTTATTCAGCTTCTATGTTTAGATATATCAATTTTTTTAATTTTAATATTTTAATTTCTTTTTTATTAATAATAATTATTACCTTTGATTTTCCTATATTAAAACACGATACATATTGTTATTTGAGGAAGATTGCATCATATCTGATTATAATATTTTTATTATTTCATATCTACTTTATATACTTATAAACACTTTAATTTCTAAGTTTATATATCTCCCATTATTATATTTTAATTTTTTACAAAATCATTATCATAAAGAGGCTTAAAAGTTTAGATTTTTTTAAAATCCATGTAATGAAATTATACTTATCCATAATTTATAAATAAATATAATTTCCTTGCAATTAAAAAACTGCTATATAGATAAAATTTCTATATAGCAGTTTAAATTTTAAATTAATAAATATTTTTTTGTAAGTTGAATATAGTACTCTTATTTCTTTCATATATTTGCTAAGCTCTAATTGTAATTCTGAAACTTTTTTCATAATCCTTAGCATCTATAGCATCATTTATTCTTGTAAATAATGATTTTCTAGTTAATGTATCTTTCATGATATTGAATTTTATATCAGAAATTTTATTCCAATTAACTTCATCTAGAGCATCCATATTTTCTTTATTGTGTAATTTTACATAACCTCTTAATAATTCCATGTCATCATGTATTATTCTGTGTCTTAATTCTTTTTTCCACTTATCAAGTGAACCGTATTTAAATGAGTCAATTATACTATCAGTAAATACATTTCCATCTTTTAAACATTCTAATTTTTCTTTATATTTATCAAGATTTAGCATATTTTCATAAACTGTAGCAGGTGGCATTCCAAATCTTTCATTTCTTTCTTCATCATTATAATAATCAAATACATTGTTTTCATCTCTGTATTTTCTATCTTTTTCTAGGTATAAACCTTCTTCCCCGATATCTTTAGATAATTCTTTTTCTAAAGCTTTAGTATCTAAACCACTCTTAGCTGCAAATTTTATACCATCTAACATAGCTTGGTATCCAGCTGCCATTACTAAGTAAGTGTTTGAAAGTGGATTTGGAGATCTAAGTTCAAATCTAAGTGATTTAGGTTTTTTAGCATCTCTTATAAGCCCTACAAGTACAGATCTATTTCTTGATGGAGTTTCATAAGTATGTCCTAATGAAGTAACTATACAAACTGGAGCTTCAAATCCAGGTACAAGTCTTTCAAATCCATCTATACTATTAGTAACTATAGGGCTTATAACTTCATAGTTGTATAAAAGCCCCATTAAAGCTCCATAACCAGCTTCACTTAAGTAATCCTTTGTCATATCTCTTGGTGCAAATAAGTTTTTGAATGTACCATCTTTAAGTACTAAACTTACACCAAAGTGAGTATGTCCACCACTTCCTGCAACTCCTTGAATTGGTTTTGCTTTTAAATGTAACTTCTAGACCGTTCATTGAAAATATATCTTCTACTACTTCCCTTACTGCCATTTCATTGTCAGCTGCTTGTATTGGAGTATCAATTTCCAAGATATTTCAAGCTGCTCCATAGCATGCTTAGTTTTTCCATCTCTAGTTATAGAACTAGCTATCCCACCAACTTCTTTGTGAGCCATTTCTGGAGATATTCCCATTTTTTCTAATTTTTCTAGTGATTGTTCTAAACAAGTTCTTATTATTCCATGAGTTCTTTTCCAATATTGTTCTTTTAAACTTTGTGATACAGATAATTGTTCTAAATCTGCTTTATCTTCTGGAGTATTTACCCAAATTCTAATTCAGTAGCAGAAGTTAAAACAATATCTTCTATATCATTTACACTATCAACACCTATGCTATTTATTATTTTAGGATATTCTTCAAATATCTCTATTAATGATTTTTTAAAGTTTGATTGAGCTTTTCTAAGTATTCCTCTAGATCCTACTCTTTTGTTATCGTGTATTAAAAGAGCTGGTATTTTAAGTGTTCCTACAGCAAGACCTGTTTCACTGTCTATATTTTTCTAAATTATAATCTATATACCATTTACAATCTTGATCTGGCATTAAATCTACTTTTGCATTATTTAAAGTTGCTATGTTGTGAAGTTCAACACTTGATCCATCTGTTTGTATTGCAGATTTTAGAAAATCATCTACATCATCTAATAATAAACTTACTGGTATTTTTTCATCTGTGGCATTTCCACCAAGGTCAACACCCATTAGAGATACAAATTTTATGTTTTTGTTTTCTAATAATATTTGTTTTAACTCTTCATTACTCACTTTTCTTTTGTCTATTACATGAATTTGTTTTTCATAAAAAAAATAGTCCCCCCTACAATCTCAAATAAATCCGTATTTTTTCATTTTTTTGCACATTTCATTCGTATTAAATGTTTTACTTATTATATAAAATTTTATAAAAATATGCAATATATTTTATTTATTTTATCATTATTTCATTATGATAACAAAAATTAATTTTCTCATATATTAATAGTAAAAGCATATTTTTTATCGATTTAATGCTATAATTAAATATATGTAAAATCCAATTTTGAGGCTAATAAATTCACTTATTCAAGATTTTTAAATTTTGAAATATGCGACATAAATATATTATACAACTATACAGATTTTAGGAGAGAAATTATTATGAACTATATAATTTTTGATTTAGAATTTAACCAGGGTTTTGACAGGGTTAATAATAAAACTGTTTCAAATGCTAAATGTCCATTTGAAATAATACAAATTGGTGCGATTAAATTAGATTCTAATTTAAATATATTAGATACTTTTTTCAAGTTATATCAAGTCTGAAATTTATAAGGATATACATCCTTTTTGTAAAAAAAAATGACTGGGATAACAAATAGTGATTTAAAAATGCACCTTCTTTTAAAGATGTATATAAAGACTTTTTACAATTTATAGGTTCTAAAAATGCTATATTCGGTACTTGGGGAACAAATGATTTAAAAGAACTTCATAGAAATATACTTTTTTACAATATACCTTTAGATAATCTTCCAACAATGTATATCAATATTCAACAACATGCTTCTAGCTTTTTAATAATCCTGTAGGAAAATGTATTGGATTACAAAATGCTATTTCAACATTAGAATTAGAACAAGACAAAAAGTATCACAACGCTTTAAATGATGCATATTATACATCACTTGTTTTTTTCAAAAAATAAATAATAAAAAAATATAAAGCCAGAAACTTATACTTATAATCTTTCAAAAAAAAAAAAAACAAAAGCAAAAGCAGAAATTAAAGATAGATTATGATAAATTATTTGGTGAATTTAAAAATATGTTAAAAAGAGAACTTACAAAGGAAGAGAAAAAGTAATCAATGCAGCTTATAATATGGGGAGAAAAAATAAATATCTACTTAATACAAAAATAACAAAAAAAGTATTTGAAGTAAAAAGAAGCTATTATATTAGTCTATATTTACTAATAAAACAGCTTTTTTTACTTCTATAATAAATCTATTTTAAGTCTTTACTATTAATTCTATTGGACAATGGTCTGAGCCTAATATCTCTGTATGTATATATGCACTGACTAAATTCTCTTCTAGATCTTTTGAAGTACAGAAGTAATCTATTCTCCATCCAGCATTTTTTTCTCTAGCTTTAAATCTATAAGACCACCATGAATATATTCCTTCTTTATCTGGATTAAAATATCTATATGTATCTATAAATCCACTATCTAAAAGCTCAGTAAATTTATTTCTCTCTTCATCTGTAAATCCTGCATTTTTTTCTATTTGTCTTTGGATTTTTTTAAATCTATTTCTTTATGTGCTACATTTAAATCTCCACAAACTACTACGCCTTTTTAGAATTTAAGTTAAGTAGGTAGTTTCTAAAATCATCTTCCCATTTCATTCTGTAGTCTAATCTCTTTAATTCAGTTTGTGAATTTGGAGTATATACTGTTACAAAATAGAAATTTTCGAATTCTAGTGTTATTACTCTTCCTTCTTTGTCGTGCTCTTCTATTTGTATTCCATAATTTACAGAAAGCGGTTTTTTTGTTTTGTGAATATAGCAGTTCCTGAATACCCTTTTTTTTTCTCAGCGTAATTCCAATACTGATGGTATCCATCTAACTCTAAATTTATTTGCCCTTCTTGAAGTTTTGTTTTTGTAAGCAAAATATATCTGCATCTATTTCCTTAAAAAGTCTAAAAATCCTTTTGTCACACAAGCTCTTATTCCGTTGACATTCCATGATATAAATTTCATTATTTTCTCCTTTTGTTTATTTTCTCTTCTTTATTATATCTATATTAAAGGTTTTTAACTATATATTTTAAAATAAATTTCACAATATATTTTTAAGCCTTTACTTTTGTTTTAAGAATAATTTATTTATTATTCATTTAAATATAAATATTCGTTTTAAATCTTACATATTTTATATTTAATCACAAAATAATATAAAAAGTATCGTCTATATTTATTTTTATATTATTTTTTGAAATTCAATATATTTTTTTATATCAGATAATTTATGATTTTTTACCAATTTATGCTAATATATTAATAGGTTAACATATATAAATCTAATTTTATTTTTTAAATATAAAAGGGGGTATTCTTCTATGAAATTTTCTAAAAGATTAAAATCTATGCAAGCTTCTCCAATCAGAAAACTTGCACCATCTGCTGCTCAAGCGAAATCAGACGGTGTTAAAGTTTATCATTTAAATATCGGACAGCCTGATATAAAAACCCAGAATGTTTCTTTAAAGCCGTTAAAAACTTCAATGAACCCGTTCTTGAATATGCTGGCTCTCAAGGTCTCCCTGAATTAATAAATGCTTTACAAAAAATACTATGAAACTTATGATATGCATTTTTCTAAAGATGATTTCTTAGTAACTAATGGTGGTAGTGAGGCTTTATTATTCACATTTATGGCTATATGTGACCCTGGGGATAATATTTTAATACCTGAACCTTTCTACACACTAACTAATGGATTTGGTCAATCTATTAATATGGAAGTTAAACCTATAACTACTAAAGTTTTGAAGATGGGTTCCACCTTCCTCCAAAAGAAAAAATAGTAGCTTTAGATGAAAACTAAAGGTATTAGTCTCTAATCCTGGAACCAACTGGATGTAAAGTTGTATACTAAGGATGAGGTTTATATAATAGCTGAAATAGCAAAAGAACATGATTTATGGCTTGTTGGTCGATGAAGTTTTATGTGAGAACGATATATGAAGGTCTTGACTATACTAGTTTTTGTAATGTAAAAGAAACAGAAGATAGATGTGTAAAATTGATTCCGTATCTAAAAGATATAGCGCTTGTGGTGCTAGAATAGGTTCATAGTTTGTAAAACGCTGAATTAATAGGTGAAATCATGAAATTATGCCAAGGTAGACTTTG
>VOFB01003937.1_pt1 | contig 38290 bp, 53 predicted proteins | sample 5384141 | NCBI WGS metagenome assembly VOFB01 (sample SAMN12384721, study PRJNA508395) | human gut metagenome | isolation source: healthy gut A | host: Homo sapiens
CTCGATGTACTTCGTTCGGTTACGTATTGCTAACCTGCTTTATCGGATAGCGTGCTGTAACACGGACCTAATGATTTTCTCCTGTGGAGATGTGGCGGACTGCTGATAATTGGAAAGATTATGAAGTCATAGATTGTAGGCGGTGGAAATTAGAACGCTGGGGACAGTACATTCTTGTACGCCCGGACCCGCAGGTCATCTGGGACACCAAAACGGAGCGTGGAAGAAGATGAACGGTCGCCACTATCACCGCAGTAAGAAAGGCGGCGGGGAATGGGAATTTTCAGTCTCCCGAACAGTGGCACGATTCAGTACCACCATCTCGGCCTTTCTTTTAATTTAAAAGCCTTTCAGCTTCAAACACACCGGCCTTTTCCCGGAGCAGGCAACGAACTGGGACTGGTTCTCTTCTATCATTAAAAGGCCAGACCTGTCAAAGATTCTGAACCTTTTTGCCTACACAGGCGGTGCCATGTGCCGCAGCCGCTAAAGCCGGCGCACATGTTACCCATGTAGACGCTTCTAAAGGAATGGTTGCATGGGCAAAGGAAAATGCCAAACTCTCCGGACTGCCTGAGACAAGTCCGCTGGATTGTTGATGACTGCCAAAATTTGTAGAAACGTGAAATTCGCCGTGGCAATCACTATGATGCAATCATCATGGACACCATCCTACGGCCGGGGCCCTAAGGGCGAAATCTGGAAGATTGAGACATCCATTTACCATTCATCCAGTTATGCGAAACTTTGCTCAGCGACAATCGCTGTTCTTCCTTGTAAACTCCTACACAACCGGACTTCAGCCGGCCGTTCTGACTACATGCTCTCAACTGCTGTCAAAGCCAACCATGGCGGCCATGTCATCGCCGATGAAGTGGGGCTTCCGGTATCCGGCAACGGACTGGTACTGCCATGCGGTGCTTCCAGGACGCTGGGAACGCTGAAAACTACATAACAACTTTCCACGAATAAATCAAGCTATTATTCTTGGTAAAAAATGAGGACGCAATATTATATTGTGCGGCCTCATTTCATTTACACCAGGTTATTTAATCTGTAATTTTTATGAATCCACAAGAGACTATACCCGCATTGAAGATATGAACAGGAAAAATTACAGAAGATCATTGATGAATTGGTACTGCTCTAGAGCAAATAAAAAGGGCGTCGCTTTAACGAAAAATCAGCTTAGTGCGACACCCCATTCTAAGTACATCGTTTTCGAAATAATGTACCAGTTTAACGTACCTACTACATCTGACGCACATCTCGTCTGTCCGCCGGTATTACAGGTAAAAAATAATGTCAAATCAGTCTTCCTTTGTCTGACCGACCATCTCTTCCACTGCTGTTGGCTTCAGTGTTTCTCTATTGCTTACCTGATAGTGGTACACAACATCCTCTACTGTCGTAAAATACACATCCGTCCCTATATCAATATTGCTTGATTGGACTGAAATGTTTGATATAATTGAGCACATATAACCATGTCATCCAGATAATAGGAAAGCCTGTATGGCAGCAGGGGCAAATGGATAATCTGTCATAATCAGGATGCCATCACCGGCAGATGCAGCCCCAGGGATGGTATATCAAAATTCAATATATAAATAGCCATCAATTTCCTTTGTTGGCATTTCTTTATTCAAATATGAATCGTCTAACTGATTCGACTGCTGATCTGAAATCACGACTTCCAATTTTTTCTACAATGGCTGTACTTGCTTTCTCCGCGCGTTTAGCATCCCATGCATTATATAAAACAAGAACAAGAGCTGCCGCAATCAGCAACAACCCTACAGAAATCAGCAGTGTTCCTTTTGTATTTCTCTTTTTACCTGTTTCATCCGCACTCTCTCCATTTTTTTCTGTACCATCTATAAGACACACACAATTCCGGCAATGGCTAGCACCGGTACAGGCCACCACAACTGACCTGTCTGAGGCAGTTTACTGTCAGAAGGAACCGTATTCTTATTATCCGGTGTCGGATCATCCGGCGTATCCACTGTACCGGTTTTTGGCTTCATTAATTTCATAAATAGGCGCCATCCACAGATTCCGGCACTGATACCAAAACGTCTGAATTGGCGCATAACCCTCGGACTGACTGGTCGTGTACAACAAGATAAGCCCATGTTCCAAATCTTGTCCATGCCGCATGTCCACTCTCATCCACCCAGCAGACTGTCCTGTTATATTATTTTTGTTCCACATAGCTTCAGGGCTTCGCCAACGCTTTCTTTTCAGACTCAGATTTTTCTTCAGCTGTCAATGTCATGCCAAATTCATCGGTATAGGTAAAATTTGATTTCTCCTTCCAGCACCTCCGCCTTAGCGACCTGATACAAGGTCAGAGTTCCGCCGACAATCGTTTCTCCCGAATCCAGAGAAACCAAATCCACTGCAATAGAACCCCTTAAAGGACTATCCAACGCAGCAGTATCCTGCCGCAAAAAGCCGTCATGCCTACTGCCAAAATCATATATAAAGCAATCAACAAAAATTCCTGCATATCGTGCCGTCTTCATCTTTCTCTCCCGCCTTTCTCAATTCTCTTTTCCTCTGCTATTCTTCCTTTTTCCCAGTTGAAATAAGCAGCACAATAAGCAGCATCAACAATATCGGCGCCGCAATAAAACAAATAGATTGGCTCAATCTGCAGTGCATCCGACGTCACAGCCGCATCCCCTGGGCATTGAGTAATTCTATGTCCTCGAACCAGCAATCTATGGGTATTGACACCATAAGGGTACAGGTCACCAAAGGTACAGTAATCTTTGCCCTTTTTCCATCACGATTTGAGACAAATCGGATGGCTCTACCACTCTAATCTGATCCACTTCATAGGTCAGGGGTCATATCCAGCACATGAATAAAAAATGTATCTCCTTCTTCCATTTTGTCAGATCAGAAAACAGCTTTGCCGAAGGCAAGCCTCTGTGACGAAAGAACACAATGACTGGTCTCCGCCAATAGGCAAAAGGAAGTTCCCTGCATATGTCCCACACCAGTCCGAAGCACTTCCTCACTGGTGCCATGATAAATGACCAGCTTCTCACCAAGCTTTTGGAATTCTATATATCCCATCGCCATTGATGCATCCATCTTCAATGTCTGATTATACTGCTCTGTTTGTTCTTTATCCATACTCCACTGAAGACCGGTTTCCGCAAGCTCTTCATTGTATTTTTCTCTTCCTCCCGAAGTTCCTTATATTGGTCAACATCCATGCTGACCACCCTTTTCTTCATAGGAAGAAATCGCTCTTCTCTGTATCCAGGTATTATAATAGTCAGACACTGAAAGGATATGCCATGATACCGATGCCGACAAGAAGTATCGCCAACAGCAGCACGGCATCTTTTATGCTTTTTTAGCCAATTCATTGTCTATTCACACTCCTGATGCAGCTGCCCTTATGATTCATGAAGCATCTGCTGTAAAATATATCTCTAAATCATTATCCATTCAAATGGCAATAATGGTTTACAGATATCTTCTACAACATTTCCACCCGAATGAAGCACACTTTACCGATTTCACCCATTCTCCGCAAAAATGCAGGCAGCGATTTTTCTGCAGCTCTGAAAAAGCCGCAGAAAACCTGCCTAATCCTGCTGTTTGAAATTTTACTGATGACCGTTCATTCTTCTCTTAGTAATCAGAAGAATTGCCGCACCTGCCACCAGTACACCGCCAATGACATAGAACATGGTTGTACCGACACCACCTGTAGATGGAAGACCAGCTGCTTTCACGTTGCCGATTAATGAAGTGTAAATGGTAGAACCCTCTTTTCAGTTCCTACATTCGCTGTTCCCGGATTACTAACAATGAAGTTTGCCGCATCTGCACCATCAATTGTAACCTTATAGCTTTTCAGAATCTCATTGCCATCTGCATCCTTATCATATGTAGGTACAATTTCCACCTTATACTCTTTACTATCTTTCACATATCCTGCTGGTGCTGAAACCTCTGTCAATGTATAAGTTCCGGCATCAAGACCAGAGAAAGTAATATATCCATTCTCTGTGGTTGTGTAAGTCTTTCCATTATCTCCCAGATTTCCGCCTGTCAGTTTGAAAGTCGCACCTGCAAGAGGGCTTGCTTCTGTTGTTTTTACTCTCACCAGTTGTATATGTATATTTTGTCTCCAGAACATGATTACCCTCCTTGTCCACTGCTGTCTTAATCAGTTCCTTATTAACAATCTGCTCCTCATTCGTCCAGTTGCCATTCAGTGTACCGTCAAGCGTAAATGTATAGTGATTGGTCTGGTCACTGCTGGTTCCATTTCCTTCGATATCAGAAGGATTGTTGGAGAAATTGATTGTTGCTTTATTCGTCATCTCATTCACTGAATATGTTGCATCAGAAGTCACCTTTGCCTTGTATGTGATGGTCACATCTATAGGGGCTGTTGTCAGTCCTTTCAGATAATCGCTGTTAAAATTAACTTCAAAGCCATTTTTTCCCTCATTCACCGTAATTGTATAATTAGCTTTATCTACATTACTTACTGTAATATCAGATGCCTCAACCGATCCATTTCCATCCGCATCTGCCAGTTCCAGACCTGCGCTCAGGGTATCTGTCACCTTATACACCGGTGCAGTATAGTTTTTCGGGAACAATGGAATCACTGGAGTGATTGTGTAGCTAATTTCATCTCCTACTGCCACGTCTCTATCCGCTTCACTTGCCGTTTTGTCTACAGTAACCACTGTTTTTTTAGCCGCTGCAGTATTTGTACCATTTTCACCATTGTAGTCGGAAGATACAACTACAGGGTTATAAACAACATGAATTATTTGGACCGGGGGAATAACAGCAACATATGTGCCAGGCTCAACAGTTGCTGTTAAATTGTTCCAGTATCGGCGGCTGTCATGGTTATGCCATCTCCAGTCAGGATATCCAGAAATAGTATGTCTTCGTGCCGAAACGCCATCTGTAATATCAGCAATTGACAACTTCCCATAGTCACCATTCAATTCCCATTCGCCAGTCTCCGTATTACGATTTACAATCTGATAATATACTGCCGTGTCACTGCTTGTCACTCCTGTGACACTAATCGTGCCATCTGCCGTCAGAGCCTGCATTCCTCCCCTCAGCTGCAAAAAGCTGACATACTCATTGCACCAAGCACCATGCCAGCTGTAATTACTCCTGTCAAAATCTTTCTTTCCTACTTTTTTTTCATCTCGGTTTTCTTCCTTTCCTTTATTATTTCTTCAGTTTTTTATAAAGATACCACGCAGCATCATTTGTAGGTGTTTTCGCCTGCGCTTTTTGAGATATCCATACATAAAAGCTATCAGGATAATTCCCAATCCGCTTAATGTATAAGGTAATGTTCGGTTCCACCGGTTTTCGGCAATGCAACCCCGGATTATTCGGGATTTTTATCTGATAAACAGCTACTTCCAGACCATCTATGGTTTGTTTCTCCGACGTCACTTCAGCAGTTCCTGGCTCCTCCGGTCACAGCAATCTGCCCAGATGCAGTTGTATTATCTGTATTAACTGTCAATGTGACAACAGGATTATCCGGCAGCTGATAGCCTCCGGAGCCTCGTTTCTACTATATAATGGTCTTGCCATTTTCTACCGCTGATTATCCACACTACAATCTTCATTTCTGGGTGCTGATATTGTCAAGCTCCTGTCATCGGCACTGCCAGATCCTGCTGTGACGGATCACAGTCATATATACTGAATCCGGCACCATCCAGCAGATATGCATACGTCATATCTGTTTCAAACAGATCCACATAAAGTTGAATTTTCATTCTCAATCTGCCACAGCTGATCCTGACTGTTATTTCCTGTATTATATTCTGTGTTCTGTCAGAATTCGATTGCATCGATCTGTCTGCGGTATAGCAGATATCCGCTGTCCATAAATTGAACCATCTGTATTCAACTGATAACCGAAAGGTGATTTTTTCCGTCAATGTATAGGTACCTATGGCAGATCAACCACTCAAAGTCCAGTCTGTTTTGAATCGTCACTGTATAAGTATTTCCGAAGTATCTGTCATTCAAACATCGCTCCGCTGAGCTCTTAGTATGATCCTTTTTGTCCACTTTTCAAACTGCAAGTCATGTACAGTAATCCTCTGACATACGGAACTGGGAAAACTCATCTTTGAACCACCTCCGTATGACAATACAGCGGAAGCGTTCACTTGGTAAGACTCCTTGTCTCCGGACTTGCTGTTCAGACGCTTGCAGCACTTGAAAAGCCTTCTTCCCACAGCCAGGCCTCCACTTTATATACCAGCTCTGTTGTATTCAATGCCCATGAAGTATATTTATGCACCGTTTTGTCTGTACATTTCCATTATGATCTGTCCATGTCACGGTTTTCGATTCATCCAACCGTACTTTATCAATCTCCGGATTGGCTTTACAGCTGGTATCCATGTCAATGTACGTGTTTCCTTATTATAAGAAGGTGCTGTACTGCAATTACCGGACACAAACGAAATAAAATCCACATAGTCTCCCATGGTACCTGTTACCTGATTCAAAGCCAAGCCATCTGTGCCATTGACATAATTAATTGCTCTGCTTCTTCAGAAAGCATAAACAACATTTCCCACTATCTTTTTTACTTCTACTCCAATTAATACATATTTATCTATACTGTCCGTCCTTCACTTTCAAATAGAATGTAACATTTATTTGCCTGACTCAGTATAACGTTACATCCTCAGCCAACAACAGCTCCGCATCGGCACTCAATATTGTAAATTTTGCCGATCTGTCATACTGCGGTTTACCAGAAACCTGAACCTCTCATTTCCTGTCATGGCATTTACTACCGTTCCAAGATTCTGATCATGATACTGTTAGATGTTGTTGCCTGATATTCTGCTGATGCAGAAATCTGAAAAAGCTGTTTGTATCAACAGACAAATATACCAAAAATTCATTCTCCACACCGGTAGGGATCACATTCTTCTGTACCGGACTTTTTCATCCTCAGATGTAATCTTGTTCGATGCTTTTTGTTGCCTGCATATTCTCCGTCAACAATCTGCCATTCATTAGACTTCGCATTTCCTATCCACCTGAGATTATTCATCATTCAGAATACTTCCATCCGATTTTGCTACAGTTCCACCGCCTGAAGAACCTCCTGCTCGAATCAGCAAAGTGCCGCCACAGAAAATACTGAAAGCTTTGAATATGAAACGTAATACTATTTCCTGATACTTTAATCTGTTTCACACCAGTTGAAGTTGAATTTCCATCAGACACTGGTTCTTTGCTGATAGCCATTTCTTTTTCTTATAATGTCCCACCCAGTTGACCTTACTCCAGCCATCTGGCGGTGTATCATAAGTAATGGTCACCTGCAGGTTCACATTTCCATCAGGTACATATTCTCCTTCCTGACCATCTTTTTGTAAGATATATATGATACATCTTAAGGAAGGCAAAACTGTCATTGCTGATAGTTCCTGATGTTGCATCCTCCATATCCTCAGTTAATGCCTGATAGTATGCCGGATAATCTTCTTCCGTTTTATCAAAATCTTCCACATGAAGTGTCACCCCATCAGACAGTACGCTTCTTTCCTTTTACAGTAACTGTATAGGTGGAACCCTTCGCACTGATTTTCTGAGCAGCGTCCTCTGCTGACAGAAACAATGGTAAATGTCCGCTGCCGCCTTTTCTGAGTCGTATGAGTAACGGTAACTGTACCCGATGTCGTTCCTGTTATTACAGCACTGGCATCATTTGCTTGTATCGTTACGCATCCTGCAGGGTTCGCCGTCCATGTATGTTTCTTACCACTTTTTCCCTTTAATGTAACTGTGTTGCCAATATGGATTTGCACACTTTCTCCGGCACTGATACCTCCTGCATCCGCAAAAAGTGTCTCATTACAGATGGTTCTTCTTGTTCCTCATCCCAAATCTGTTTCCGCTGTTGATTCCACAGCTTTTTTCTGTACTCATCTGTCGGAAGAATTCCATATCCTTTGACACTATCATCCGACACGATAGTGTACTGCATCGGACTTCATCTTCACAGTCGCCTTCCACAACGGTCAGATTTCCATCCTCTGACATTATTTTTTTACAATACCTGCATGGTCGATATCTTCATTGTCCCTCTGCATTCTCATTCAAAAATACAATATCTCCCTGCTTTTTGGTGTAATCGCCTGTTTCTTCATACATACTGCATTAGACAATGCATCTGCCCAGCTCTGGCAATCTGCATCATACGGAAATATATCTCACGAGAAATATTGGCATAATTTTAGGCAAAGGAAACAAACATTCCAGACCAATCTCCATAAGGTTCTCCGTAACACCTCCATAACGGTATAGCCTTTTATGATATCATCGTCCATTACCTCATAATTTAACTGACTTTCCTGATAGCCAATCCGAGAGTCTGCAACCAACAAAAAATCATCTGACAAATTCCCTGTCAATGTCGGCAAGTGCTTTCCCATTGTTCCGCCGTCTCCACATCTGCATCAGGATTGGAATAACAGGCAAGTGTATGCGTATGTCCTCGCCGCAATAAGTTTGCTTTTTCCATTGTAATTGCCGGTAATATCAAGGCATACACTGTAACAAACACCAATAAAACAGGAAAGTATACTAACCGCCCGATACCATGTTTATTGTTTTTTCTGCCGCTGCAGAAATTTATTTTCCTTGCTTCAGCATTTTCTTTTTCCATCTTCCATCACTCCTAAGAAATTTTTCCAAATTCGTTTAATGGCCATATGCAAAAAATAATTTTTCCTACAATCTGTTCTTCTGCCACACATCCCACCGCTGTGTTTTGAATCCACAGAAACCGATCGATGATCTCCCATCACAAAGATTCTGTTCTCCGGGACTTGATAGGGCAGCTGAATATTACAATCCCCTAACGCTTTTTTCTTCCAAATAAGGTTCCTGTAATTCCTGATTATTTACATAAACTGTACCTTTTCTCATCAATATCCACCCAGTCTCCCGGGACGGCAATAACTCTTTTTACCAAAATCTTATTATTATAATAAAACGCTATGACATCTCCCGGCTGAAAGTCGTTTCCCTTTACAGATACCACAATATTCCCATTCGTTAATGTAGGCTTATAGATGTACCATAAATCTGCAAGACCGGAAGCCACAGTGTTGCAACCAGAACCGCCACTGCCGCTACGGTAATCAGAGATACACCGTACTGCGCAATGCGCTGAAATACTGCCTCCGATATCTTACCCGTTTTAGTTCTGTCTCCAGTTCATCAATTTCGGAATTTCTAATTCTGTTTTTCTCTTTTTCCAAACATCTTGTTTCCTTCTCATCTATACGAGATTCACACAGCTTCTGAACACTTTCCACATACTGATCTGCTGTCTTTTGTGCGATTTAAATATATGATTTAATTCCATCGCAGCTTCGGCTATAGAACCAGCATTCTCAAGTATAATCCGGCGCTGTTTTAACTGTTCAGTCAAAATCTGATTCTGTTTTTTTAGAAACTCCACTTCTTTGCTCTGTTCCAAAAAGCATCTCCAAAAGAGCCTCTACTTAGTCTTTTAAATTCTTATCCATTCTTTATTTTCCTGATAATTCATCCTGTAATCTGCCATTTCAAGCTCATTATAATTAGTTATAACTAACCCAAAGTTATAATATAAAAATTTTTGCTTAATTGTCAATATAAGAGCTTTTTCTTGAAAAAAATTTGAGCTTTTATTACTTTTTCAGAAAAAAAAGACACAAGCCATATTTCTATGACTTGTGTCTTTTCTTATATAAAACAATTATTATATTAATGGCCCACCACTTTTGTAAAAGCAGATGTTTCCAGCATAACCGGTACATAAGGCGCTGTCCTTTAGCACCCTTATGTACCGCTGTTAGTTTCCTCCGTTTCACTTCGGTCGGGGCTAACGAAGGTTCACTGAAGTTTCATCACCTGAGCAGTGCGAACGTGCCTGCTTTTGCAAAGGTGATGGGTCTATATTATTTATATATGCCGCGTTTTTTTTTTTACAGATTGCAGCCGTAAGCGACTACCGAAGGCCTGACCTGTTACTGCTTTTGACAGATCACTTGCAAAGTAAAGAATTGCATTGGCCTGATCTACTGCTTCTGCCTTTGGAACGCTTCTGCAGATATGCTCATTGCATGTCTTCATGAATTCCTGATCAAATGTTGCAATCTCATCTGATGAAAGCAGCGGTGTGATTGTAGGGCCAGGGCAAACAGCATTGCATCTGATACCTTTACCTGCAAACTGAATAGCCACGTTCTTTGTCATAGCCACAACGGCTGCTTTTTGCTGCACTGTAAGCAATACCTGCGTTGGCAAATACACCGCCGATGGAAGAAATATTGACAATAGAGCCTTCGCCCTGTTTTTTCCATATAAACAAGGGCTGCTCTTGACATGTAGAATACAGAATCCTGATTCACAGCTATAATCTGTCTCCACCAGTCATCACTGCATCGTGTAATAGACATCTGTTTGTCACCGATACCTGCATTGTTGACAAGCACATCGATGCGACCGTATTTCTTTACTGTTTCCTCTGCAATTCTGTCGCAATCTTCTCTGACACTGACATCACCACTGACTGTATAAGCTTCACCGCCTGCTGCGATAATACGATTTGCCACATCTTCCAGCTTTTCTTTTCTGCGGGCAGCAAGAACAACCTTCGCACCTTCTGCTGCTAATACTTCTGCTGTTTTCTCACCAATACCTGAGCTGGCACCTGTTACAATAATGACTTTACCTTCTACTAAACCCATATTAAAAATCCTCCGCTTTTCATAAACTTGTTTTTCTAATAGGAAGTTTACCATCGGTCAGGCCACTGTAAAATACCCATTCATTCATGTCGTATATAACGAAAAATGCATGCTAAAAATTTCCACAATTAATACGTATGTCAGATTTGCTATACATTCGAAACAGCATTCAAGTCTGCTTCGCAGGCAAAAGTCCCTGCATTACTGCAGAGACTCCATGCTCTCTTTAAACAAATCGGCAAACAGCCGCATCTCATCAAAGGAATGATTATCCGGCCAGGCCACGCAGATGGGCATTTTCTGGTCCAATTTCAAACAGGACAGATTCCTGTCAAATGCGCCCCTTGACCAGATATCTGAGATGGCAAAGCCTTTGTCCAAACTCACATCCAACAGGATCGAATCAATATTGTGGTATTCTTTTGTCTCAGGAATAATGCCTTTATCCTGCAGAAAGCCCAGCTGATACGCCTTCGGAATAGAAGTATCCTCCTGCTCAAGAAGCAGCAGTTTCTCCCTTTCGGAAATCTTTCACCGTATATTCCTGTCCATTTTCCGGCGGGCAATGCTTTCTAGAATACAGCAGCACATTCTGAAGGGGCGGCAGATCAAGAAAAGCCATATGTTCCAGCGGAACAATCAGACCCTTCGGACAGATACATCCGTCAATCTGGTGATTGCGAAGCTGAGACAGCAGCAAACGGTAACTATAGGCTGAAAAAGTCATTTTCAGTTCTTCACCGCGTGCTGACAACAACGCTTCCATTTTCTCGATCAATGGGAGAACATCCCACCCTTCCGGCACTCCTGATATGAACACTCTTTTTCAAGCTGCAGAGACTCTCTCTTCGCCTCCATGGACAGCTCCGCCAGACGTTTCTCCATCTCAACAAATAAATCATAATATTTCTTCCCAATCGGTGATAAAACAGCTCCTGTTCTTGACCGGCAAAAAAGTTCCGCCCCAAACTCATCTTCCAGCCGCGCGATCTGACGGCTTAAAGACGGCTGTGACGTATACAGCACCTGGGCAGCCTTTGTAAAGCTTCCCTGTCTGACAACCTCAAGAAAATACGCTATCTGCTGTGAATTCATATAAGCTTGTCCAGTGTATCCGCCGTGCAGCTCGGTTCAAAATCGTCTGTATCGCTGCAGATTCTTCCGCCGAGGGCAGCCATAATGTTGTGAAGCACTTCCCGAACCGCCTCAATATCACCGGTGTCTACTGAAAACTTATAAAAAGTTATAAACTTCTATGTTTCATTCCTACTTCAACGAGTATGCTTTTGACGATATAAATATCTATCTACTCACAAGTTCTTGTACTCTCCATAGGCGTAAATTCCGGATTAACGTACCCGTACATATTTGCACTAACGTTTTAGTGTTAGCTTGCAACTCTTTCTCCATAAGCCTTGAGATTTATAGATGCCTGAAAATCTCTATCAATGACATTTCCACAATCACATTTATAAATTCTGTCAGATAATTTCAAGTCTTTTTTAATGTTTCCACAACAACTGCAAAGCTTTGATGATGGATAAAACCGATCAGCCACAATAAGCTGAATTCCTTTATCCCTGCACTTGTGTTCTAGCTGCTTTCTAAACTTAAAAAACCCCTGATTCTGAACTGCTTTTGATAAATGTCTATTTTTCATCATTCCTCTGACATTCAAATCTTCAATACATATAAATCTTGGTTTTCGATTTACAATCTCAGATGTGGTCTGATTCAAATAGTTCTTACGGATATTTGTTAATCTGTGATTTCGTTTTAATAAAAGTTTTTCCTTTTTGATTACATTATTCGTTTTGCAGTAACTTTCTCCTTTCTTATTTTTCTCGTAAGATCGAGATGCTACGCTGTAATCTACGTTTCTGTTTTTCTAGTTTCTTTACTTTCTGACTCTTATTGATGTTCTTATACTTAACGGCATCAGAGCAGACAGCTAAGTCTTTAATTCCTAAGTCTATGCCAACTCCATCATCATTAAGTGTTTCCTTGCAGTTAGGAAATTCTACACATACACTGATCCACCAGTTCAATCCATCAAAGGATATTCTCGGATTCATATATTTAACATCTGTTGGAATACGTCCATGTTCTGCAAGTCTTACCCAATTTCAGTTTTTGTTTATTTCTTTTCCTGCTCGAAGAAAATCCTTCAAACTTAACATGAGTATTGCTGAATTGTATCTTAATATTATCCTGATAGAACTTCGGCATTGCTCTCTTTTTTGACTTGAACCTTGGGAATTTCTGCAAACCCTTTGAAAAAGTTCTTATAAGCAGTGCAGGCATCTTTGATCCCCTGTTTGGTTACATTGTTTGAAACGTTTAGCAGCCATGCATATTCATCAGAATTTCTAAGCCTTGTAAATTCTTTTCTAAGCTCCGTATCTGGAATAAATCTTCCGCCTTTTTCGTAGCTTTCCTTTTCCCTTGCCAAAGCCCAGTTATAAGCAAATCTAGAAGCACCTGCGTACTGAAACATCTTAGTTTTTTGTACATTATTTGGGATCAACATTACTTTTATGGCTTTTACCATCGGTCTCCTCCTGCATCAATTCTCGGATAAGTTTCTTCGCTTTATTCGCTCGTTTTCCTTGTAACTTGCAGCTAAATACTGTGATTATTTGAACCAGATCTTCAACAAGTTCCTGCTGTTCAGATTTTTCAGTATTATCAATAATCTCAATCTCACAATTATAAAGTGAAGCGATATATTCTATCAACTCAAAGCCAAATCGCAATAGCCTATCTTTATATAAAACAACAACCTTTTCAACCTGATTTTGAGAGATTCGTCTGATCAATTCCTGAAGCCCTTTTTCTTATAATTAATCCCAGAACCGATATCACTTATTATCTCAAACGGCCGCCCTTTTGCCAGAAGATATGTCTTGACATTATCAATCTGTCGTTCCAAATCATCTTTTTGTTTATGGCTTGAAACGCGACAATATCCAATTGTAATGCGATTTTTAGGCTTTACATTTATTACTTGGTTGAGTTGCTCATCGGAATAATATCTATAGCCACTTACTGTAGTATGATGCGGATGAAGTTTTCCATTGGCATCCCAATTTCGTAATGTCTGAGCAGATACGCCTATAATTTTTGAAAATTCATGTATAGAATAATATTTACTCAAAGTATCAACTCCTTTCAATAATATTCCACTCTAATATCTTATAAAACATGTTTGATTTTCTTCATTTCAGTCAGATAATCCGCCCAATCATCACAACTGCTCTGATGGGATACGTCCTGTCAGAACAACCTCCATATCATCAGGAAATTGTTCCAGCATCTCCATCAGTTCATCCTCATTCACAAGTCCTGCATTGCATGCACCAATCACTTCATCCATCACAAGCATAGAGAAATTCCCCTGTAAAACCATTCGGGTAATATCCCATATATAACGTTCATAAATATCTTCTTCTCTTCATCTTTCATCCGTCATCTGCCAGGTGAAACCGAACTCTGCCGGACAAAGCCAGATCTGCATATTCTCCATATCTGTCATGGCCTCTATTTCGCCGGATTTTGTCGGTTTAAGAAACTGTGTAAAGTACTCTTCTGCCGCTTCCCGCACAGCGTACTGCCAAACCAACTTGCTTGCTGTTGTCTTTGCCCTTACCATCCCCGGTATAAATATGATGCATGTCTACATCCCCCTCATAAATTATCATATTATGTAATTTTAACCTCCAAAAATGTTATTTCGTAAAAAGTTCCAAATCAGTCTTAAAATAAAATTCCAAAATAAATTTTAAAAATGCAAGCCTGTTTTTGAAATTTTACTTTTGCTCTGAACAGTTACCATATATTTATTTTGCTGTATGTCAGCCTGATTTTTCTTATGATTTATTTTAGTCATTACTATCATTTCCCTGCCACAAAATCACATGCGATCTGTCTCGCTTTTTCACGCATTTCGATCGATCAAACGCTGATTCCCTGCTGCCTCTGTAAAGAAGTTCCAAATCACGTTCAACTAATCAGAACGGGCCATCCACCAGAACATCCACTACATCGAGTAATGCAGCCACATCCGGTTCCTGTCTCTGCTCTTTCAAAAGCTGTTCATACATTATAACCACTGTAACACATCAGATGCATGCCTGCTGACCTGACAAGAATCGCCAGCGGCCCCGGCTGGCAGAAAGGCTCTCCGGCCCGAAAAAGTTACCCCCGTACAGCAGTGGATTCTCCTTAATCTGACATGAGCTGACCAAGGGTTACACGCTTATTCCCCTTCTTCAAAACTGTGGGTCTGGGATGGTTGTGGCATTCCGACATCCCGGACATCCCTGCACAAATATAGTATACCGCAGGCCCGGCCCATCCACAATAGAATCATCCACAATTCCGCTAATATTGAGTGTTTCTGGCTTCCCAGTTGTCCATTTTTCTTTTCCTGTTTGTATGTTGACGATAATTTTGAAACATCCATAGTTCTCGCTACAGTTTTTATGTCTCAAAATTATCTGTCTTTCTATCTATATAATCTTCTGATACCAGAAAATCGGCCGCTACTGAGCAGCCGATTTTTTCTTTGTGTAGGTTATATTTTAGCCAAGTATATGTCTAGCACTATCACTTAACTAATAGTTTATATGTTCTTAGTTCAGACCATGTTTTACGCGGTCGTGTTCTTCTGCACGTTTTGCGTCGTTGAATCGGTCTGTTGTACCTACAAGGTAACCTGTGATTCGACGGATTCTTTCGAATTTCACGCCTTCACCTACTACTGCATTATTTGCTGCTACATCCGCATTCCTGAGTTCTTCTCCAGTCATGTTCAATCCCTCCTGCCATGATTTCTTCCATCCATCCGTGTACACCGGTACATTCGGATATTTCTTTCTGAGTTCCTTAAGGAAAGCCAGGCTAACCGGTTCTCCTTCTTTGCGTCCGCATCGCGGACAATATCATCTATAACGCCTGTGTACACACCGGATCACGGTCTCACCGGATGGTTCACGGAACCATAACCGATGCCCTGCTCTTTCATATATCGGATCACAGATTCAAAGGCCTTCAGGTTCTTACATGTATCACCATCCAGCTCCACATAGCTGATATGACCAGCATTGGTCAGTGCATGATAAGGTGCCTCCAGCTGGATTTTTCTTATAGGCCTTAATCGGGTAATAAACAGGCACATGGAATGAGTTGGTATAGTACTCTCTATCTGTTACTCCGGAATCTTGCCGTATTTCTTCTGGTCAATCCGGACAAAACGACCGCTTAAGCCTTCTGCCGGTGTCGCCAGCAATGTAAAGTTCAGACCTGTTTTCTGAGATTCTTCATCCATACGCTTGCGCATATGACTGATAATTTCAAGTCCCAGCTTCTGGGAATCTTCTGATTCACCATGATGCTTGCCTGTCAATGCCTTCAATGTCTCTGCCAGACCAATGAATCCGACGCTTAATGTGCCATGCTTCAGCACTTCCCGCCACGCTGTCATCCATATCCAGATGCTCGGAATCAATCCAGATTCCCTGCCCCATCAGAAACGGATAGTTTCTGACAACCTTGGAACATTGAATCTTGAAACGGTGCATCAGCTGACGGATGACAAGATCCATCATGTCGTCCAGTGACTTGTAAAACTTGTCAATGTCGCCATGGGCTTCAATACCCAGACGCGGCATATTAATGGATGTGAAGCTTAAATTGCCTCTGCCGCAGGTAACTTCCTTGGTCGGATCATAGACATTGCCCATAACCCTTGTACGACATCCCATATAAGCCACTTCTGTATTATAATCCCCGGACGATAATACTGCAGATTAAACGGTGCATCAATAAAACTGAAGTTCGGGAACAGGCGCTGTGCAGAAGTCTTTAAAAGGCCAACTGGAACAGATCATAGTTCGGATCCCCGGGATTGAAGTTCACACCTTCCTTAACCTTGAAAATCTGAACCGGGAAAAATTGGTGTCTCTCCGCCGCCAAGACCATCCTCTGTGGCTGTCAGCAGGTTTCTGATCACCATTCTGGCTTCCTCCGATGTATCTGTACCGTAATTGACAGAACTAAACGGCACCTGGGCACCGGCACGGGAATTCATGGTATTCAGATTGTGGATCAGTGCTTCCATTGCCTGATGCGTCTGCTTCTCTGTAGTCTTCAATGCTTCAGCAACAGCAAAATCATGCGCCTTCTTTAAATCTTCTTCTGAAATTCCCTCTGGTTTCAGATTCAGCAAAGCTCTGCCGTAAGCATCCATATTGGCAATACGCAGTTCCTCTGTAATCTCGGATTTCGCACGGGCAACAATAGCAGCTGCCTGATCATCATCAATGCCAGTCTCTAATCTCATGCTGGCTGCCAGCCATGTATAATATTCCTTGGCATACGTCTTCTTCACGCCGTCTGCCATGGCATAGTCGAAATTCGGAATGCTCTGTCCGCCATGCATCTCGTTCTGATTGGCCTGGATTGTGATACATGCCAGTGCTGCATAGCTGATAATGGACTGAGGTTCTCTCAAATGACCGTGACCGGTTGAAAAACCATTCTTAAACAGCTTGATCAGATCGATCTGACAACATGTTTCTGTCAGCATATAGAAATCCTTGTCATGAATATGGATATCTCCATTGATATGGGCTGCTGCGATATCCTTCGGCAAAACATAATTATCAACGAAATACTTCGCGCCCTCTGAACCGTATTTCAGCATTGTACCCATGGCTGTATCACCATCAATATTCGCGTTCTCACGCTTGATATCTTCATCCATGGCACTGGAATAAGTCAGCTTAGAATAAATATCCATCAGATCAGATTCCGTCTGGCGGATCTTCGTATGCTCAGCACGATAGAGAATGTATGCCTTGGCAGTCTTCGCATAATCAAAACGGATCAACGTCTCCTCCACAACATCCTGTACATGCTCAACTGTGACAACCTCATCCGGATTCAGCTGACTGCACACTTTCTGTGTCAGGTAAGACAGATCTGCCGGATCCATCACCTCATCTTCAACTGCCATATTTGCTCTGCTGATAGCATTCAGAATCTTCACTGAATCAAACGCCACCATCTGGCCGTTCCTTTTTTGTATCTTCTCTATCATCCGTTTACGCTCCCCCTCTGTTATATATTTTAATTCCTCATATCTTCACTGTTTTCATGGGGAAAGGTCACATTTACAGCTTTCATACTTTATTTTCAATTTGCTTTATGTTCGTATATATGGTATTTTTCTATCTCATATGATACAACATTTAGTATTATATTGTGCTTTTGATAGAATGTCAATGCCATTGACAGCGTTTTGCAAATTCATACTTCATACTGTATACATATGTCTCTTGCTTCGTATGACATCATAAACGAACCCTTTTAAAAATTCCTCAATCTACATACATTCGCTGTAAATTACTGATGACTCAATATCTCCAGAATATCTGCAGGTTTGTCCGCAATCGCCATCGGTTTAAATGATGCCAGCAGTTCACGTTCTCTGAATCCCCAACTCACCAGTATACAGTCCATTCCTGCATTGCGGGCTGTCGCAGCATCCACCTCAGAATCTCCGATGTACACAGCATGTTCAACGGTGGAACCCAGACGCTCCAAGGCTGTAAAAACTGTGTCCGGCGCAGGTTTCTTCCTGATCCCGGCAGCCTCATTCTCACCAATAGATACGGAAGCAGCTCTCCGAAATAACATCTGCTGAGCTGACATACGGCGTCATGGAAACTTGTTGGACACAATGGCCATCTTGAAGTGTTCTGCCTGCAGCTGCTTCAAAAGTTCAGGTATTCCGTCATAGGCACGTGTTTTCACCTCTGAATGTGCGGCATAGTAGGCTTTAAACCACTCATAGATTGCCTGAAAATCCTTTGCTTCCTTTCCTTCCGGCACTGCCCTGTCCATCAGATTCAGCACGCCGTTGCCGACAAACTGACGGACTTCATCCAATGTCCACTCCGGTCTTCCAAAATGCTTCAGCGCTGCATTGACACCATCTGCCAGATCCTCCAATGTATTTAACAGTGTTCCATCCAGGTCAAAAATAACCGTATCATATCGTCTGCTCATTTTTACCTCCGTTGTACCGAAAAATTTCCGTAATGCCTATTATACACCTTTTTATTTTCCCTGCACAGTATTTTTGCTCAATACTTTGCCATTTACTGGTAGAACCAGTTTGTTTCTTTTATACATATTTCTTTTTCAAAATGTCGTTTTTATTGGTCAACCCTTTTTCCGAATCTCTTTTTCTTATCTGCTCCTTTGCCAATATACCTCTTGATTTTTTGAAAAAAACGCTGTATAGTAGTATCCATGATATAGATTAATACATTTTAATAGGGAAGAAAGAGGCGATTTAAATGACTGACAGAAAAACATATAGATCCTACAATTTATACCACGTCCTACGGATGAGCGTCTCGAGAAAGAAAACCGCGTTTACGACCTTCTTGAAGAACTGAATATACCTTTTGTCCGAATTGACCATGACGCTATGAACACCATTGATGAATGTCAGGATGTTGACAGACTCCTCGGCGTTGAAATTTGCAAGAACCTTTTTTCTGCAACTCACAGAAAACCAAGTTTTACCTTCTGATGATGCCGGGACGCAAGAAATTCATCACACGGGATTTTTGCAAGCAGATCAACTCATCCTGATTATCTTTTGCTCCGCCGGAATATATGAAAGCCTACCTTGATCTGACTCCGGGCTCTGCAAGTATTCTCGGACTGATGAATGATCACGATCATCATGTTCAGCTTGTCATGGATCAGGAAGTTGTCGATCAGCCATTGATCGGATGCCACCCATGCATCAACACCTCCAGCCTGACATTGTCTACCAATGATGTTCTGAACAAATTTCTGCCATATACAGACCATAATGTCCTGTATGTGAACCTTTAGTATGAGCAGACGCCTTCGATTTAAATTGATCCATAAAAGGACTGCCGATTCGATGATCAAAGCTTTACTGATAAATCTTTGATCATCGAATCGGCAGTCCTTTGTATCTATCGGCTGATGCTGCATTACATCTGCTTGCGCACAATCTTGTACTCATCCCCCATCTGAAAATACGGGCAGTTATAGTAGGTATCCTGCATGAAATGGGCCATTTCATCCTCATCCAGATCCACTTCACAGGTATAGCACTCATAATCTTCATCATAGGTATAATTCATACATATATCGCAACTTGAGATTCTTTTTCTTTTCTGTTTTCTTGTTCATCATCCGTCTCCCTCAAAAAAATAATATTTACATTTGTCACATTTTGGTGTAAACTAAACCCATTAATAACTATTACTGTTTAAAAGAAGGTTTTTCTATGTGTCTATTATATCACCTCATTTAAACAACGGAATATCTTTTTATCACACATTTTAAGGAAGATGGATTTTATCCATCTTCCTTTTTTTGTTTTATCACAGCAAAGGAGTAGCATACCATGCAAAAGCAATTCACAATTTTCTAATTATTTCCCTGGGCAATCTGATTTATACTGTCGCTGTTGCCTTTTTATTCTTCCGAATAATCTGATCACCGGCGGCACAACAGGACTGGCGCTTTTCGGTCAATATATGTTCCATATACCGATCACAGCCTTTGTCTATGTCTTCAATATTGCCATGTTCCTTCTCGGTGCCTGGGTCCTCGGCAAAGCATTTGCCCTGACAACAATCCTCAGCACATTTGAGTATCCGTTTTTCTTAAGCATTCTGCAGCTGCTGTCCAGCCGTGTAGGCCCTCTGACAGATGACATGATGCTTGCCACCCTTTTTGCCGGTGCAGGTATCGGTATCGGACTCGGGCTTGTTATTCAGGCCGGTGCCTCCACAGGCGGTATGGATATTCCCCCTTGTCATTGAGAAGAAGCTCGGTTTCCCGGTTTCCGTCAGTCTGTATTTATTTGATTTCTGGATACTCATCCTGCACATTTTCATTTCAGACAGAGAACAAGTGCTCTACGGCATCCTTCTGGTTGTTCTCTACACCGTTATCCTGGATCGCCTGCTCATCAACGGCAAACGTCAGATTCAGCTGAAGATCATCAGTCCGGAGTATCAGCAAATTAACAAAAAAATCCAGACAGATCTGGATCGCGGAACAACCCTCCTTTCTATCGAAGGCGGTTATACCGGCCGGCCAACCTATGCTGTACTGACGGTTGTCTCCCCCGTGAACTTTTTAAACTTCAAGAGCTGATCCGTGCCACTGACCCAAACGCCTTCATTACCATCAATGAAGTCCGTGAAGTTCGCGGCCGCGGTTTCTCCCCTGCAGAAGGAATATCACTAGTAAACAGGACATACTTCCAGATGTTCTAAATATACAAAAGGCATTTCCCCGATGAAGAGAAATGCCTTTTTGCTATTTGACACCGGTACGTGTGCCCGCTTTGAGTGCACCTTTATCGCATCGGTTGCCCCATGAATCAATCAGCATGTCATCTCTGTATACACAGATGATCTCGCAATTATTCGGACAGCGTCCGCAGTTGATCTCTCTTGTCTTAAATACCATATCTTCAACAGAGAAATCAAAGACTTTCTTCTTATTGCCCTTTCCTGCCAGAATCGCAATACCGAGAGCACCCATGAGATGTCCGTTCTCATCCACGATGATATCACAGCCCAGCGCCTTCTTAAAAGCCTCCACAACACCGATCGATATTCTTGCTCACACCGCCCTGGAATACAACCGGTGAAACAATCTTCTTGCCTTTACCCACATTGTTCAGATAGTTGTTGACAACAGAACGGCAGAGACCGGCATAATATCCTCTTTGGTATGGCCCATCTGGATCTTATGCACCAGATCCGATTCCGCAAAACCGTACATCTTGCCGCCAACTGCGTAGGGTGTTTGGATGTCAGAGCGATCTTGCCGAAATCTTCGACTTCCACGCCCAGACGCTTTGCCTGGCTTGAAAGGAAAGAACCTGTTCCGGCTGCACACAACGTATTCATCGCATAATCCACAGCAACGCCGTTTTCCACAAGGATAATCTTGGAATCCTGTCCGCCGATCTCAAGAATCGTCCGTACATCCGGATAAAGTGTAGTTGTTCCCACTGCATGGGCCGTGATCTCATTCTTCACCATGGTTGCGCCCAGCATGGCACCTACCAGCTTTCTGGCACTGCCTGTCGTACCTGTTGCCACGATCTGATATTTCTCTTTGTCAAACTGCTTCTCCAGAAGCTCGATCAGTTTTCTCGCTGCGCCCATCGGATCGCCTTCTGTCCAGATATATTCACTGGCCAGAATCTTGTAATTTTATCTATAATAACACCTTTGGTCGAAATCGAACCTATATCAACACCAAGATATGCCTCTTCCATTTAGACAACCTTCTTTCTCATACTTATCATGTCGTAAAATGCTTCCACACGGGTCTCAAGTCCCGTATCACTTGTCTGTGAATCGTAAGTCAGGTATAATACCGGTATCTTATAATCCGCACTGATATTCTGAAGAATCGGCATAACGTCAATCTCCGGTGTACAGCCTGCAGATTTCACATGAATGATACCATCAAAGCCATTGACCGCATAATTCTTCGCACACCAGATATTGGCTGTGGATGTCGGTCCCATCTCATACTGACAATATTCGGCAATCTGAACGCCAAGATTCTTCTGTCCCTTATAGTGCAGATTTCGATTGGTAATATTCATCCAGCGATGCACTTCCACACCCATATCCGCCAGCTTCTGTTCAAGATCCAGATTGGAGAAAGGATCCATGATGGTAAAATATTCTCCGACGATACCCACTCTTAAAGGCTGCTCCGGCTTGTCCATCGGAATATGGTTAAATTCATGTTTTGCTTCGCGATAGCCTTCCTCCACATCCTTCTTAGACTTCGCCGTATTCATCGCCAGATAAAAATCTGTCCAACGCTTTCTTATAGTCACCTTTGTTGAGTTCAAAACCGCAATTTCTGTAGTATTCTGCCTCAATCTCATCGATATATTCCACCATCTTCAGACCCTCTGCAGCGGCCAGTGTAAACTTTGCCAGACTCATCTTCGGATTGATCCGGCGCAGCGCCTTCAGATAATCTCTGTTCTTGCCCGTTGTATATTCTGCCAGATTGATCATCTCAAAATTATAGCCGAGATCACGGATAATCTGTTCCTGAAGTTCGCCGTAATAACCCAGGCGGCATAATCCCATGGTCATAACCAGGGTATCTGCACCTGCTTCCAGTGCATCGATCATACTTCCTAATGTGCTTTTAAAAGGTGCACAGACATAATCCGGGCTGTATCTCGAACCAATCTCCAGTGTCCGCCTTGTCATCTTCGGCGGCATGATAAACTGCGCGTCCAGACCGCATTCCACAAAGTAGCGAACCACACTGTTGTAATTAGCTACCATTGGAAATGACACCTTCTTTTTTTCCTATGTCCATTACAGTACCCCTTCTTCAGCTTCAGGATATCCGTGAAGCTCTCAAGTCGTCTCCAGTCCGGCGGTACCATCCTGATTGTCCAAAACAATATTCAGAATCGGAAGTCCGGTGAACTTACGAATAATCATCTCATTCACCATAGAATCCGGTCCGCACGGAAATGCGCTGAGGAGAATCAGACCATCCACCTTGTCACGATGCATCTGGATACTGCCCACCAGTTCACGGCTCAGCTCCCACTTCAGCGTCTTTGATACCTTCGCACTCTGCTTCAGTGCTTCCTTACGATCTACAACATCTGCGCGGATCGGCGTCACTTCCATACCCTTCAGGTAATCAATAACAGGCTGTCCGATGTAAGCATCGCCTAACATAGCTGTGGGCAACGATCAATACCTTAATACCCTGTGACTTATACAAAGCTTCCTCTTCGTGAACCTTCTTCTTCCAGTTTTCACTTTCGTTCCTCTTCGCCCTCTTATAAGCCTTCTGTGCCGTCTTCTTATCATAGCCGAGGGCTGTTCCGAGATCCACAAAAGCCTTCTCTTCATCAATCTTCTGAAGGGCATCTACATTGTAGGCAACAAACTTCTGATCCGTATTACGGAACACATTACAGACAACGTCATATAGTGATTCAAACTTCGTACACATATTCCGGTGCAGACCGAAATTGCTGATTCTCGGAACAAGAATATAATCACACTTTCCGATCAGCGACTGAATATGACCCAGATAAATCTTGGTGGAAAGACAGGCTTCATCAATTGCCAGTGCTGAGCCCGCTTCAATCATCGCTTTATTGGTAGGCTTGCTGACAATACCCTTCATACCCAACGCTGAAAAAATGACTTCCACAACACTGCATAACGATCATACAGCATCGCCCTTGGCAGTCCGATCACAGGTGCCTTCACACTGATGGCTGCCGTACTGTTTCTTTCCTTCATCTCTATATCCTTTCTGTGTATGCACATCTAAAATTCATTTCACTTTTTCTTTGCGTCAGCGGCCTTTTCCGCCTCCTGCACACTATATTATCATTTTAATGAAACGTAATGTCAACATACGATTTTCACCATTTGTCGCATACATTTTACTGACATTTCCCGACTGTTTTTTCTTATGATTTTTTCTTGAAAATATCTGTTTTCATAAATTCAGAGCATAGAAAAGCTGATGCCTTATTCTCTGTGCATCAGCTTCTCTTATTGCTTATCAATACGCTTTGTGTCCTATGTATAATCCCGGCAAAGTCCGTCCGATATTACTTTGCAGCGGCCGCTCTCTTCTTCAATTCATGTGGATAATAATGTTCTTTGTCAGGCATAATCACTGTACCCACGCCGATAATACTGAAAATCTCCACCAACAGCGCATGGGCCATCTTTGATCCCAGAATATGCACCCTCGGCACCCCCCTGCTCAATCATCTGAAGGGCATAGGTCACTTTCTGAAGCAGTCTGCCCTCAAACTTTCCTGCTACATACATCTTGACCACCTCATCACGGGTCATCTGTGAAATAATATGGCCTTCATCATCTCTGATGCCGTCTTCTTTGCCCAGGAAAAGCACCTTCTCTGCACCGGGTGACACGGCAATTTCCTTCGCAGCCTCTTCCGGCAGAATCGGTGTGTCCTCATTGTCAATATCATTCGGTGTAATAACCGGAATATAATCATTGTCCAGTGTCATATGAATAGTCTGCAGATCGATACCGCAGATACCCACTGCCTTTACCCCCGCAGAATTCAATCATCTTGGCAATACGTTTGTTCTCACGGAATTTGTCATGTCCCATCTTGGTATCGTGAACAACAATCGGACGCATACCGATGGATTTCATCAACGCAATGTCACGCATAACTTCCTGTTCTTCCTCATCGGTCAGGATATTGCTGCATCCGAAACTGATAATAATAATCTTCTGGTTAAAATCTCTGATATATGGCAGAGAATCTACTAGAATCTGTGCCTTATCTTCTATTTCATGGTATAAATTATGATCCATTTCTTATCCTCTTTTCATACTTACGGATTCTATGGGCGAATGTTCACATTGATCTGCTGTGCCTCATTCTCCCTGTCCTGTCCACCAATTCATTCCGGCCGCAGAACATACATTATCATTATACCCATATTTTGTATAAAATTGCAATACAAATACATACCCCTTCCCAAAATTCTGTGGTACAATGTTACTGTTCAGCGCCGGTCATCACCGTTCTGAACTATCCTATTAAAATGATCCAGGAGGATTCCCATGAATATATATGAAGTACAACCGATTTTTAGCCATCCGACACATCCTTTTTGAGCTGACCATCGATGCGCCGGGTTCAAAAAGCATTACCAACCGCGCTCTGATGCTGGCTGCCCTTGCCAATGGTGAAACGCTGCTGAAAGGCGCCCTGTTCAGTGACGATTCCAGGCACTTCCTGCAGTGTTTAAAGGATCTTGGTTTTGATGTCGTGGTTGATGAACCGGCCCATACCGTTCGCGTCACCGGTCTTGGCGGCCGCATCCCGAAAGAAACAGCCGCTATCAATGTTGGAAGTGCCGGAACCGCTGCCCGTTTCCTGACAGCCATGCTGGGCTGTGCCAAAGGTGTCTGGCATCTGGATGCTTCCGAACAGATGAAGAAGCGTCCCATGGCTGCCCTTTTAAACACTTTAACAGATCTGGGCTGCCGCATTGACTGCCATGAAAAGGAAGGCTATTTTCCTTTTTACCATCTATTCAGAAGGTATCACCGCTTCAGAGGCCACTGTAGATATCGGCGACAGCAGTCAGTTCTTAAGTGCCCTTCTCATGGCCGCTGTGATGATGGATCATGATTTTGCCATTCATATCACCGGCAATCATGGTTTTTCCTATATTCATATGACCACCGCCATGATGCGTCAGTTTGGTGTCGAAATTTCTGTTTCTGACGATCAGACATGGCGAATCCCGGGAAATGCCGCTTATCAGTCACAGGATTATCAGATTGAACCGGATGTATCAGCAGCCGCCTATTTCTACGGCACGGCTGTCCTCCGGCGGCAATGTCCTTGTCCGACACGTTCACTTTGATTCCCTGCAGGGAGATGTGGCACTGCTTCGCACCTTCGAGAAAATGGGCTGCAATGCTGAGGATACACCGGAAGGTATCCGTCTGACCGGTCCTGCACAGGGCAGACTCCACGGCATCGATATCGATATGAGCAGCTTTTCCGACCAGGCTTTGACCATGGCTGCTATTGCGCCATTTGCCGACAGTCCGACTTTTATCCGCGGCATCGGCCATATCCGTCTTCAGGAAAGTGACCGCATAGCTGCGATCGTGGAAAATCTTTCCCGAATGGGTATCCATGCAGCAATTCAAGGCAATGATATCTATATTGAACCCGGCACCCCGCATGCGGCCACCATTGAAACCTATGACGACCACCGTGTGGCCATGGCCTTCTCACTGACGGGACTTCGCACACCGGGTCATCATTAGTAACCCGCTTTGCTGCCGGAAAAACATTTGAAAATTATTTTGACGTACTGGATGCGATCTGTCGAAACTATCTGAAATAATTTTGCACATTTATCATCAATAACCAAAAAAGGAAGCGACCAAAATCCGCAGATTCTGATCGCTTCCTTTATTTACTTTTGACATATTTACTTCGACATAAGACAGATTCACCATACAAAATTGATTTCAAGCCGAAAGACAAACCATTGGCCGGTATGCCGGGCTCTAAACACTTTATTCTACTGTAACAACTTTGCCAGGTTTCTTGGCTTATCAACATCCAGACCTCTGTCCATGGATACATAATATGCCAGCAGCTGCAATGCTGCCGAGGCAGGGAATGCCATTGCCACATCATCCATGGCAGGAAGCGTGAACACATGTGTATAATCTGCATCTGCCAGATCAATGCCGTCCTTAACCAGTATCACAACACTTGCACCGCGGGACTGAACCCTCTGATGTTAGAAAGCCCTTATCGCGGACACGTTCCTGTGTTACAAGGGCAACAACCGGTGTCTTCTTGTGATCAGTGGTAATTGTACCATGCTTTAATTCACCGGATGCATAAGCTTCTGTATGAATATAAGAAACTTCCTTCAGCTTCAATGCACCTTCAAGAAGGATAGCATAATCAAGACCGCGTCCCAGCATGAAAGCATCTTTGGCTTCCAGAAGGCCTCTGGCAATGTGATGCATCTCTTCTTTTCTGTCCAATACCTTCTGAATGGCGTCCGGAGCCTGCATCAATGCATCAACAAAGGATTTCTCCTGTTCTTCATTAAAGGCACCGCGCACAACTGCCATACGGCCGATCAATGCAAATAATGCAGCGCGATCTGAGTTGTATAAGCCTTTGTACTTGCAACAGCAATCTCAGGTCCTGCATAGGTGTACATAACATAATCACTTTCACGGGCGATAGAAGAACCCTTTACATTGATCACTGCAATACTCTTTCGCACCCTGGCTTTGCATACTTCAGCGCTTCCAGTGTGTCAATGGTTTCACCGGACTGGGAAATTGCCAGAACCAGTGTCTTGTCATCAATGACAGGATCCATATACATAAACTCAGATGCGTATTCCACCTCCATATGCATACGAAGGATTGAACGTACCAGAGACTGTGCAACCAGACCGGCATGCATTGCTGTACCGCATGCTACCACGCAGACACGTTCACAGTTCTTTCAGAACATCATCCGGCACACCGTCTGCTTCCAGAGAAATGCGTCCATCCACATATCTAGGTGCCAGTGTTGCCTTGATTGCTTCCGGCTGTTCCATGATTTCTTTCTCCATATAGAATGGATAGCCTTTGCCTGCTCTTGTTGTATCCCAGTCATCCAGGAATTCTGCCTCGCAAAGTTCATTCTTCATATTATAAACACGGATGTCAATCTGTATGCAGTTCAACGACGTGATATTCAGGAACTACCATATAGCTTTGTTGCCTGACCGCCAAGAGCAGCCACATCAGATGCCAGCATGGTACCGTCTTCACGATAAGCGGCAACGATTGGTTGACATTACGGATAAGCAAAAATCACATCGGGATATCATCCAAATACAACCATTAGGGCAAAAGTACCTTTCAGGCATTTCACTGTCTGGAAAAGTGCTTCGTGCGGATCACCTGTATAAAAACGGTTCAATACCGCAGCAACAACTTCACTGTCTGTATCAGAAATCAGTTCATCCGCCAGGCCAAAATGATCCTTCAGCTCTTCATAATTCCAATAATACCATTCAGAACCAATGTGACACGTCCTGCACGATGCGGATGTGCATTCACATCGCTGACACCGCCATGGGTTGCCCAACGTGTATGACCAATACCGCAAATACCATTCACCGGATTAGCCTTCCATACCTTTTCAAGGTGCTACTCTTCCGGCACGCTTACGGATCTGCACCTGGCCGTTTGTCTCATCAACAATTGCCATACCGGCACTGTCATAACCACGATACTCCAGCAGTTCAATGCATCAAGAATCTGCTTTGCAACACTCTGTTTGCCTGTATAACCTACTATTCCACACATAATTTTTCCTCACTAATCTATATATTCATGTACTCAGCTGTTTTGCCAGCCTCATACGTCTCATAATCATCATTGATGCTTCACTATCTGATCTCATCAGTTCCTGTTATATTGTTTTGTTTGCAGTTGCCTGCATATTTGTCAATATATACGCACCGGATGTGCGAAAAGGGCATCCGCGAATCTTCGATCACCCTTCTCCTCGTTAACCGGGTCACCTGGGTACATGGCGCTTTAAAGCGAAAAAAATTATGGTGAATCCATCTATTCAATTGTCAAAAGTTTCTTTTGTATACTATAAAGTCATCTTTTTTGTCAAGTTTTCTTCATCTCCAAACCTGACAGTTTCTCTTCATCTGCAGACCTGATTGCGGCGCACTTCCCTGATATTATCCTAAGCAAACATCTGCACTACCCAATAAATTGCTCCAGTACCCAGTTGGTGACAATACCTACAGGATCACCGGGCCTGCAATGGAATATCTTGCAGCCCACACCAAAACTTCTCCTTCAGCTTTAAATTCCAGCACATGTTGCCACCGAATTGGCAAAGCCTGTAATCTGGCACCAGATAGCCCGCACCGGCAACAATTTTTGTGATGGGCCCACCCGGTTCAGACATGTCGGGATTCAATAATTGACTGAATCACATTAACGACAGCGTTGTATATCCTGACACTCTCATCCTTCATAAGTCCTCCATACTGCTGTACCAATCTGAAAACATCTGCCCGATGGTGCAAATGAAGCCTCCACTAACAAATGCTTTTCAGCATATTTAAAAAGGAAGTTATGTTTCGGTGTTACCTGTTTCACGTAATCATTATATCGTTTATCCCGCCTCTTCCTGGCAGCCTGTTTTTCATCTTCCATCCGTTTGTCACCTTTTGTCTGTTTTTCATTTTTTTTTGTCTGCTTTTCACTTTCCATCTGTTTCATTCACACCTTTCTCTGATCCAATCAGTATCCTGCCTCCATATTCTTCGATCTATACCTGCTTTTATTTTATACTGGCATTTATGTCAATATGAAATACCCATCCAGTGCCCCCCGACGGCCATCCAGAAAAATGACATACCGATGCCCTGACGGACACCGATTCTTTTGAAAAACACCGGCAACGCATATCCAGCTCTGCAATCGCTCCGATCAAACACCCGATAAATATCCCGACCAGAAGGCCTGCTGCACCTGCCAGAAACATCCCTGCCGGTATTTTTACTGCTGTATCTGTCAGCCAGACTGCATTCAAGCGCACCACCCAGCACAAACATCCATTCATACCATCCGCCATAGGCCGTCGTGTGAGTGGATCGTCATTAACCGATGGGGGAATTCCCGTAATTACAAGGAAGGTAAACAATCCTGCCGCCACTCATGTGATTCCGCCCTGACATACCGATCCCCCATAAAAATCAATGCCTTCATTTTCTCTGTTCCTCCATTAAAACTTTTTCTGCAGCCTTCTAAATACATCGTTATTTCGAAAATGATGTATTAGTCAAGATCCGCCAGGATTTCCTGCGCAATTTTTTCTTTCATTGAACGGCAAATAGTCTCCTTTGATCTCCTGATACTGTTCATGGCCCTTCCCGCCAGGATCAAAATATCTCCCGGCCGTCCCTGTACCAGCATAAACCGCATGGCTTATTTACGATCAACCATCATTTTGATATTGTCCCTTTGTTTCCTTCATTCCCTCCTCAATTGTCTGCATAATCCGCTCCGGCTCCTCAAATCTTGGATTATCCGATGTAATCACTGTAAAGTCTGCATATCTCCTGCCACACGGCCCATCTCTCTGCGCCTTGCTGCTGATCTGCCTCCGCCGCATCCGAAAAGAACCCACAGTTGTCTCGGATGATACCGGCGCATCGTCTCCAGTATATTTTTCAGACTATGGCATTATGGGCATAATCGATCAGAAGCAGATATCCCCTGTCATTGTCAATAACTTCCACCCTTCCGGGAACACGGATTGTCTTCAGTGCTTTTCGGATAATCTCCTGATCAATACCATAGTGTCTGCATACGGTGATTGCCGCCACTGCATTATAAACAGAAAACGCCCCCGGTGCTGATACTGCATATTCTTCCCCATTGACTTTAAAAATGTACCTAATTGTCCGTTACGGTTGACTAACATTATATCTGAAGCCTGAACATCCGCTTTTTGCCTACAGTTATAGGTACAAACCTGACATGAGGCATCTTTTAAATATTTCCCTATAATAGGGATCATCTATGTTGCCGATTCCAAAGCAGCACTTTGAAACAGCAGACTTTTATAATGCGCATATTCCGCCATATCTTTGTGCTCTTTTCGGTCCGATATGATCTCTTCCAAGATTCGTAAAACCCCCACATCAAATAAAAAATGCCATCCGAGCGGTGAAGTTTTAATCCTTGAGAAGAGACTTCCATCACTGCAAAACGGCATCCGCTGTCTGCCATTTTTTCTCAGATAACGCTGAATATCAATCGCCTCCGGTGTTGTCCGCTCCGCCCGTTTTTTCTCTTCACCAATCTCATAATCTATTGTGCCCAGAAGGCCCGTTTTTATACCCAGCGGCTTCCAGAATATCCCGGATCATAAACGTTGTGGATGTTTTTCCCTTTGTGCCGGTAATCCCGATCACTTTTAATTCCTTTGACGGATAACGATAAAAAGCAGCTGCCGCCCAGGCTGCTGCTTCTCGCGTATTTTGCACAGATACAATCGTCATTTGCTCAGGTAGCTTCAGTTCCCCCATATGCGGATGTCTTTTTCTCAGGCTGCTTCAGATTTCCATGCACGGATGCCGACTTCTTCCAGAAAACCCTTCATGTTGGCATGCTGCTGCTCCTCTCTGCTGCTTCTTGAATATATTGATGGCCATCCTGCTCCATACCCTTAATGCAGATGAACAGGCTGTTATTTGTTACCTCTTTCGAACACATTGCAATGGATGCTATATCAGTATCCCAGCTGCCCTGACACAATACTGCCGGAATCCTTTCAAACAATGCTTTCAAAATCATGACATAACCCAAAAATGGGGTTATACTATATTATGTTTCAGGATGATGTTTGACTCACTTCCAATGTAAGTGTATATTCCCATATTTATACATTTTTTATGCATTTCATGTCCTATAGGCTTTATTCCATTAAATTGACAGACCAGTTGACCCGTGTTATAGTGCAGTAAACTTAAGAAATGTCTGATATCTCATTCGATCACAGACATTGATTTATTGGAGGCAATCATGTTTGAATTATACGGCTGTCCGACCCACTACGGCGTCGGTAAAGGGATTAATCAAAAGTATCGACTATTTAACAGAAAATTTTAAAAATCTTCAAATGAATAAAAGTTACAGAAATCACGTGTAAAGCTGACCTTTCCGCGCCAATCTGAAGAATCTCGAAAGTGTATGCGCTACCTGCGAAGGCATTGCCAAAGCAAGGTTATCATATTCTAACATCCGGGCATCGCCCTCTGATGATTGCCGGAGATCTACAGTGCCGCCATGGGTTCTGTATCCGCTACATCTGTTTATACCAAAGGCGAAAACCGGGCTGATCTGGATTGATGCGCACCCAGATATCAACACTGACAAGACAACGGTTACCGGCAATATTCCACGGAATGCCGGTGGCTGCACTCCTGGGACTTGGTGAACTTTTCCCTGACACATTTTCTGGATAACAACATCAAGTTAAAATCAGGCAACATTGTTATGCTTTGGCCTGCGTGACATTGATCCGCCGGAAGCAGAAATTCTCAAAGAACACCATATTCGTTATTATAAATGGGATTATATTATGGAACACGGTCTTCAGAACTGTCTGAACGAAAGTATTGACTATCTCAGCCACTGCCCGGCTGTTCATGTCAGCTTCGATATTGATTCCATGGATCCGAAACTGATGCCTGGCGTTCCGTTCCCGTTCCGGAAGGTTTCAACGAAGACGACGTCTTCCTGATGATGGATGAGCTGCTGACACGGCTGCCGGTTCAAGCGATGGATATCGTTGAATTTAATCATGAACTGACCGTGATGATATCACGGCCAATTTTTTGTATCACGACTGGTAGATTATGTACAGAAATTGTAAGGTCTGTTGTTGCGTGCAGAAATCTGCCATGCCTTGCATGGTGTACATCTGCAGTAAGAATAATGGGTTATTTTGGGAAGCAAAGGGCTGATCACAATGACCAGCCCCTTTGTTCATCTCACAAAAATATTTTCTGTTTTTATCAAAAAATTCATAAAAATACCGAACGTTTTCAATTCATACCACTTGGTCTCTTCTACTTCTGTTGATTCCAGATTATAGATTTTTCGCCTGAAGTGTACCAAGCATAAAAAGGCGAATGAGTGGCTATGATAAACTGACAGCCCAGGAAACGTGCACATTGATTTGATTTCCTCTGCCAATTTCACCTGATTCTGCGGAACAGAGAAACTTCAGGCTCGTCAAGAAGATACAGATTATCCGGCTCCCAGAATGTCCGTCAACATCTGCATGGCTGTTTCACCATTTGAATATTTCTCTGGGCAAATTTCAGAATCTGCATTGTGGACCATGACCTTCCATTTGTGCTGCGAAACATTTCCTGTGCCACGTCTTTGCGCATCCTTTCCTCCACCTGCTCATAGACATATCCCTGCTCCAATGCCTCTTCCTGCTGGATCTTATCCTCGTATAAACATCTTTCACTTTCTGCTGCACTGCCTGCCGGAATGAGATTCTGCCTGTATCAAAGCGGCACTTCCACAATTTTGTATATAATACTGTCCGTAGGCATGTCTCATAGCCCTTTTGCATTGGATCTTCTGTGCAATTGTTGACTCAGTTAGTCGTTAATCTTTCCATATCCGTTATTCCACAAAACCAGCATAGGTGCGAAATCACTAAATGGATCACAACTTTATCTTGAAAACTGAATATGATAGAGATTCGATTTTTCAATTTTATCACTCAGCGCAAACTGTTTAAATAAAATCATTCTTTTTACACTTTACCTCTTTGAATTTCAGAATTTTCCAAATGTTCTCGGCGTATAATTCATATAATCCCGCATGTCATCCTTAATGTTATAGGCTCCTTAATTTTCCGCTTCATAGACATGCCGGCAGTCATTCGCCTCATCTCGGACAAACACTTTCTGATAAAACTTGCCTTCTCACTCTCATGGTATGTCGATATTACATCTCTGTCCCATGTTCTAACTGAAAATCGGATAATGGCTCAAACCAGACTATAATGTTCCTTACCAATCGTGTCATGGCATTTCTTTCAAGAGGAGTTTTATATGAAAACACCACATAATCAGAAACGTCACCACGATTACCCTTGATCAAATACTTCATGCCCTTTTTAACTGAGCTTAATGAATGTAATCAGCCCTTCCTTTTTGTCTGCATGTCATCACCTAAAAGAGGCACTATTATCTCATTGTCACGGTCATTCAGTTCTTAAAATCGTATCATGCATTTCCTGCAATGACGCAAATGGTCGATGATCAAAGGCAATGGCGTTTTATGAAATAAATTGCAAATCAATTGATATAATACTTCCCACTACCTCTCTCCCTATATTTGTATTTGTGTGATAGTAGCTTAGCATAACATACTCTATATAATTTGTTTCCTAAATCATCAAAACAATCATTCCATAGCACCTACATTAATCTTTCATTATTTTTCAGATATGCTTTCTCTGTACCAGTTCTTATATCTTTGCATTTGTATCCGGATTTTACAGCATTGTTCCCCTTTGCATTGTTTCATTTGGTTCATATACCTATATATGGAGTCATAAGATCTACATACTGTCCTCTGTTATTTTATTAAAATAATGTGTTCCACTTCACCTCACTCTATTCTGATTAACATTCATCTGAAACATATCATACACTGAATGCTAAGTAGTAATTGCACACTGACCATTAAAGAAGGATCCTCCTGAACCCACTCTGCTCCTGGACATGACTTAGAGCACTTGAACCCAGGATTCTCAAACAATTTATGTGTCACCCCTTAAATGCCTCTTACTTTTACACTTTTTTACCCAGTTCTGGACTCTGATAATAAAACCATCTACACCTGCCGGAACTACATCCACAAGTTCCTCTCTTAAAGCTTTCTCAACAAAAGGCAGTTCTCATATTATCCCCATCTATGATTACCACTTTCGCTACACATTACACATATAAACAAAAAAGGGACTTATTACCGCTAATTAAATATTTTCTATACACACGTTATGACAAGTCTTTTTCTCTTGTAAATCCATATATAATAGTTGTCTGGTGAGTTTCTTTATACACTAAGGTGAGTTTATGAATGAAGATTCTTTTCTTATCATGAACAAAATAAATCCATCATGAAGAAATGTTGCCTTCCTTGTGAGCAATCCTTATATTGTACTGGTGTCCTGAGACACAATCTATAATTTTTAAAAAGTCAAATATGTTTATAAAACTGTTGTAAAGCAACTTACATGCAAAGCTAGGCCATCCTGTTTCCACATGTGAGGGCCTGCTGGAGGCTTGTCATGTCATTATCTGCTGAGCCTCGCCGTCCTGCTCTCATTTTCAACTATTAGTTCAATGTCCTCCATTCATCCATAACTATACTCTGTAATCAAAGAGCAAACAATTAGACCCAACCAGCCAGAAGACTTGTTTCTTTAACTGGCCCCGAGAAAAAATACCATGGAGTTAAATACAGAGAAACACCATGCAAATTTTATATCTGCTGCGGCGAATGTTCAAAGGGCCGTGCTTGCCGAGCATAAGACTTACTGTCCACTTTCCCAGCAAATATTATCCAAACAAGTCCGCCATATTTAACCAGAAGAAGCAACTATAAGTTTAACTGCACGGTCAAATCACTGCCTGAAACAACACCAGAGAAAAGAGGATTCTATGAATTTACCATCTTCTAACATGAAATATTCAGCCACAGATAATACAGTGTCGCGCCCGTTTTTGAGGCAAAATTTTTGTTCTCTCTCTGCGCGACCTCGTCAATGCGAAGCACAATTTCTGTATCCCATTTCCGCAAGTCGCTGGCGAAGTCTCTTAACGATTTCCTGTATTCATCGCTTCATACTGGAAGTTAGCCTTTCAGAAAAAGCATTGTATACCTCTGAAATCCCGTTTCGCGACAGACGGTTGGATATAATGTCTGTTGTATCCCAATAAAATTGATCATAATATCCGGTTAAATTTCGCTTGCCATCCCTTGCCGCATTACGGGAAAGTACCTTAATGCCCGTAATTTTTCAACCTCACGATGAATGATTTCTTCCTTCTTATTGCTGTATGAATTTTCCCATTCAATTTTCTTAATTCGTCACAAAACTCATTGTATATCTCCTCCGTTTAGATTCATCCTTATGCGGCTCACCCGCAAAATTTATTTCTGTTGTTCTTTTTGTGACTTTAATATAACACAGACTAAGGACGCACCTGTTCCCGGAAGGAGCATTTTTCTGCATTAGGAAATAAAGACATCCAGCATATCCCTGCACCATTTCAACTCCCTGGTATAGCGCTGTTTCAATGCCTCCGGATTATTTCTGTCTCTTCCCACCTCAAAGAAATGATGACCGCTGTGCACCGCCAGATCCAACTTTCCATCCCCATGCAGACAAAACCGCAAATTCTCAAAGGCCGTCTGCGTTCAGAATCCGGGCCATTCTGTCCTGATTCAGAAAATACATCACCCACTCCTCATTATCACAGCTGAGATTAAACCGTTTATCAAAAGCTTCATACCCGGTTTTAATCGTTTTGTCCGGAAGATTTTATCAGTTTGCCTCGGCCAGAATGTAAACCGGTAGGAAAATGTCTCCCCAAGTTCACAGCACATCCACTGTCCCCGGTAAATCTCCTGCTCATTTGTCTGCCGCATATCGTTGTTCTCATCAATATAGTCATTCACATCTGTTAAAGTAAGACTGCACAACTCTGCCGGATGTCCCTGATAGCGAAAACAAATATTGCCGCTGCTGTTAAGATAGCTATATGTTTGCAGCGGAATATTTCCTGATCCCTAACATCCAGTAAATGCCCCTCCGGATGCATCTGCACATCATCAAAAGTGCATTCATCACTCCCGGCACAATCGCATCATTTACTGCCTGATCAGCAGCCTCTTTTGATTTCTTCAAAACTGAATGAATAATACAAAACAATAATCAGCCCAATAATTACATATGACATATAACGCACCTCCACTTTTAAAAAGAAAAATCCACTGTACCGGCATTGTACAATGGATTTTTTGCAATGGCTATTCACCAATAGTTGGAATTCTCTTCCAACAGCTGTAACAGCTGCTTTCTCTTTGTTCTGGTATCCCCTTCAATCTGAAGTTTTGAATAAATCTGTTTGACATATTGTTTGACACTTCTTCTGAAAGGAACATTTTCTCCGCGATTTCCCGGTTCGTTTGATGCTGATTAATGAGCAGCACCATTTCATATTCTTTATCTGTCAATACAGCCAGTACCTCCCGGGCGATGTGCCTCTTTCCCAGACATTCCCGCCGCATCTCATACATTTCACCCATCTGTATCAGATACCTGACAAACAGACTTTCCTGTTTCTGACAGCGCAGTAAAAGTTTTTTTTCAAATAACGATAATTCTCCACAAACGGAAGCATCAGATAATCCGTCTCCGCCTCCAGAATGGCCTGCGTCAGCATCTGCTCCGCCTCCTGCCATTTTCCCATGGCTTCAAGCAGCCGCTGTCTGAATACGGATGTGCAGCGCCACCAGCCTATAATGCATGCCTTCGCAGATTGAAAGCTGTCCATCGCTGCGGCCAATCACCTTTGCATAATTTTCTGTCCAGATAAACCTGATTTTCAATCAGCAGCATCATTTGTCTTCCGGGCAAGCGATATTGATATCCGAAAGCCTTGTGTTCACCAAATATCGGAGGAACTTCTCAGACTCACCCAACAGCGCATAATAATAGGCACTGATGCCTCCATATATTAAGCCAGGCAGCATTATGATGCCACCGGTAATTCGGTGCGCCGCCTCAATTTAATGCGGCTGTTTCGCGGCAGGCCGTCATGTGCCAGAAAATCACAGCAAAGCGCCTCTGTTCCAGCTCAACTCCAGGTGTATCCGCAAATCTTCCCCGTACAGGTGCTTCCTGCCCGCATATCTTTTTCTGCCCCCTGGTCCGTGACCATGTGTCTTGGTAATAGGCATGATCCATCTAAAGTCACTTCCAACTCCTGTCCTGGACCTGTAAAACATCAGCACAGAAGGTTGCGAACTGGTCCAGCCTGCCGTTGTTCTGAATACCATATTTGTCTGACATCTGGCTGCCTCTGATGCAGCCAGACTCCTTGGGCAGTTCCTGATGTTATAGCAAAGTGAAACCCATAATTAAATCAGATTCTCAGCAGACGTTACCTCACCAGACATGTATTTTCCTCCACCACCTATATCAAAAGCACTTTCATTAGCAATAACTGAATCAGTTACTG
>VOFB01001709.1_pt1 | contig 38221 bp, 46 predicted proteins | sample 5384141 | NCBI WGS metagenome assembly VOFB01 (sample SAMN12384721, study PRJNA508395) | human gut metagenome | isolation source: healthy gut A | host: Homo sapiens
GCCGCCATAGTGGTTCATCAGCTTTTTCACGCTCTGGCGTCCCTGCGGGGTCAGCGCCTTCTGGTGGTGCTTTTGCAGCGCCCGAACCACCTTGCCAAAAGCGGCAGCCAGCACTTTTCCTGTGAGCTTCGTTGTCCTGATCGAAAGGGCAACCGTTTTTTGGTTTACTTCTTCCTGCATAAAACCTCCTTTCCGTCGGGGTTCCCGCTATCCGGGAGGCCCCCGTACAATCTCGGGGAACAGAAAACCTCGGGCCAATGGGGCCCGAGGCTTACCGCTCGGCATCTCTGCCGGACGGAGCTTTTCGTCCTGTTCCCGCATGGTCTGCAAGATAGAGGGCTTCTTTTGAAGTTGGGAGGGCTTTTCGCCGGACAGCGGCTTGATACATTCCAGACGGTCAGCCGCCCGGATGGCGTTGTCCGTGAGCTGCCTCTGCCATGCGCCCACGCTGGGAGCCCAACGAAAGCCGCTGCTTTTCAGCTCGGCCCGGGTGTCCGCGTCAGGCTTTCCGTCAAAGAACACCTGCAAGCGGTTGTCCTCCCGGTTCATTTCCACACGACCCCCATCGAACTCCCAGCCGGAAAATTCCTGCTGTGCCTGTTTGGAAAGCTGTTCGATACGGGTCTTTACCCGGCGGATCTCCGCATTGTTGTTGGTTAGCTGGTAACTTTCAAAGGGCCTCGGGTCGCTTCGCCAACTTGACGCCATGCTTGCTTTCAGCTTTTCAATCTGGTCCGGCGACAGCAGCGCACAGCCGTCCAGCTTGCCATGCTTGCGGTAATAGGCGTTGACCTCCTTCATAATGAGCTGGGAGCGTTCCAGCCCGTCCAGCTTCTTCTGGAGCTTTTCAATCGCTGCCGGGTCATCGGCGCTGATCCCGCCCATGCCGGTGCTGCGTATCTTATCCAGCAGCCCTTGAATATGCCGCCATTCCTCCATGTTGCTGTCCCGCGCCCGGTTCTGTTTTTCCTTCTTTCCCACCGGGAAATTGGAAGGCCCGGCGATCAGCACAGAGGGAACCCTCGCGTCAATGGCAAAGCCTTGGTTCATGTTTTCGGCCAGCTTGCGGGCGTAGGTGTCTAACAGATGGTCGATCTTCTCATGGTACATGGGGTCCACCCGGGATTTCTGCTTTTCCGCTATGGCGGCGGCCTTGTCCACCATTGCCCGGTATTCCGCCGTTGCGCTCCCTTCCTTGTAGTCGGAAAAGCTGTTCATTTCTTTTTGCCCGGCGGGCGGCTCCTTCATTGATAGGGTAATAGTTGATGGTATGCACCTCCTTCGCCTTGTCCTTTTTTGGAGCGGGTGGGGCTTCTTGAAACCGTTTGAGTGTAGCGAGAATGGAGTGGACAGGCTCGGCCTTTTCAGGATAGGCAAATATCCGGTGTTCCGGCGGAATGTCCTGCGGCCCGTGGTAATACTCCTTGAAGCCCTCCGGGACTGCCGACACATACCCACCGGGAGCGAATACGCCGCCCTCGTTGATACGCACATCCCGCCCGTATGCCTCATAATCGAAGTAGTTCTGAATGTGCTCCGGTATGTCGATGGTCCCAAGCTCGTCGGCGTAAAGACGGCCCAGCCCTTCATCATCAGAAATATCCGGGTAAAAGCGGTACAGGTCAAGGTTCTGGGTCAGGTTTATCAAATCCTTCACGCTCCTGTGTGTGGTTTCCCAAGACAAGAGCGGCTTCAAAGGTTTCCAGTCCGCCCTTATCCCGTACTTCCAGCAGGGCGTGGCCCAGCTCGTTCAGCTCGTCGATGTTCTCACATTCGTAGAGATGATCGTAGAGCCCCAGCACATCACTGTCAAAGCTGGTAAAGAACACTTCGCTGTACCGTTTCCCGTCTATCCCGATTTTGGCAAGGGCGGCCTGCAACTCCTGTGTCGTCATGGGGAAATGTACCGTTGTCCCTACCTCGATCCCCATCAAGGGGTACAGGGCTGTATTGGTTATATAGGCTTCAAACATAGGCTTATTCCTCCTTTCCGGCCCTGTCAGCCAGCACCTCATAAATCCCGGCCATAATGTAATCGGCGCAAGGGAGGGCAATCGCATTTCCCAGCGCCTTGTACGTTGCAGAGGCCGGATCTCCACGCCGTCCGCCCCGTACTTTGTCCAGCCCTCCGGCAGCCCCATCAGCCGTTCGCTTTCCGTTTCCGTCAGAAAACGGATACGGCCGCCCTCCGGGTCGCCCTCATACCAGAAGGCAAAGGGCGTTACATCACTGGCTAAAAGAGTGGGAAAAGGGTCAGTTGGTAATCCGAAGCTGTTTCGGAAGGCCGTTTCTTCCTGCCTTTTTGCCGCTCCCCGCATACGGAAGCACTGAAAGGGGTGGATGACTGGTATCTGCCGCCCTGTTTCAAAAGAAGCTGTTCGATCTCCTTCGGCGGCGGCCCGCCCGCCCTCTCCGCAAGGCGGAGGAAGTGGGAGCATTGGACGGGGCTTAAATAGTATGTCTGCGGCACGTCTGCCTCCAAAATCCGCCACGACGAAAATCCGCTGCCTTCGTGCCAGCCTTCGGGTGCCTGCCCAATACTGGGCGTCCATGAGCCGCCAGCACACATCAGGCGTTCCCCCTCGCACCATTCCGGCGTTTCCCCATCTTCCCGAAGGAGGCATTGGAACTTCGGTGTCCGAGAAGGCGGATAGGACGGCTCTAAAGTCCATCCGGTCATTTGTAGAAAACGCTCCCATGACGTTTTCCCAAACAGCGATAGCTGGATATAGGTTATCAGTAGCATCCCTCATTTCCTGTATGATACGAAACGCCTGATAGAACAGGCTTGATTTTGCCCCGGCAAGGCCGGAGCGGTTGCCGATCAGAGAAAGGTTCTGACAGGGAGAGCCGAAGGTTATCACATGGACCGGCGGGATTTTCCCGCCGTCCACCTTCGTAATATCTCCCAAATGCGCCATATCGGGAAAGTGCCTTTTGGTTATGGAGATGGGCGCTTTTTCAATCTCGCTGGCCCAGACCGGACGGATACCGCACCGGGAAGCAGCCAGAGGGAACACGCCAATCCCGTCGAAAAGGCTCCCCAGCTTAATGTCCGGCATGGCCCGGGGTGCCGTGTCCCTTCACGGCAAGCACCCCTTCCAGCGTTGTCGCCGCAATGCCCAGCCGTCCGGCAACCGCAATATCGTTTTTCACATCCTCGTCCACAGCGCTGCCGCAGACGATCAGGGTGTGGGAGCGCCGCAGCATATCCCGGCGCATATCGATCCCGGCCTTATGTTCCTCGGGAACGCTGTCATTCAAAAACAGCGGCAGATACAAGAGCGGGCAGATCGGGGAAAAGCCCGCCTCATAAGCAAGGCGGCAGTAGTGGGTCGCCAGCTCCATATCAACATCCGGCTCGCCGCTCCATGCGGCGGTCAGGTACGCTAAAGGTCGTTTCATTGGTTGAACCTCCATTTCTATTTTGGTTTAGGGAAAAGCAAGGTATCGCCCAACCCCTCCGCCCCTTCCCCCGGGAAGGGGAACGGCTCTGGAGAATTTATATCCCCGTCGCTTGATCGGGAAAAAGCATAACCGGGAGAAATCCGTCAAGGGTGCCTCCGGCACCGCCTGCGGCGGCGCTGCCCTTGACTGATTTTCCCGGCTATGCTACGGAATAACTGGCGACGGGGAATAATTTATATCTCCAGAGCTTCGGGGCACGGGGCAGAGCCCCGCAATCCTCGGGCCACGTTGACCCGAAGTTTGGGCTTACTTTTCCTGTTCGTTTTTCTTCTCCGGCTTTTCGTGTTCCTTCTGCTGGCCCTTCCAGTCGTCCAGCAGCTTGATGATCTGGTCCTTCATTTCCCTCGGCGTAGTTTCCTTGCCGAAATACTTGCTCAGTTCCACACCTGTCAAAATCACTTTGTCTACCTCCTTTTTGTCCTCCATCATAATGCCGTCGATCACATCCCCGTTGAGCAGCTTCTTTTCGTCCAGCTCACGCATACGCTTTGCCTGCGCCTGTGAAGGCGAGGACTGCTGGCTGTCAATGGCGACGGCGATATAGTTCTGGTTCTTCTTGCCGATATAGGAAAGCTCCACCGCCGTAGTAAAGCCCAGCTTTTTTTCATCCATCAGCTTCATCAGGTCGGGAACCAGCTCATTGAGCCGGATATACCGCTGCACCTGCTTGACCGCCATCTTATTGCGCTCGGCTACAATTTCGTTGGAGCGTTTTCCTGCGTCCTTCGGGTCAATCTGGCCCGAAGTGCGGGAGCCCTGGTGCTTGATGGCCTCAAGCTGCATTTTCAAGGCTTTGGCCCGCTCACTGGGGAGGATTTCTTCACGCTGGTTGAGATTGTCCTCGACCATCTGCGTGATGGCTTCATCGTCCGTCAGATTGCGAACAATACAGGGCATATCCGCATATCCGGCAAGCTCGCTGGCCTTCTGGCGGCGGTGGCCGGACACGATCTCATAGCCGCCATCCTCACGGGGACGGACGATAGCGGGCTGGGTCACGCCCTTGTCCTTGACGCTGGACACCATAGCCCGCATTTCTTCATCATCCCGAACCTCAAAGGGATGGTTCTTGAAGGCGTGAAGCTCGTTCAGCTTGATATAGACGATCTGTTCCTTGCCCCGGCGTGGTGCATCCTTCGGTTTTTCGGGTTCCTTCGGAGCGGGAGCGGCCTGTACCGTTGGCGCCGTTTTTTTCTCCGGTTCCTTTTTGACCGCATTTTCCGGTTTCTGTGCGGGAGCTTCGGGCTTCGGGGTTGCGGCCTTGTCCTTATCTGCTTTCGGGGGACGGCCCCGGCGCTTCGGCTGTTCCGGCTCTTTGGGTTTTTCCTCCGCTTTCTTCGGAGCCTCCGGCTGCTTTTCCGGTTTTTCCGTTTTTGCCGGGGCAGGCTTTTCCCCGCTGGGAGCTGCCGCCCGTTCCTCGACCTTCTTTTCCTTCATAATTTCAGCGAAGTTATAGACGGAAACCTGCGGGTTCTTTACCTCCGGTTCCGTCTTTTTTTCCGGCTCCGGAGAAACGGAAACCTTCTCCGGCTCTTTTGGGGGAGCGGGAGGCGTTTCCTTGCCCGGCCCGCTATCCGTTACCGGCTGTTCCGGCGTTTTTGTGGTTTTATCATCTGCCATAAGCATTTACCTCCTGTTTTTTGGCATGAAAAAGAGGCTCAACTTTTCAGTCAAGCCCCGTGTGGAAGTTCCTCCTTTCTCCGCCATGATACAAAAAATACCGCCCGTAGTCTTGTTTGGGCGGTACTTTGTGTAAGATTGGCAGTCCATTATTAAGTTTTTTATTATGTTCCCTTTGTACACCGTTGCAAGGCAATGACATAATGCTACAGTGAGAAGATGAGACACTACTCAAATCATACTCTTCGTGGAGCAGCTTAATCAACTCATCATCACCTTTTTGACGTATATATTCTTGAGCTGCCATTTCAAGAGGCATCGGTTCTCCCGGAAAGCCGCACAAATCAGCAATATAATCAGCAAGTGCCTTCCCAGTCCAAGGAGTACGATTTTGGCAATTTTTAGAGCCAAATGAAAATCCAGAGCCTAGAAACAGAACAGCTTTACCATCCATTGCAAGTGTAATTGCTTTTTTAAATTCATAGACATTGAATCACTCCCTTTAAGATTATTCTATCTTTTATTTCTTGTTTTTTCAATACTTTTAATGCGGTCAATATAACGCCCAGCTCTTTTTTGACAACTTTCACAAATTCGGAAGCAATACTACCACAAAGTGTCCTAAGGAGTCTGACAAATAAGATTTGAACAAAACGAACCACGACTTTGCGCGCGGTTCACCGAAAGCGGGGTGATGTTATCGCAAAGAAAGCTATGATTATCGCAGTCACCAATCAAAAAGGTGGTGTTGGAAAAAGCACCACCTGTGAAAATCTGGGCATCGGGCTGGCGATGGAGGGCAAAAAAGTCCTGCTGGTGGACACCGACCCGCAGGGCAGCTTGACCATCAGCATGGGCTGGCAGCAGCCCGATGAACTGCCTACCACCCTTTCCACCCTAATGCAGAAAGCCATGAACGACCACCCCATCCAGCCCGGCGAGGGCATTCTGCACCACGCAGAGGGAGTAGACCTGATTCCGGCAAACATCGAACTGGCAGGTCTGGAAGTGGCTTTGGTAAACAGCATGAACCGGGAAAAGATGCTGAAGCAGGTGCTGGACAGTGCCAAACGGGAGTACGATTTTATTCTGCTGGACTGTATGCCCTCGTTGGGGATACTGACTATCAACGCATTGGCGGCGGCAGACGCTGCCCTGATTCCCGTGCAGGCGCAGTACCTGTCCGCAAAGAGTCTGGAACAGCTTTTGCAGACCGTCCAAAAGGTCCGGCGGCAGGTCAACCCGAAGCTGAAAATCGAGGGCATTCTGCTGACCATGACCGACAGCCGTACCAACTACGGAAAACAAATCAGCAATCTGATCCGGCAGGCATACGGAAAGCACCTGAAGGTGTTCGAGCAGACTATCCCACGGTCAGTCCGTGCGGCGGAAACCAGTGCGGCAGGAAAAAGCATCTTTGCCTATGACTCCAAGGGCAAGGTGGCAGAAGCCTACAAATCTCTTGCAAAGGAGGTGCTGGCAGATGCCGATCGACAGCGGAAACTTAGCTCTGAAAGGGCTAGATGACCTGTTTTCCACCGAGGAAAACCGACAGGAGGAGCAGCAGGAGCAGGTACGGCAGATTCCTATTGATGATCTGCATCCCTTCACCAACCACCCCTTTAAGGTTCTGGACGATGATGCCATGACCCGGACGGTGGAGAGCATCGCACAGTACGGTGTGCTGGCTCCGCTGATTGCCCGCCCTCGCCCGGACGGTGACGGCTATGAGATCATCTCCGGGCACCGCCGCCAATATGCAGCTAAACTTGCCGGGCTGGATACTCTGCCGGTCATTGTGCGGCAGATGTCGGACGATGCTGCTGTGATATTGATGGTGGACAGCAATCTTCAGCGTGAACACATCCTGCCAAGCGAAAGGGCTTTTGCCTACAAAATGAAGCCGGAAGCGATAAAAAATCAAGGTGCTAGGTCAGATTTAATTTCTACGCAAGTTGCGCAGAAGTTGTCCGTCGAAAAAGTTGGCGATGATGCTGGGGTAAGTAAAGATACTATTCGCCGTTTCATCCGCTTGACCAACCTTATCCCCGAACTTCTGGACATGGCAGACGAAAAGAAGATTGCCTTTAATCCCGCTGTGGAGTTGTCCTATCTGGGCGAAAGCCAACAGCGGGATTTTTTAGAAGCCATGGAGGACACCCAGAATGCGCCGTCCTTATCGCAGGCGCAGCAACTGAAAAAGATGGCACAGCAGGGAGAGTTCAGCTACGAAAAAGCCTTTGATGTGATGGGACAGGAGAAAAAGAGCGAGAAAGACACCGTGACCATCAAAAATGAGACCCTGCGAAAGTATTTTCCCCGCAGCTACACGCCCAAACAGATGGAGGAGAAGATCATTCAGCTTTTGGATGCGTGGCAGAAAAAGCAGCAGCGCCGCAACGAGCGCTGACCCGTAACGCAAGACCCGATTGGGTCTTTTTTGTTTGCAAAAATTTGGAGGTAACGCCTATGAATAATACGATTGATTTCAAGACCGCAAAGACCATCGACAACATGAGCAAGAAACTCGACCATATCGACGATGCCGTGACCGGCTTCTTTTCGATCATGCACATGGCGATGAAGCACGAGCTTGGCAACGCAGAGCCATATTTCGCCGCAACCTCGCCGGTTCTGGACTTGACGGTTATCCGTCCTGACGATGCGCCGCACATTCTGGCCTGTTTCGACGAAGCAGATGAGGGTATCGGCATCTCCGAGAACGAGCCGCTGGGCTTCCGCTACAATCCCAAACAGGTCGTCAAGCTGATGGGTCAGCGGTATCTGGTCGGCCCGGTGATTTTTCACCGCTTCGATGAGGATGGCAACTTCGCATCCCTGACGATGGGTGATATGTACACCATCCAGAAATATCTGGAAGCCAAAAGTGTCACCCTGATGATCGACCGTGACAAGCTGACCTGCATCTGCATCGACTGAGGTGTGCCATGCTGAACTTTTTTATCGGTTTCGCATTTTTTGAAGCGGGTGTCCTTTTCGGCTTCTTCGTGGCGGCTCTGCTGAACGCCGCCCATGCCGGGCAGGAGAGCACAATCTTTAAGGAGAATGATAATGGAACAGAATGAAAACACCCTGTCCGTGCTGAAAATTGCGCCGGGACAGTATCCGCAGCAGGTCGAGATTGATAACGACCGAAGGCTCTGCAGCAGGCAGTGAGCGGTTTCATCGGCGCAAGCTACCTCATGCAAGTCCTCAATGACTCGGAGAGCATCACCGGATAAAAGCGTCCCGCAGGGATGCGCAGCTTGCATTGAAAAATGCAGAACAAAGGGGTTTGGGGCACTCCCCAACAAGCATTTTGCAACGCAAAAGGTGTTTTTGTATAGACAAAAACATTGCTTGCACCGGCTATGCGTCCTTTCGGGGTATAAACACCAAAGTTTGAGAAAGACAAAGAGGCCGCCCGCTGTGCTTGTCTGCACAGTGAGCGACCTCTTTATGTATGTTTTGGCACCGCGCCCTTACAGGTTCGCGCCGTTCGAGGCAATCACGTCCCGGTACCACCAGCCCGAATCCTTCACGATCCGCTGCTGGGTGGGGTAATCCACATAAATCAGGCCGTAGCGGCAACTGTAGCCCGCCGCCCACTCGAAGTTGTCGAACAGGCTCCACACCGAATAGCCGATCACCGGGATGCCGTCGGCCATGGCGCGGGCCACCTCCAGCAGATACCGGTGGAGAAAGTCAATCCGCTGGGGGTCATGAACCTCGCCGTCCAGCATGACGCAGTCCAGGCCCGAATAGCCGTTTTCGGTGATGAGGATGGGCAGGTGGTACCGCTCGAACCAGAACTTGCTGGCGTGATACAGCACCTTGGGGGTGATGTTCCAGGCCGCCGCCGTCTGGGGGCTGCCCTGGTAGGCGTAGGCATCGTATTTGGAGGGGTCGGGGACGATGTCCACCGTGCCCTGGTAGCAGTTGTAAGCGTAAAAGTCCAGGGGCTGGGACACCAGGGCCCACTCCTCTGGGGTCATGGTGTACAGCTGGTCCCCGAACTTCTCCTTGGCCCAGGCGGGGTACTGCCCCAGGAATACCGGGTCGGCCCACCAGGTATTGGACATGATGTAGCCGGGGTAGTCGCTCAGAGACTTCTGCCGGGCCTTCTCCACTTCCTCCGGGGAGTCGTCCTTGGGCAGGCAGCAGTCCCCGGTGGGGGCCATGCCCACCCTGGTGCCGGGGCAGTTGCGCCGCAGCATCTGCACCGCCCGGCCGTGGGCCAGCAGGATGTGTTTGGTGATGCCCATCATGGTTTGGTCGTCGTTGTGCTCAAAGGGTGCGTGAACTCCTGCCACCAGCCCCAGGCCACAGAACATCTGGGGCTCGTTGAAGGTGAGCCAGTACTCCACCCGGCCCGCCAGGGCTTTGGATACGACCTCCGCATACTCGGCAAACCAGTCGGGGCTGGCAGGGTTCTTCCAGCCCCCTGCCGGTAAAGGGCGGTGGGCAGGTCCCAGTGGTAGAGGGTCACCAGTGGCTGGATGCCGTTTTTCAGCAGCTCGTCGCAGAGGTCCTGGTAGAACCGGATGCCTGCCTCGTTCACACGGCCCACGCCTTCCGGCAGCACCCGGGGCCAGCTGATGGAAAACCGGTAGGCCTTCAGACCCATCTGCTTCATCAGGGCCACATCCTCTCGCCAGCGGTGGTAAAAATCAATGGAGATGTCGGCGTTCTCGCCGTGGGCGATCTTGCCGGTGCCGTCATGGACCAGGGTGTCCCAGATGGACTCCCCTTTGCCGTCGGCGTTCCAGCCGCCCTCGATCTGGGTGGCCGCTGTGGATGCGCTCCACAGGAAATCTTTGGGGAAGGTGGTCATAATCTGTCCTCCTTGTATTTCAAGAATCCCCCGCCTGGGGTCAGGCGGAGGATTACGAAAAAGAAGTACCTGCCCCGGCAAACTGGGACAGAGGGAAGATAGCTTGTTAATGCTTTAGGAAGTGCAGCAGGGCCTCGGCGGAAGCCTTGGCACCGCCCAGGCTCTTCATATCTGCACTGAACTCCGCAGCAGTGGCCTTGTAGGAAGGCTGGGTCAGCAGCTTGACGATGGCAGCCTTCAGGCTTTCGCTGGTGATGGCGTTCTTGTCCAGGAAGGCGCAGCCCAGCCCCAGCTTTTCGATCTGCCGGGCGGTGATGGCCTGCTCCTCCATCTGGGGGATGGCGATCATGGGCACGCCGTAGTAGATGGCCTCGCCGGTGCCCCCCATGCCGGCGTGGGTGATGAACACTGATGCCTGGGACAGGATGTCCAGCTGGGGAACCATCTGGCCTACTTCCACGTTGGCGGGGATGTTCTTCAGGCTGGCGGGGTCGATGGAACCCAGGGCTGCGAAGACGTTGATGTCCAGGTCCCGGACTGCGTCAAACAGGATAGGGTAATACTCCGGCCAGTTGTTGAAGGCGGTGCCCAGGGAAGAGTACAGCAGGGGTTTGCCGTTGTCGGGGCCTTCCAGCTGCCGAAGGCGGTCCGCTTGCCGATCTGTACCCCGGTGAACACGAAACTGTCATCGAAAGTCTCGTAATTGGGAACCAACTTTTTCTGCATCATGACCAGGTTGAAGTCCCCGTGGCCGTCGAAGATTTCCTTGACGGTCAGCAGGCGGCAGCCATATTTTTTGGCATAGGTCTGGGCCAACTGCGCCGCGGCTTTGCGCAGAGGGTGGTCCGGCGGGCAGTTCTCGAACCCGGCGGCTACCGAGTAGCTGTCGTTGGAGGGGTAGCTGGTGTAGAGCATGACGTTGGCAACCTTGAGGTTGTCCGCCGCGATTGTGCCGGCAATGCCCGCAAAGTCGTGGACGACAGCGTCGGGTTTGTCGTTTTTCAGGGTGTCCAGCACAGTGTCGATGTAGGCTCCTGCCTCGTTTAAGAACAGGAAGGGCACCGCGGCGGCCACTCCGCCGTCATCCTCTTTCTTTTCGCCGTCCTCATTATGCTTGTCGTTTTCCGCCATCCAGGAGGGTACGGCGACGAACTTTGCCCCGGTGGGCTCGATGATAGTGCGGAAGGCTTCAGTGGTGAAATAAGTCACCCGGACGCCTTTCTTCACCAGTTCGGTGACGAGGGCCAGGGTAGGATTGATGTGCCCGAAGGCGCCCAGCGATACGAATGCGATATGCATACAAAAACTCCTTTCAAACAACAAAACAGCCATGCAGGCAGCGCAGGACGTTGCCCGCACGGCTGCGGGGAAAATAGGTGATGGCTTATTCTGTCAGGCCGTTGTTGGTGATCACTTTTTGATACCAGTAGAAACTGTCCTTTTTCACCCGGGCGCACTGCTTGGGATCGGTCTCGGTGCGGTCCACGTAGACTAAGCCGTACCGTTTGGCAAAGCCCTGGTGGCTGGACACCACGTCTACAAAGCTCCAGGGGCAATAGCCGAACACCGGCAGTCCCTCGTCAATCATGATGGCCAGCTGTTCGATGTGCTCTTTGAGGTATTCGATGCGGTAGGGATCATGGATCTGGCCGTCCGGGCCCAGTGTTTCGCTATAGGCCATGCCGTTTTCGGTGACGATCATGGGCAGACGGTAGCGATTATAGACCTTGCGCATCCCAATATGCAGGCCCATCGGGTCAATGCCCTTATCCATCCACTCGGTTTTGCGCAGGTGGGGATTATCACAGATGTCGAAGGCGTCCGACACCCAGAAGGGCGGCTGGTCGTAGTTGACGGGACCCTCCTTGACTTTGGCGCAAATGCTGAAATAGTAGTTGATGCCGATGAAGTCGGGGGTCGAGGCTTTCAGCACGGCTGCATCTCCGGGCAGCGTCTGGGGGTAAAGCCCATGACTCTTTAAGTAGCTGGCCACATAGGGTGGATATTCGCCCCGGACACTCAGATCAAGCAGGTAGAACTCCATCAGTTCTTCGGCGTTCTCGGCGGCCAGAACATCCTCGCTGCGGCTGGACTGGGGATAGACCACCTGGATAGCACACACCGGGCCGATTTGGGCTTCCGGGTCGATCTGCCGCAGCAGCGAAATAGCCCGATGCTCGGCCAGCGAGACATGATAGCTCATCTGATAGATGTTCTGCAGGTTCTTCTGCTTGTCCTGCTCAAAGTTGCCGTTCATGATGCCGGCGGCGGTGGCGATGAGCTGTTCGTTCACTGTGACCCACCGCTTGACGCGGCCCTTGAAGTGGGTAAAGCAGACCTCGGCGTATTTCAGATAGGCATCGATCATCTTGCGGTCGAGCCAGCCGCCGAAGGCATCCACCAGGGCCTGGGGACATTCAAAGTGATACAGCGTCACCAGGGGCTCAATCCCCTTTTCCAGCAGGTAGTCGATTAGCTTGTCATAGAAGGCCAGGCCCTCGGGGTTGGACTGGCCCTGAGGCGTCCGGCATGATCCGGCTCCAGGAAAAGCCCATCCGGTAAACCTTCAAGCCCAGCTCGGCCATCAGGTCCACATCCTCTTTCCAGTGGTGGTAATGATCGGCAGCCACCTTGTTGTCGGCGATGCCGGACCGGCCGGCACCCCGGTCGGTGGTGGCAACGCCCTTGCCGCCTTCGTTGTAACCGCCCTCTACCTGAAAGGCGCTGGTAGACGCGCCCCAGAGGAAATTGGTGGGGAAAATCATTTGTTTTGTCAAGTCGATAACACCAGCCTTTTTGATTTTATGGTATCACGCAGTCAAACGCTCTCCAAATCTTTTTTGGAAAAGCCAAACAAATAAGTCAGGACTGCTGCTACAATCAGGGAAGAGAAGGAAGCTACCACGCCAACGGCGATGTTGGCGTTGGTGCCGCCCACATAGCACAGCAGAGACAGGAAGTTGGCGGAGGTCATTGCATATCCCTTGAGGTCGAATATGCCGGCGATGGCGCCGCCCACAAAGCCGCCAACGGCCATCGTTACAAAGCAACGAGTAAAGCGGAAGCAGATGCCATACAGAGTAGGTTCGGTGACGCCGCCCAGAATGCCGGAAGCGAAGGCTGCAAAGGATGTGCTGCGATCATCCTTGTTTTTCAGGCGGAGCGCTGCGCCCAGCGCTACACCGAAGCAGGCCCAGGTGGCAAAGTTGCCGGCGTTCATAGGTCCGCTGCCAATACCGGTTTCAAAGAAATCGGCCATCATGGGCATCATCAGGGCCAGGTGCATACCGCTCATCACCAGGAACTCCCACAGGGCGGCGATGACAGCTACACCGAACCAGCCGGTGGTCATACCGAACCAGGCAAGGCCGCCGCTGATGGCGTTGCCCACAATAGTGCCCAGAGGCGCCAGCAGGCAGAGGATAAAGGGCATGGAAATGAGCAGGCTGAGGAACGGAGTGAAAACGGTGGTCAGCAGATCGGGCATGAACTTTTTGACGATCTTATAGACCAGGCAGAACAGGGGCACCGACAGCATAATGGGCAAAACAGTCTGGGCGTAATTGGTCACAGTGGCAGGGATGCCAAAGACTGTGAACGGCTGCCCGTTGGTGGCAAAAACTGCGAAATCGGGCACCATCAGAATGCTGCCAATGAACGAACCCAGCATACCGTTGATCCCCAGTTGCTTGGCTGCATTGTAGCCTACCAGGATGGGCATGAAGTAAAAAGCTGCGTCATACAGGAAATCAAACAGGATGTACAGGTTGCTTTCCATAGAGTACAGGCCCAGCAGGTCGGGGCCAAAGATGGAATTAACGGCACGGAACAAGCCTCCGGCCAGCAGCACCGGGATCATGGGGGTCATACAGCCCGCCAGATAACCCATGATATTTTTGAGCACCTGCTTGAACGTCAGCTTCTGCCTGGCAATGGAGGCATCCTCAGCGGCGGCCGCATCATCCTTAACGGCGGCGCTGGCGCTGATGCCTGCCAGCTTGCACAGTTCCTCATACACTTTCGGAACATTGGTGCCGATCACGATCTGGTACTGCTGGCCGCCGCGCACAACACCCAGCACACCGGAAATCTTTTTCACCTCATCGTCTTTGGGAAGGTTGTCGTCTTTCAGATACAGGCGCAGGCGTGTCATGCAATGGGTGGCATCCTTGAGATTGGCCGCTCCACCTACTGCCGCCAGAACCTGCTCGGCGATCTTTTTATTGTCTGCCATACTGATTCCTCCTATTTTTAATTTTTAAGTCAAATCGTCGTAAGTGACGAGCTGAACATCCTGCCCCGCCAGCCAGGCGCGTACCTCAGGCCGGCAGAGCATGGCGGCCTCTCGCACCCGGGGGGTGGTCATGGTAGAATGATCCAGCAAGTAAGCATCGATGTATCCCGGATGGAAGACCATCAAGTCGCAAGCTCCCTCATGGGCGTGGGCCACTGCATCCTGGACCCCGGTGAAGGGGTCGGCCTCATAGGCCTTGAAGTCCCTGGGCATATAGGCATAGACCCGGGTATGCCGGAAGATTACTGCCTCGCCGGGACGGCCCATGGCAAAGTAGGGCAGGCCGTGGTGCTGGGCAACAATCTCCAGCCCCTTGAAGAAGTTTGCGCTGGCCACTGCGTGTCCCTCAAAGTAATCCGGCTCCCGTCCGGTAAGGGCCTTGAACTGACGGTACTGGGCCTCGATTTCCTCGATGACTTCCTCCAAAACCACAAAGTCACGGCCGGCTTTGGCGGCCTCCCGGTAGGTGCGGCTGGGCCTGAATTCCCCTTCGGGGGTGCACAAGCTGGGAATGTGGGAAGGGTCGGTGAGGGGCCGGCCCACACAGATGTTGGTGTGCTGACCCAGGCATAGGGAATGGCCATGCAGCAGCCCCAGGCCGTGGACGGCAGCTGGCATGTTAGTCATGACGCCCACAGAGCGCACCAGCCCGGCAGCTACGGTCGCCGCAATACCGTAATTTACCCCTTCCGAGTAGCCGAGATCATCGGCGCGAATCAGCAGATATTTCATGGTCTTAACCTCTTCCGTCACGGGATTTCAGCTCCTGCAGTTCCTGGTGTACTTCTATGAACTCGCTGGCGATGGTCTCGAAGGTATCGGCAGCCATCAGCTGATCCTCGGCATGCATCAGGAAAATGTTGGTCTTCCAGGTTAGGCCCTGGCCCTGCCATTCCAGCAAGTCAGCGTGGCCGTGGTGGCCCTGGACAAAGGCTTCCTTGCCGTCCTTCATCAGCTGTTCGGCCTGGTCAAAATGGCCGGCCTTGGCCTCTTGGATGGCTTCGATATACATGCCCCGGGCGGTGCCCACATTCGCGATTATCTCAAATGCGATTTCGGTGATCGTTTCCTGAAGTTGTTCTTCCGTCATGGCCCGGGCTTCTTCCACGGAAATTGCCATGGCTCAGCCCTCCAGCACCTTGCGGACGTGGTCCAGAACGGCCTTGCCGTTCATCATACCGTAGTCCTTCATGTCGATGACTTCCACCTTGTTGTTCGGCAGCTCGCCCTGCACCTCTTTCAGGCGGTAGCGGACCTGGGGCCCCAGCAGGATCATGTCAGCACTCTGGTAATTCTTGGCCTCCGACACCGAGTGGGCCGAAATATCGCATTCGTAGTCCTCGGCCTTGGCTGCGTCTTTCATCTTGCGAACCAGAGCGCTGGTGCTCATACCGGCAGCGCACAAAAGAACAATTTTCGTCATAGTTGGGTACCTCCGTATCAATCAGCAATGCAAAGCTCGGATTTATTGTTTTTGTTTCTTATTCCTCGGACTGCTCAGCGACTGCGCCGGCCTTTTCCTCGGCCACAGCCTGGTTGTCAGCGGCCTTGAAGAAGGGATACCAGATGGCGGCGCTCATGATGGTCATCAAGATCTGATAGATGCCGATCTTCCAGGAACCCTGGATCACACCGTAGATGAAGATGGGCATGGTGTTCATGCCGATCAGGCCGGTGGGGCAGGGCATCAGGCCCAGGGTGATGGCGGCCCATGCAAAGACCAGGGAGAGGATGGGGTGACGATGAAGGGGATCAGCATGGTGAAGTTCAGCATCAGGGGCATGCCGTAGACCAGGGGCTCGTTGATATTGAAGATGCCGCAGGGCAGGACGATCTTGGAAAATTCCTTGTAGCGCTTGGACTTGGCAAACAGGAACATGACGATCACCAGGCCCAGGGTGCAGCCGCAGCCGCCGTTGCAGGCGAAGTCGTACATGGAGGTGTTCCACATGTGGGGGATGGGCAGGCCGGCTGCAGCGGCAGCGGTGTTTTCGGGCAGGTAAGTGAACCACAGAGGGTAGAGGATAGCCAGCACGGTGTAGGAGCCGTGGACGCCGAAGAACCAAAGGATCTGGGCCAGCAGCAGAAGAATGATGAAGCCACCCAGGCTGCCGGTGATGTTGGCCAGAGGGGTCTGGAGCAGGGCGTAGACGGCGTCGATGACGTTGCCCCAGGGAGTCAGGGTAAACAGGCCCCGCAGCAGGCTGGACACCAGTGCGATGGCAGCGCCGGGGATGATGGAAGTAAAGCACTGGGTGACATTCTCAGGGGACGCCGGCGGGCATCTTAATGGTGATGTTCCGCTCCACCAGGGCGATATTGATCTTGGTGGCCATGATGCCCAGGATGAATGCCAGGAAGACACCGTGGCTGCCCAGATAGTCCAGGACGACGACGCTGCTGCCGGCCTCGTTGGTAGCCACTGGCACCATGATCAGGTAGGCCACCAGCGACATCAGGCCGTTGTTGAAGGCCAGTTCGTCGTGGTCAAAAATCTTGGCGCCGGCGTAGCCCACGCTGAACACCATGAACACGCCCATGAAGTTCATGCAGGCATTGTAGACGGCGTTCAGGAAGGCTGCGATTCCTGTCGCCTGGATGAAGCTCTGGTAGGGGGCAATCTGGATGCTGTTCAGCAGATTGAACACTGCGCCGATCATGATGATTGCCATCAGGTTTTGGGAGCCTGTGCCGATGCAGCGGACGTATCGGTTCTGGGCGAATGCGGTGGAGATGGGCACCAGTGTGTTCTCAATGAACTGCCCGATGGGATTTTTCTTTGTCTCCGTCATGGGAAGATTCCTCCTTCTTTCTTGAAACGAACGTTTTGGGAAGGTAGCAGCTCTGCAGATTCGCTTTTCCTCCTTGCACCAAAAGTATATCACATCTGGCATTTGATTTGGTTACAAGCACAGCTCCAGCCTTTCAGGGTGGCCGTTTCCATTTCACGTTTTGAAAAGCAGAAAAACATTTTTGCTGGTTTTTGTGCAATTTGACCGCACGAAATCCAGCGCCCCGGGAAGCCAAATGCTCCCGGGGCGCTGGGTTTTCTGTGGCTCAGCCGTTCACCTGACGGGGGTATTCAGGCCCGTGGACAGCATGCCGTTTTTCAGTTGACAGGAACCCAGGCTGCAGGGTCTACCAGATCCCACATCTTGGCGGCATCTTGGCCGAAGTAACCCACGCTGTCGTAGGTCACGCTGGCCACATGGCCGCCGATCAGCAGGCCTTCCACCATGATATTTTCACCCCATCCGAAGAAGGTGAACAGGCACTTGCCGCCGTCGGCAGTGGTGTAGACGTTCACCGTCACGTCATCGCCGATGGGGAACCAGTTGACATGGATCTGCTGAGTCAGGGTGTACTCAGCAGGGATCTCGCCGGTAAAGGGAATCTCGGCATAGCCCATCACCTTCTGCATGTACAGGTCGCAGGTCTCCATCCAGGTCATGGAAGAGGTGCCCTCCATGCCGGCGCCGAAGCCGTGGCCGTTCAGACCGTAGACATGGAGTTCGGGGTCCAGGCCCAGCGCATAGGCCTGCTTGAACATTTCCAGGCTGCCTTCCCACTGGTCGTCAGCGCCCACAGCGATGAACATGTGGGGCAGGTTGGGGTTCTCCGTTTCGAGAGGGCCGCCTGAGTAGATCAGATGGGCCACATCCACATCGCTGTTGACTGCGTCCACGGCGTCGCAGACGTAGTCGGGGTCAAAATGGTTGGGGGTGATGCTGCCGTAGAACTTCTCCAGCATGGTGCGGATGTTGCCGCCGCTGCCCGAATAGCCGGACACGGCCAGCAGGGAATTATCCAGGTCAATGCCCCACGATTCGGCATTGTATTTGATCACGCGGACAGCCCGCTGCATGTCCATAACGATGTCATCGTTGTTATAGGGGGCCACCCGGCGCTGGAGCAAAAAGCAGTTGTAGCCCAGCTTGTTGAATTCGGGGCAGACGGCATAGGCTTCCACCGGGTTGCTGCGGCTGGTGTTGCCGCCGCCGGAGGTAACAAGGATGGTACCCTTGGCCGAACTGGGGTCGTCCAGCAGGTAAGGAATCAGGATAGGCTGGAAGTCGGCGTTATCGTACACGGCCTCGCCTTCATAGTTCACCAGAGGGAACTGCAGGTCGCTGGCCGGGGTGGTGATGGGCATATCATCGCCCCACAGGTAGATCACTTCGCCGTTGATGCCGTCGCTGTAAGGCTTGAGCTGATGGTCAGCCAGGGCGGCAATGGCATCACGGGCTTCCAGGATCTGCTTTTTGTTGGCGTCGGTCAGGGATTCGGGATGAAGGCCCATCATGACGGTGCCTGCGCTCTGGGCCGCATCCCAGGCGTCTTGGGTGTACAGGGTGGGATAGTTGCGGACCATCTTGTAGTTGTAAACCTGGGTTTCCCACTCAGCCTGCCAGTAGTTGGGGTCGGATTCAGGCAGGGTGTTGATTTTGTAAGGGGCCTGACTGTCGAAATGCCGGGGGATCTGGATGCCCAGCCAGTCCAGGATCTGGGCGCAGTTTTCGCTGGAATCCACCGACTGGGCAGAGGGGGCAGACATACCCCCGGGGCTGACCGCAAAGGCGGACGCCGGGATACCCATCATCAGCCCGACTGCCAGGACGCTTGCCACCATGGTTTTGACGCTCTTGTTTTTCATAACAATTCCTCCTTGTATCTGAGATTTGCATACCACAGGTCATGCAGGGCCGAAAACCATCACCTCCCGCAGGTTTTCCGAAGCCGTTTTTTCACACGGCCGATTTGCAGTTCACTCGCCTTTGGCCCATCATGCCACAGGCTGCCAGTTGTTCTGGTCAGCGGCATTGTAGATGGCCTGGGCGTCATTGGTCATAAAACCGGACTGGTCATAGGTGACGGTAATGATGCCGTCGTTCAGCACGCCTTCCACCACCTGCTGCTGGTCAAAGGCCACAAACGTCATATACACTTTGGTCTTTGCATCGTCCACGGCGCAGGTCACATCTGCCTTGCCGAAACCGCCCTCAAAGGTATACTGCTGCACCTGGGTATAGCCCTCGGGGATTTCTGCCGCCTCGCCGACGCCGGCCTCACCGCGACCCATCACCAGGTCAATGAAGGTGTCTGCCATGGGAATCCAATAGGTGGAAGTAGTGCCTTGCAGGCCGGCACCAAAGCCGTGGCCTACCTCGGCAAAGGTGTGAACTTCCACCACTGTCTTGCCCCGGACCGAATTGGCCAGAGTCCAAATGTCGGGCATGGCGCCGGTGGCGTCGTTTTCACCCACAGCCAGGAACACGGCGGGCAAATTGGGATTTTCGGTGACCAGGCCCGCGTAGTCGCTGGTATGCTCTCCGTCATACTGGGGGCCGTACAGGGGGCAGACCACATCCAGATCAGCGCTCATCTGATTCACTGCGTCGGAGGCATAATCTGCATCATACAGGGTGGGCTGAACATCGCCATACAGGTTGGCCACTTCTCCCAGGATGGTGCCCGAACCGCCCGAGAAGCCGCTGGCGGCGATACAGTCCATACCGCCCAGCCCCAGGCTGTCGGCATTATATCGCAGATACCGGACAGCCCGCTGCATATCCAGCCAGGTATCTTCCTGGCTGTAGGGGGCCACCCGTCGCTGGAGCACATAGGCGTTGTAGCCCAAATCCTGGAAGGCCTCGGCGATGGGATAGCCTTCCATGGCGTTGCCGCGGGAAGAATAACCGCCGCCAGCAATCACAATCATATTGCCCTTGGCTGCCAACTGGTCCTCCACCAGATAGGGCACCAGGAAGGGTTTCATATCGGCGTTGTCATAGCTCTCGGCGGTAAAGTCGGACACCTCCACCGTCTCGGCTGTGGCCGGTGCATCCCCCCAGATGTACCACATACAGTCGGCTGCCGGTGCATCCTGAACCAGTGCTTCCCGCTGGGCCACCGCATTGTCAATCATACTCTTGGAGACATCGTCGATGTTGTCCGGGTCGATGTTCAGCAGGGTGTTGGCCGTTGCGGTATAGGCATCCCAGCTTTCAGCCTGATAGGCCGTGGGACGTTGCGGATCAACTTGTAGTTATAGAGTTCTGTTTCCAGGGCTTTCTGGTAGTAATCGGGGTCGCTTGGGTCCAGATCCAGGGTCTGGACCGGCATATCGTGATAGGTTTCGACCGGGCCCTCCGTTGTTTCCTCGCTGAACCCTGCAGCCGAGGATACAGCCTGCGACGACACAGCACTGGAGGTGGTGTTGCCCTGTTGGCACCCACTCATCGACAGCAGCAGGGCTGCCAACAAGCACCCGGACAAAAGTCGTTTGTTCCATTTTCTCATCTGATTGATCTCCTTTCTTTGCAATCCGCTCATCTGTTTTTTTCTTCCAAACACATAGACTGTGGAAAGACGGCTTTTCACTTCCGCAATTTCAGCATCTTGCACCAAAATTATAACATGTATGGAATACAATTTGGTTTCAAGTGCATTTGCTCTGTTTCAGGAGCTGATTTTCTTTTTCAGTTTTTGAAAGATCGAAAAAAGTTTCAGCCGTTTTTTGTGCAGACCGCAAAAAAGACCGCAGTGCGCTATGCGCAACTGCGGTCTTTAAAATGGTATTCTTTATTGAAATGCTTTGTCGTAGGCTCGCAAATACCCCATCAGAATCAGGTCGTTGGCCATCAGCGCCGCATATTTGCCCACATCATTGCGATTGGTCGTGCCGCACTGGAGGATGAAGTCTGCGGTGTTGAGATAGGGGCTGGCCAGGTTTTGGGTGATGATCAGCATCTTGCACCCGCTGGACAGGATAGCGTTGCAGATGTCGGGGTATCGGGTCAGATAGCTGCCGCCCACACTGCAGATGATGGCAAAGTCCTTTTCGGTTAGGCTGCGGGCACATTCCAGCTGGGTGGCATAGTCCATGAACAGCTCCACATAGCGGCCCATCATCATCATTTTGCTCTGGAAGTAGTGGCCGATGTCCCACAGGAAGTGGTGAGAGAAGTAGGCGGCTTTGCCGCAGTCGTGGAGCGTCTTGACAATGTCGGGGATCACCTGGGCATTTTCGGGGGCAATGGTGGTGTAGATATTGCCGATCAGAGCGTCCCTGTAGGCGCTGATGGCAGTTTCTTGGTTGTTGTGGAGCATAGTATAGAACTGGCGGGAATAGTCGGTCCGCATGGTAAAATCCCGTTCCATCCAGGACTGAAACTCCTTGAAATTGTCCATGCCCAGAAACCGACAAAAGCGGGAGATGGATGCGTTGGAAGTATAACACAGGTCTGCGATCTGGCTGAGGGCCAGCCCCTTCAGCTGGGAGTAATTCCGCAGCAGTGCCACTGCTATGTCGTAGTTTGCGTCCCGTTCCGGCGCCGAGCTCACATAGCTGAGCAGACGGTCCAACAGGGAGCCCATCATTTTTACATCATTCATCCCTACAGCCCTCCCTGCACCATTTGTTCCAAGCGGATTTATTGTAACACACCCGTCAGTATTCTGTCAAACCCAAACTTTCCCGGGATGCAGGCCGTCAAATCCAGCATGACCACCGGTCGACAAAATCCAGATTCAGCTTTACAGTATCCGTCAAGCAAAGGCTGATTTGACTGTCTCCCTTCTCTCCAGAAAAAGATGAAAGGACAAATAAACCAGTACATCATCGGGTCCCATGAAAAAAGTGATCCAAGAAGCGAGGCAATCACTATCGCTGCCTCAGAGGCATTATAAAAACACCTCGTTCAAGCAAACAGCCTGCCGGTCCAATATGACTGGAAGGCTGTTTGCTTTGCCCGAAAACTCAGGCCTTGTAATAAGTTTGCCTGGGACTGCCCGGGCGATCCAGGATCGTCATCTTCAGTTTGCCTGTTTCCACCAGCGGCAGTACATACTGGCGGATAGCATAGGAGGCCATCTTAATTCCCAAAAAGGCAGCAATTTCCTGCCGGGTGCGCGGAACTGTGCAATAGGAAAGCAAGTCCGTCTGTGCCCCATCACAACTCGGTTCTGCCGGCTCCATGGAATGACGGAGAGTCACCACAAATTCTCCGCGACGGTTTTCAAACAGCGGCTCAGGCAAGCTATAGGCCGCCATTTCCCGCCGTATGGTGGGAATACCAGAATAGCGATTTTCAGCGTCGGTCAGGGTATCCGCCATCACAGCCAAAGCCGGATTCCGCAGATCAGGCCGGGAATGTCCCAGCTCTTCCACGGTGGTTCGTCCATACAAGCCGCCTGGGCTGTGGACAGGCTGGCCCGCTGGATGGGGCGCTCATCGTCATGCAGATGCTTGCGGAAGGCTTCATAGCTGTACAATTCATAATCGGTCATCGGCAAGTCTGCATCGCCTACCCGGATATAGGAGCCTTTCATCCGGCCAGCACCTTTATAATAGCAGGGGCGCTCGGATAGATTGATGGCAGGTATTTCTGCTGAACAGACCGGCAGCCCATCCACTTCTGCAAAAGAAAAAGCAAATATCAACCCGTAGCCATGCTCAAGTCTCTTAGAGGATGAACTTTTGGCCTGGCTTGAAAAGTCTAAGGAGGACGAAGTCAAATCCCGATGGCCGCTATCGCTGCTCACCCTCAGGACAAGCCCCATATCGGGCTGGTCGAAAACACTGAATCCAATTTTTATCTTGACGAACTGGTAGACTCCATACTTGAGGGGGACTCGATCATTTCCATTCAGTTGAGCAGCGTAACCAGGAAGATATCAGAATCCGAGTAAAACACCGGATTTTGGGCGACTTCAGCGTAAGAGTTGAGAATCCGGTCGATGCCGCTGCCTCGCTGCTCCATGAAATTCAACTGTAAAAACACATCCGAAATAATTTGGTTTCGGCGCATGATGAGCAGCTTGCCGCAGAAAAGCAGCGCACGGAGCGTGTGACCAAGCGCATTCTGACCGAGGAAGAAATGTCTGCTCTCTCCGATAAGCTGATGCAGGTCACCAAGGGCATGACCATCACGGTGCGCTACTTCAAGGAAGACACCGCCCACCCGGAGGTTCCGGCGGTGGGCAACTACATCACACTGACCGGAAAAGCAGACCGCATCGACCCGGTGTTCCGCACCTTGCAGGTGGGCGACACCGTGGTGCCCTTTGAAGATCTGGTGGAAATCAGCGGGGAGGGCATCATGGAGATCGACCAATATCTCGGCATTACAGAGCATTGAGTCAAAACCACCGGCTGAGCCGGTGGCTTGAGTAAGCCCTAGAAGGGCATAATACTAGCAAAGTCCCTTAAGGGGCCACGAATGGGTCTGCCAACTGCATTCCTGTCTCGTGGCAGGCCCCTCAAGGGGCCCTTTTATTTACGCCTTAGTTTCCTTGCTACCCGTAAACGGGTCCACGAACTCCTTAAAGCTCAACTGATTGGCAATCTGGTCCTGTTGCAGTTGATTTTTGATGTACTCTTGGATTTTCTTTTTGTTCTTTCCTACCGTATCCACGAAGTATCCCCTGGCCCAGAAATGCCGATTGCCATACTTATACGTCAGATTTGCATGTCTGTCGAAAATCATGAGACTGCTCTTTCCTTTGAGATATCCCATGACGTGGGAAATGCTGTACTCCGGTGGAAAACTTATCAGCATATGGATATGGTCAGGGCAGGCCTCCGCTTCAATGATTTTCAATACCTTTTTGTTCGCACAACTGGTGCAGTATCTGCCCTATATCCTTTTTGATCTGACCGTAAATTACCATTCTCCGATATTTCGGTGCAAACACTACATGGTATTGACATCTCCACATGGTATGGCTTAAACTATCTACGTCTTTGTTATCTTTCATTTCAAAGATAAACCTCCCTGTTCCTAGAATGTGGTTGGCAAACCCACACTCTATTCTCCGGGGAGGTTTCTCTTTGTCTAGGGCTAAAGCCGTTTTTATTCCACCAGCAGAGCTGGTGGTTGTCGCTCGCTCAAGCTACCTAATTCCATTCACAGCATATCGGACTGCCCGGTGGCAGTCCGATATGCTGTGAATGGCTGATAGTTCCTTGCATGAGAACTGCCGACCGCTTGCGTCCTATTTTTCAAACAGGTACAGCAGGTATCCGTAGCCCTCGGCCTCCATTTTTTCATAGGGGACGAAGCGCAGGGCTGCGCTGTTGATGCAGTAGCGCACGCCGTTGGGCGACTCCGGATCGCCGGTGAACACATGACCGAGATGGGAGTCTCCGGCGCGGCTTCTGACCTCCGTGCGGCGCATTCCGTGGCTCAAATCCTCTTTTTCCACCACAGCGGGGCCCTCGATAGGCTTTGTAAAGGCGGGCCAGCCGCAGCCGCTCTCGTACTTATCCGTGGAGGAAAAGAGCGGCTCGCCGGTGACGACATCCACATAGATGCCCTTTTCAAACTTGTCCCAGAACTCGCCTGTGAAGGCGCGCTCCGTGCCGCTCTCCTGCGTGACGCGGTACTGCTCCGCCGTCAGCTTGTCCCGGATGGACTCCGCCGCGGGCTTCTGATAGTCACCCGGGTCGATGCGCAGCCGGGAAAAGAGCTCCATCTCCGCGCGTGGGATGTGGCAGTAGCCGTTCGGATTCTTTTCGAGGTAGTTCTGGTGGTATTCCTCGGCGGGATAGAAGTTTTTGAGCGGGCCGATCTCCACGAAGAATTTTTCGCTGCGGCCGCGCTCGATCTCCGCGATGCGCTTCACCGTCTCTCTCGCGCTTTCGTTGGTGAAGTAAACGCCGGTCTGGTACTGGCTGCCGCGGTCGTTGCCCTGCCGGTTTTGCACCGTGGGGTCGATGACATAGAAGTAGGCCAGCAGCGGCGCACAGCAGGCGCTTTTTTAAATCTCGGGTCAGCCCATATCGGCGGCGAGCGCCTGCTCGATGAGCTTTTGCAGCGTCTCCGCCTGCTTCTTTTCTGTGATGGCTCCTACGATGGGTTCACCCACGATATTGCCGCTGCGGTCGACCACATAGGTGGTGGGATAAGCAAAGATGTTGGTAGTAAACTTTCCCGCCTCACCATCGGAGTCAAAATACACATTCTGATAGGTGGCGCCCTTCTTGGCCAGCACGTCCTTCGCCTCGGAAATCGCTGCCTCGTCGCCGTCCAGCGTGAAGGTGTTGACGCCGATGAGGGAGCCGCCCTTCTCCGCGAGTTCCTTATTCAGCGCGTCCAGCTCGGCAAGCTCTCCCACGCAGGGATTGCAGGTGGTGAACCAGAAATTCACTACGGTGACGGCGTTGCCGGAGAACAGCTCGTCGCTCTTCACCGTGTTGCCATCCAGGTCTTTCCCCTCAAAGGCGGGGAACTTCTGCATACTGCCGTCGTCGGGAGGGGTGCTCGTGTCGCTGCCCGCTGGCACACTCATATCGCCGTCCATGGATTTCTGCATGATCTCGGGATACTTCTCTTCCAACTCGGTCAGCTTGTTTTCAATATTGCTGATCTCCGTGGCCGACTCCTTCAGCCACTCATACTCCTTGTCGGTGAACTGCTCTTTAGCGGCCTCGACGGTATCCAGCAGGAAGTCGCCGTAGTTTTTCCCGTCCTCGATCATGGCCATGCCCTTATCGGCCTCCATGAACACCTTCTCCCAGAGTTCGGCATTTTCCGACAGGAGCGCGTTTTCCCGCTCCAGCAGCTCCTTGTGCAGGGCGAGCGCCTCCTCGGCGGTTTTCGGCTCGCCGGTCATGGCGGAGCCGTCTCCGCTCATATCCGCCTGCTTGTCGTTGTCCTTTGCGCCGCAGGCTGCAAGGGAGAGCAGCATCATCGCGCACAGCATCAGAGCCAGTATCTTCTTTGCGTTCATATTCGTTTCTCCTTAAGCTTTGTTGTTGTTTTCTCGCAGTGTCGCTGCGTTTTCTTTCTCTTTTCCATCGCCGAAGCCGTAGCGGAAGCACACGGCGTTCGTCGGACAGGCACGGATACACATCCCGCAGCGGATGCACTCGGTATGGTTGGGCGTTTTCGTCACATCCACGTCCATCTTGCAGGCTCTGGCGCATTTCCCACAGGAGACGCACTTACTCTTGTCCACCTTCATCTGGAAGAGGGACACCCGGTTGAACAGCGCGTAGAACGCGCCCAGCGGGCAGAGCCACTTGCAGAAGGGACGGTAGAATACCACGCTCAGCACGATCACCGCCAGCAAGATACCGAATTTCCATGTAAACAGGCTGCCCAGCGCCGCCCGGATGCCGGAATTGGCGAGGGACAGCGGGATGGCTCCCTCCAGCACGCCCTGGGGGCAGAGGTATTTGCAGAAGAAGGGGTCGCCCATGCCAACGTCGTTCACCAGGAACGCCGGCAGCAGGAAAACCATCACCAGCAGGACAGCGTACTTGAGGTATGTCAGGGGCTTGAGCTTCTTTGTGGAGAGCTTCTTTGTCGGGATCTTATGCAGCAGCTCCTGAAACCAGCCGAAGGGACAGAGGAAGCCGCAGATAAAGCGTCCCAGCAGCACGCCCAGCAAAATGAGAAAGCCTGTGATATAATAGGAGAAGCTGAACTTGGACGAGCCCACCACTGCCTGAAACGCCCCGATAGGGCAGGCTCCGGAGGCCGCCGGACAGGAGTAGCAGTTCAGCCCCGGCACGCAGACGGTTTTCCCTGTGCCTTGGTACAGTCCTCCCTTGAGGAAGTTCGGCAGGTGCAGGTTGGTCAGCAGCGTTGCCCCCGCCTGAATCCAGCCCCGGAAGCAGGACATGGTCTGCGAAACGCCTGAAAACTTTTTATCCAATGCCCACACACTCCAGACATAGTTTGATGGCTTTGCTCAGCACCGTCGCCGCCTCGCCCCGCCAGACACCAAAGCACAGCATGGCGGCTCCGGCCATCAGCAGCGCGATCTGCGCCGCGGCCTTTTTCCCGCAGCTCATTTTTCATCACCCTTTCCGATTTTGTGCCCCCATCATAGCGCGGGAGAGTTAAAGTCTCTGTTAAGAACGAAAACTTAACGCAAACCTTATCTATTTTTGCTATAATGAAAGCAACACAAAAACGGAGAAATAAAAAGGAGGGCTCTCATGCACCTTTTAGTAATTGAAGACGAACGCGCCCTGTGCGAAACCATCGTCCGCAGCCTGCGGCGGCTGGCCTACAGCGTGGACTACTGCTACGACGGGGAGAAGGCTCTGGAGTTGCTGGGCGTGGAGCGCTACGATCTGGTACTTCTTGATCTGAATCTGCCGAAAAAGGACGGCATGACGGTGCTGCGCACCCTGCGGCAGACCGACCGAGAGACGCGGGTGCTGATCCTCTCCGCCCGCAGCGAGGTGGAGGACAAGGTGCAGGGGCTGGACGCCGGGGCAAACGACTATCTTGCAAAGCCCTTTCATCTTGCCGAGCTGGAGGCCCGCATCCGCAGCCTGACATTGAGGCAGTTCACCCAGCAGGATGTGCTGCTAAGCTGCGGAGGCCTGAGCTTCGACACCCGCTCCCGCACCGCCGCCGTCAATGGGCAGACGCTGACGTTGACCCGAAAGGAAACGGGGATACTCGAATACCTGATGGTGCATCAGGGGCGGCCCGTGAGTCAGGAGGAGCTGATGGATCATGTTTGGGACAACAGCGTGGACAGCTTCAGCAATTCCATTCGCGTCCACATCTCCGCCCTGCGCAAAAAGCTCCGCGCCGTGCTGGGCTATGACCCCATCCGCAACCGCATCGGCGAGGGCTATCTGATGGGAGGCGAGGAGGAATGAAGCGTCTTTCCCTGCAGTGGCGCATCACGCTGATGTCCGTCCTGCTCATCGGCATCACCTGCGTGGCCATGAATCTGCTGCTGTGCTCCTCCGGTGTGTACTATATGGACACCATTGCAGACAGCTTACAGGGCGGCGGCACGGTGATCCTGAATGATAGCGGAGCGGCGAGCTTTGACCCGCAGCTCATAGCGCCCAACGAAGAGTTGACTATCGTCGTCGATGGGGTGCAGGGGCGCTTCCGCACCACCAACTGGTACATCACGGCGGCGGTGACGCTGCTCAGCGGCATGCTTGCCTACTTCGTCAGCGGACGCGCTCTCAAGCCCCTTCGCAGCTTTGCCTCGCAGGTGGAGCAGGTGCAGCTGAACAATCTTGCCGATATGAGGATCGATGAAGACGCCATTTCGGAGTTCCGGCAGCTGAGCCGCTCGTTCAACCAGATGCTGGAGCGGCTGAACAACGCCTTTGCCGCCCAGCGGCAGTTCACCGGCAACGCCGCCCACGAGCTGCGCACGCCGCTGGCGCTGATGCAGGCGCAGCTGGAGCTGTTTTCCGCGGAGCATCCCGATGTGCGGCCGGAGACGGCGGAATTCCTCACGCTTTTGCGCGAGCAGACGGAGCGGCTGACGCAGATGACCAAGACGCTGCTGGAGATGAGCAATTTGCAGCAGGTGGCGCGGAACGAGCAGCTCCAGCTCGCCCCCATGGTCGAGGAGATCTTTACGGATCTCGCGCCGCTGGCGGAGAAGCGAAGCATCACGCTGGAAGCGGAGGGCGACGCCGCCCTGACCGGCAGCGACGCGCTGATCTACCGCATGCTCTTCAACCTGACGGAGAACGCTGTCAAATACAACCGCCCCGGCGGCTCGGTGCGGGTCGAGCTTGCACAGGGGCAGGAAAAGTGCATCATTCGCGTTTCCGACACCGGCTGCGGCATTCCGGAGGAATATCAGCGCAGCATCTTCCAGCCCTTCTTCCGGGTAGACAAGTCCCGCAGCCGCGAGTACGGCGGCGCGGGACTGGGGCTTTCTCTGGTGTGGGAGATCGCCAATCTCCATGGCGGCTCCGTTTGGGTGGAGGAAAGCTCGGACAAGGGCACGACCATCGCGGTAGAGCTGCCGGCAGGGCCGGAAAAGACGGCGCAGGCGATGGCAAGCCGTTGCTTTTGTCCGCCGGACAGGGTGGACGGGTGCGCATCCCTGTACTCGTAAAGGCCAAATTCTTTCAGCAGATGTATTGCACGGTCTTTGCTTTCTTCCGTCAACTCGGTATTCAGCAGCAGCTCCTCCGCCACACTCGCCGCAAAAAACTGCGTTGACGTGTTATTGCCGCAGTAGCTGCTATGCGGCAAGCAATGCAGATTAACATTAGCGCAACTGCCTATAAAATAAGCATAATTCCGCACAAATCACTTGAAAACGAATATTTCTTCAATCGGTGCTTCAACAACTCTTGAAATATCAATCGCCAGTTTAAGTGAGGGATTGTATTGTGCCTTTTCCAGCCGCATAATTGTTTCTCGCCGCACGCCTACCTGTGCCGCTAACTGCTCTTGTGTCAAATCCTTTAATAGCCTGTACTTTTTTAATCTACATTCAAAATCCGGCACGCTTATTCCTCGCTTTCACCAAACTGTTCATCGTTATCATAATGATATAGCAGATATTCGCTAAGGAATATTTCAAGTGCTATGGAGAGAGCTATAACAATAACAAGAGCAATTAAGGTATATTCAAGGTTATCCATGAGCTTTCCCTGTCCCAAAATGAGTATTGCAAGAAAAATAATGGACAGAGAAGTTTTGTTCGCTACACTTTGCGCTTTCATTTTGTTTTCTTTGTATCGTTCATCTATAAGAGTATTTGACATTTTTCCCTCATAGAAAAATCCGAAAAAGCCGAAAAACAGGAAAAACACAAAAGGAAAAATTGTCTTGTCAACGCTGTAAGTCCAAAATCCCAAAAATCCGGCAAATCCTAATAAACCTAAAAAACCCAGTTTGGGATTTATTGTTCTGGTGGATTGCAAGGTTAATTCCCTACGCCTGTTTGTTTTAATAGATTCCAAAAACAACACAACAATATTCACAATATACAAGGTAAGAAGTACGCCGGAAATAATCATAGGCAGGTCTTGCACTCTGAAAACATATTCAGATAAATCCATAGGCACAATAAACCTTGAATTGTTAAATGCTATCGTGTACCATGAAGATATTGCTACCAGCAGAGCGCATATCACGCCCAGGCAAATTGTGAGTTTCGTTCTTTTTTTCATAATGGTGTCCTCCAATGAGATGTATTTGTCGCTTGTCGAGATAAATATATCACTTCAAAGGCTGGCTGTCAATAGGAAAGATACAAATACATCACTTTCCAAAAAAATGCTTAGAAAGACAAAAGCTGATATAGGAAAATTCCCACATCAGCTTTTCGTATTGGTCTGTGTTTCGGAAATAGTGGCTGCTGTCTATCAAATTATCATTTGTTACTTTACCTCACATGAGCATTGGCACCGGGGTTGTCGTTGCCGTAGCCTTCCAGCAGGTTGATAGCTCCCCAGATGCCGAGACCGGCACCCAGTGCGATGATGAGAGTCTGAAGAACGGTTACTGCGCTGTTGAAAAATGCCATAAATGTGTACCTCCTTGTACGATGCGCCCTAATGGGCTGATGAATAGTGAATGTCCCCCTGCATGTGCACCTGCAAAAGGGCAAAAAAATAGCCAGGTCTCCAATTTAAATCAGAAACCTGGCTATGTAAAAAGGGCGGCTCACCGCCGCCCTCATCGTTAATATTCTGTGCTCAATAGAAAATCTGCAATGTGCATACTCTTAATGCCTTGGTAATTGCCTCCGGCAAATTCATCGGTTCTTAAAACATACTTTGGATAGTTATCCCGGATTTCCAGCAGTCGTTCATATTCACGCTTTTCTGTTTTTTCGGATTTAATCTTCTGTGTGACCTGCACATACAACCGGTCATTCTGCTTCTGCGCCACAAAATCGACCTCACCATCCGGCGTTTTCCCAATCGTCACGGTATATCCTCGTCTGCAAAGTTCCAGATACACCACATTTTCCAGACTGGAAGCGACGCTGTCCGGTGTGTAGCCCAGCACGCTGTAACGCAAAGCAGTATCGGCAAGATAAAACTTCTCCTGCGTTTTCAGAATCTCCTTTCCGCGCAGGTCATAGCGAGAACAACGATGAAGGAGATATGCTTTCTCCAGCTTTTCCAGATAACTGTACACCGTTTCATTGTCGATAGAATGATGCTCTGATTTCAGATAATCCGAAATTGATTTTGCAGAGAATGAATTTCCCACATTCGCAAATGTGTACCGAACCACCCGTTCCAGCTGGTCGATCTTACGAATCTGGTTTCTCTTTACGATAATCCGAGAAAATCGTGGAATTATAGATATCCCGGACAATCGTATAAGCCTCATCCTGTGAATACTCTCGCAGGTGCGTTGCAGGGAAGCCGCCCAAGCGGATATAGTCTGCCAGTTCAGCATGGATATCCTTTACCTGTGTATACTGCTTTTTAAATTCCAGATATTCCTGAAACGAAAGCGTATAGATACGGAAGGAAACATATCGTCCGGTCAGGTAAGTCGCTATTTCCGAAGACATCATTCTGGAATTGGAGCCTGTCACATAAAGGTCAACATCATAATCCGTTGCCAGGGAGTTTACTACTTTCTCCCAGCCCTCAATTTCCTGAACCTCATCCAGAAAGAGATACGTTCTCCCCGTTGGATTTAGCTTTTCTTTGACAGCTTTGAACATATCCTTCGCTGTCATATCCTCATAATCCATGGAATCGAAACGCATGCTGACAATCCGCTCAGACGGAATGCCATGCTCCTGTTGCAGCTTCTCCATGATCATTTTTAAGGACTGTGGATTTTCCGCAGCGGCGAACCACCCGTCAACACTTTTACAAAAGGTGTGTCGGTGTATGCCATAATCTTATCGACGTAGAGCGGTCTGTTTATCATAGGAACCACCTCCATGGTTCCATAATACCGCAAGTGCATAAAAAAATCAATAGTTTTTGCGATTATAAACCGCAACTTTCATTGATTTTCATTGACTTTGAGAACAAGAAAATCAGCATTCAGCATACGGTTGTGACCGCAAAGGTCAACGGAACGGTAACGGAAATCGCACGAGATAAGACAAAAACAAAGTCGAGCTGCCGGACACTTCCCCTGATCCCTGCCTGTGAGCAGATGCTCAATAATTGGGTCACAGCGACATCAGCACAACAAGCAACATTTATACACATCTGGATTTCTCCAGTAAGGTATCTTCTGCCAATGCCATCGTCAGGATCTTCCCGGAGGAGACAAAAGTGTGAAAATGAGCCGAATGTGGGAGATAAAAAAGAAAAACAGCCTAAAATCTTACGATTCTAAGCTGCTTTTTAATGCCGGTGGTGGGGGTCGAACCCACACGTGTTATTAGCACAAAGGGATTTTGAGTTTTTGTCCTCATCTTCCATCTGGTGTCATCTGGTGATCTTTTAAGGTCATCTAGTGCCCGACTTTAAGGCACAAAAGCAACAGCACATCGAATGAATTTTTGATAAATCTGCGATTTTTCGTTACGTTTCCCCTCAGCTCCGATTTTTTGATTTGGAACGCAAAAAAGGAAATTGGAGGGATATTCAGGAGGGATGCAGGGCAAAACGCTCCTCTGCTTAGGCACAAAACGAAAGGAAAGTCAAGGATGATGAACAAATTTCAAGCGAGAAAATTTTACAGGAAAATATTTGCAAACTATCCCGATGTTCTTACCGTGGAAGATGCAACAAATCTCTTGGGCTTCAAAAGCCAGACCGGCGTGATACGGCGCATCCATCAGAACCGGATCCGGTATCTGAAGGTCGGCAGAAACTTTATGATCCCAAAAGAATATCTCATAGATTATCTTTTAAGCGATTGATTCCATACCGGCTATATTATATTACATAGCGCACTGCTTTTTCAATGTCAAGAAGCTGTGCGCTTTATTTTTTCAGACGGGAGGTCAAGTTTTGAACAGCAATAAGAACAGAAAGTTGAAAAAGCCACATGACCCTTGACTACTTCTACGGACAAGCCGGAGAGCTGTTCTCCTTCTACCGCATTCCAAAGGCTCTGTTTCAGGAGCCACGGTTCCAGAGCCTGTCAACCGATGCCAAGACCTTGTACGGTATCCTGCTGGACCGCATGAGCCTGTCTGTGAAAAACGGCTGGCTGGACGAGCAGAACCGGGTGTTCATTATCTTCACGATAGAGGATGTCAAGAGGGCGTTGTGTTGCGCAGACAACAAAGCGACCAAGCTGCTCCGGGAACTCGAAAAGTTTGGTCTGATTGAACGAAAACGCAGAGGTCTGGGAAAGCCAAGTTTGGTGTATGTGAAGAACTTTTCGGCAGAATCGTCAAAATCAATATTCCAGAATCGTGATTTTCACGATTCTGGAGGCTTCAAAAACGCAAGTCAAGACCCCGCAAAATCACGATGTAATAAGACTAAAGAGAATGATACGGAAATGAGTGAGACTGATCCTTTCTATTCTGAAGAATCAGATGGGATGAGCAAACGCACCCAACTGGAAGATTATTTTTCGCAGTCTTTGGAGGTAGACCTTCTGCTCCGGCTCTGCCCGGATGATGAGGGCACCATCTATCAGATCGTAGATTTGTTGGTGGACACCTGCGCTCCCAGCTGAGCTATAGGCCCATATTTAGGGGCGTGACTCGGTTGGGCGACCAACCGACATACTCCCCATTTGAATGCCCACAACTCTGTGGGGCACAAAAGCGATACGCTTGCACTCCCAACAGTCTCGCTTTTGTGCACACCTTATGCACCGTGAGAAAATAAAAATCAACGTATATTCGTCTATAAAAAATGTTCCGCAATCCAAACGACCTTTCTCGCTCGCAAGTATGGTCTCCAAGCCGCGGATTTTCGAGATGATGCAGTTTGGGGCGTAATATGGTTGGCGGACAAGTGAGCTACAGGCCCTTGAGATGTAACTCACTTGGGGTTCAGATGTATCGCATCCTAATTTACAATAAAATACGATGTAACGTAAAAGCGCAACTTCTACTCGGAAAGAATGAAAGCTGCGCTTTTTACATTTGGCATCAAGTTATAGATTGACAAGAGGACGCATACACGATAAACTTTATATAGTATCATGTGAACCAAAAGGAGGCCAAACCATGAGCGCCAAGCACACTACCCCTGCCCAGCACAAGAGCAACCTCCGCAATGTGTATGGCACCTTTGCCATTGAGGGCATGACCATCAGCAAAGATACACGTAGCAACCTTGATCGCATTGGCAGCGGTCAGGCCAGCTATCAGCAGGTCGTGAATGAACTGCGCGCAAAGTACGCGAAGAAAGGCTGATTATGTTCTCAAAGTATGATGTCTACACCACAGTACAGTCCATGTACTGCTACCCGGATACGGATGTTCTGATTAACAAGTTGAACATTCATGATAAAGCCGAACTCAAACAGGCCGAAGAAGAATTTACGGCGGTAAAACAGATGGCTCTGTTGCAGGAGCCAATCAAGGGACGTTTTACCAAAACTCACCTGTTTCGGATTCACCGTTTCCTTTTTGAAGATGTGTACCCCTTTGCGGGACATATCCGCAAGGAACAAATCAGCAAGGGCGACACGATGTTCTACCCGCCAGACCTGATTGACCGAGAATTAGAGCGGGTGTTCAAAACTATTCACTCCAAGAAGCTGCTTGCCGAACAAGATGAAGAAAAGCAGATTCAAAATCTGTCGCAGACGATGGCAGAACTGAACATCATCCATCCTTTCCGTGAGGGAAATGGCCGTAGCACCCGTGAATTGATTCGCTGCATGGCGTTGGAATATGGTCTGCATATTAACTGGGGCAACACTGACCGGGAAACCTTGATTAACGCCGCAATCGCTGCCGTAGATGATGATATGGCATTCTGCGATGTTCTTAGACAGTGTATTGAATGAAAATCCAAATATCTCTGCGAAAAAACGCAACATCTATTTTAATCAAATGGATGTTGCGTTTTTGATTTTAGACCTTCAAACAGTTCTTACAATTGACGACAGTTGCAATATCTCTCATTTTTAAATGTGATTTAGCCAGAAGACTGATAATGTTCTTAGCATATATCTCAGCATTTTTATCGTCAGAAATATAGATTAAAATTAGTTTTGATTTCGCTCGTGTAGCCGCAACATAGTGGTTGCAAATATCTTGTTCCGTTGCCAATCGATAATCCGATGTAAATAAAACAACCTGATCAAATTCCAACCCTTTAGAGGAATGAAACGTAATCGCAATTCGTTGTAGTCCATCTATATTAAATGCCGGATGAAATTTTTTGTCGCAAATGGTTTCATACACTTTTTTACAATGCTCATCTTTCGTAGAGTAACCCAAAGAATTTGCTAATTGCTCAACTTCTTTGGCAAAGCTATCCTTATCCGCTTGCTTAAGATATTCATCCAAATGCTTCAACGAAATTTTAATGGTCTGCAAAATATGTTTGTTTCCTACTACCTCATTAGGGTTTTCATCTCTAAGGTCGTAGGCCGAATATGTGGGGAGAATAAAGTGCTTTGCAATAGCGTTATAAAGCCATGCTGCTTCAGTAGTAATATCCGAGATTGGAGTTTGAGGAACATATGTGAATTCTACTCCTTTTTCTGTTAGTTCTTTCGCACCAATCTCAGAATTTGCGTTGCTGTATCTTAACAGAGCACATCTTTTGTTCTTGTCTAAATAAGGTACTACAGCCGAAACCCAATTTGCAGTTGTAGTACATAGCATAACTACCGAAGACAAATCATTGACCTTTTTATAAAGAGGTCTTGTCTCATCGCAAAGCAAATTAGAATAGTTTTGTATCTGCTGACAGGATCTATAATTATCCGTCATAATTTTTTAGAGAAATCACCTCTAGTCCAAATACTCATAAACGCTTCAGGATATGCACCTCTCCACATATAAATCGACTGTTTTTCATCGCCAACAACGAAAGTATCTATTTTCAGAGTTTCACATAGATACATAAACAGTGCGTGCATATCTTTATCGCAATCCTGATATTCATCTACATAAATTTTGAAATATTTGGATTTCAAATATAACTGGCACGCACTTGAATTTTTCAGAATTTCAAGTGCCAGTTGAAATATAAAATTTTTCTTGCTGTTTATATATGAGCATAAGATTTGCTCCGTTCTTATTTTTTCTATTCCCTCATCAAGAGTACCCACTCTCACAGAGTAGTCTGTACTCATATCGAGTTTATAGTCTTTACCATAGACATCTTTCATAAAGGGCTTGATGATTTCTTCGATGGCAAAACTATTGTTGGTTCCGATGAAATGCTCGCTTACATCAATGTTTAGACGATTTTTAATTTCGGCGGCGGCCTTAATTGTAAATGTAATTGCGGCTACTACTTTGTGTGTATGATTTTCTTCTATGTCACGCTTGATTTTGGAAACCATGGTATGTGTCTTTCCCGTTCCAGCACTTGCGCGAACAATTAAGTTCCCAGATGTTTCAACAATTTCTTTTTGTATCGGCGATAACATCATTCGGCAATCCTCTTTAGACAAGCAAAATTGTAGTGTTCAAAAATAAGTTCACAGTCGCTTTGGGTGAGTTTTTCGGCAAGTTCAACCATGTGATTGTTCTTTGCTTCCTGCAGATAGCCAATCACATTTCCATCGGCTGATGGAAGGTATTCAACCATTTTATCATGAATGACTTCATCCAAATCTTCTTCCAAACTGCATCTCGACAAATAGAGTGAATAATTGCTTCTAATTCGATCCAATGTTTCTCTATTTTTATCGTATAGCTCGCGCTTTGCCGCAACACTCTTTTCATTTACAGAATCTTCCGGAAGAATAGTTTCACCAATAAGACCATTTAACCGAATAAACCCTAACACACTATATGTCTCTTTGTTACGCGGCTTTCTTAAGTCGTTATCAGTTTTCACAACATTATAAATTTTCAATGCGTTCAATATTGATTGGTAAGGCTTGAATCCAAATCCCCCACCGAAAGTATATAAATCCCATCAGCTTCATAAAATGGCTTCTTTTCAGAAAGAACTTTTCCGAATAAAACCATTTCAGAAGGTCCTTCAACGAGCAAAACTTTATCGGCAAAAATAGCTTCTGTCAATCCACGATTTAGCATCTTGCGCTGCTCTTTGAATTCTTCGGGAACAACATAGAGAACACTGCGGCTTACGATTTTATCAGCATTGTATATGCGAACTAGATTCACCTGATCCATTTCTGCCAGTACATACGGTGAATGTGTTGTTATAAATAAATACTGATACTTGTTTTCAGAAAATAATACATGCGATAATGCAATTTGCATAGAGCGATGCAAATGGTTTTCAGGCTCTTCTATTAAAAACAAATTGATTTTCTTATCTTCTTCCTCTTTAGAAAGCAAATCAAAAATAGAATACACTAATAATTTCTTGCGTCCTTCACCTGAGGTGGGATATAGAGAATCATCCGCATCTTGTTTGATGTAGGGAACAATATTGGAATAAAGACCTTTTACAGCAATTTCAGACTTTACAGATACCGTTACAGCTTCATGTCTAAACTTTCTATATTCTGGAGCAATTTTTTCTTCAAAACTTTTTATGCCAGACAAACTGGAAATCTGTGCATTTAAACTATTACAAGTTTGCTGAATATCTTCTAGGGTACGTCTATCTTGCTCGTCATTGTTTGCAAGAAGCGTATTAGCATTTTTCTTGAAAAGAGCATACAAATCCACATATGCATCTATGTAAATAACATTGAATACATAATCTATTTCAAAAAAGTTCCATGAACTTTCATTTCCTCAAGTTCATTCAAGTCGCCACCCCAATATAGAATAGGTACGCCAACCATTTCTTTTTTCATCGTAGGAGGCTTCTACTTTAATATAGACTTTATTTTGCCCTGAAAGAAGTGCACCTTTTAGCTTTGCCCGGAGTTTCTGACTGTCCGAATCACCTTGATCGCTAATATCAATCGTCACAATAATTTCAATCGGAGATCCTATATGTTTCTTGTAATAATCTGTATCATTAAAGTTCTGTCGCCTAATGTCCTTATCAAAAACAAATCTTAATGCATATAAGAAATTGGTTTTTCCAACATCATTCATGCCAAAAGAACATTTTTATTTGTCAACGCTACCGATATGTTTTCAAAATTTCGGAAATTCTTAATTGTCACCATATCAAATTTCATGGCACCGCATCTCCTCAGATAGCAACTCTCTTTTTTCTCTAGCTACGACATTTCTGCGTACAAGACGATTGTAATATACAA
>VOFB01004262.1_pt1 | contig 38161 bp, 47 predicted proteins | sample 5384141 | NCBI WGS metagenome assembly VOFB01 (sample SAMN12384721, study PRJNA508395) | human gut metagenome | isolation source: healthy gut A | host: Homo sapiens
CCTGCTTTCAGGCCCTGCACCAGCGCTTCAATAGCCTGGGGCTGGTCGCCAGTCGGTTTGAACGGTGCTTTGAGGTGGAACACCTCGGTTTGATTTTCCTGTTGCTCCGGCATAGCGGACCTCCCCTGCTGTTGCTCGTTCATTTACAACTTAAGTTCGTCTTATACAACTTACTGTTGTTCCATTATAGTATAGATCTTTTTAATTGTAAAGGCAATACCGCATAATTCTAAGTGCCGATACGGCGAGCGAGGTGCGGCAGCCGCCGGAGCGGTGCTTAAGCCGTCAGGCGGGAATTGTGCGGTATTACCTAAAGGCATTTTGCGGCTTTTTATGCCTTTTATGCGCTGCTGCCGGGGCTGCATCCGGCAGCGGCATTTCGGCTTATTCTTCCTCCGAGTGTTCGCGCACCCATTTGGCAATATGCTTAATGAATGCCTCACCATATTTGGCAGCTTTTGCATCGCCGACGCCGGAAATGCGGCGGAAATCCCCCATGGTGCGCGGCTTAAGCTCGGCCATCTCGTCCAGGCTGACATTGTTGAACACGATATATGCCGGAACGTGGTTTTTCTGGGCCAGTTCGCTGCGCAGGGTTTTCAGGCTTGCCAGCAGCGAATCGTCCGCTTCCGAAAGTGCGGTGCGGGCAGCCGTCTTTTTGCGGGAAGCACGGCGCTTGGCCTGGGTTTCCTGCGCGGTGGCGGCGCGCTCCTGCATGGTAACCTGCTCACCGTGGAAAAGACCGCCGGAGCCTTGGCTGTCAGGGTGATGACCGGGAACTCATCGCCGGTTTCGGCCAGATAGCCCTGCTCCTGCAATGCATCCAGGTAAAGGCGCATGCGCTGGGGCGGCACATCCCGCATGATGCCATAGGTCGGGAACTGGTCCAGCCCGCGCTCCAGGGTTTTCTGATCCTTGGCGCCGCGCAGCATCTGCACCAGCGCCACAACTCCCAGCCCGCCGGGCCAACGCTTTTGGATGCGCGCCACGCCGGAAAGGATCTTCTGTGCTTCGGTGGTGATGTCGGTCTGCACAAACTCGCCGGTGCAGTTGGAACAGTTGCCGCAGCCGCCGGTGTGGTGCTCGCCGAAATAATCCAGCAGATAGCTGCGCAGGCAGCGGGTGGTTTTGCAGTACCCCACCATCACGTCCAGCCGCTCGCGGTCCCGCCTGGCGGCGGCTTCGGCCTGTTCAGGGGTTAGCTCATCGTTATCGTGGGAGTTCTGGATAAAATACTTTGCCGTCTGCACATCCCCCAGGGAGAACAGCAGGATGCACTCGGCGCGCTCGCCATCGCGCCCGGCGCGGCCCGCTTCCTGATAGTAGTTTTCCAGATTTTTGGCATATTATAATGCAGCACAAAGCTGACATTGGATTTATCTATGCCCATGCCGAAGGCGTTTGTTGCAACCATGACCCGCTTGCGGTCATAGACAAAATCTTCCTGATTTTTGCTGCGTTCCTCCGGGGTAAGGCCCGCATGATAACGGGTGGCGGAAATGCCAACGGATCGCAGCTCCTACAGACGGACTCTACCGATTTGCGGGTGGCGCAATAGACAATGCCGCTGCGATCCCGGTGGTCGAGGATATATTCTTCAATATAACGTTCTTTATCCTGCGGGCGGGCCACACCAAAATAGAGGTTGGGGCGATCAAAGCCGGTGGTCAGCGTAAAAAGGCTGGTTGAGCTGCAGCAGGGCAATGATATCCTGCTTGACCTGTTCCGTTGCCGTTGCCGTGAACGCACCAATGACCGGGCGGTACGGCAGACGGGAGATGAATTCGGCAATTTTCAGGTAGCTGGGGCGGAAATCCTGACCCCATTGGGACACGCAGTGGGCTTCGTCCACAGCCACAAAAGCGATGCGGGCGTGCATGGCAAGGTATAAGAAACTGTCCGTCAGCAGGCGTTCCGGGGCAACGTATAGAATTTTATAGTCCCCCTCCAGCGCGGCACGCAGAATGGTGCTGTAAAGCCCTTCCGGCAGGGCGGAGTTCAGGCAGGCAGCATGCACGCCCTCCTCTTCCAGGGCGGCAACCTGGTCCTGCATCAGGGAAATCAGCGGTGAAATGACCAGCGTAAGCCCCGGCATCAGCATGGCCGGAACCTGGTAACAAACAGATTTGCCTGCGCCGGTGGGCATAACGCCGAGGACATCCTGGCCGGAAACGATGGCATCCACCACCTGTTCCTGACCGGGGCGGAAGCTGCTGTGGCCGAAGTATTGCTGCAAAACGGAAAATTTATCCATGAATTCGTCCTTTTCTGGATGAGTGCGGCAAGTTGTGAACATTTTACAAAATTTTTAATTTGTCCGCAAAAACATTTTGACTTTTTGTATAGATTTGCTATAATAGAGGTACAGGAAGCAGCTGTCGAAAATGAAGCCAAGTTGGCAGCGGGTCTTTCTGGCAAGGGTGCTGGGCACCCAAAACAAAGGGAGGTTGTCCTATGAAAGTTACATGTACCGGCCGTCGCGTTACGCTCAAACCGAGCTTTATCGAAAATGCGGAAAAGAGGCTTGCGAAGCTGGACAAGTTTTTCCCTGACGAAGCACAGGCACAGGTTACCGTCACGGTAGAAAAAAGCGGGCAGACCGTTGAGATCATGCTGCGCAGCAAGGATCTGGCCATGCGCGCCGAAAAAACGGATGAGCGCATGGAAGATGCCCTAGCCGACGCCGTCGATCTGCTGACCCGCCGTGTGGTAAAGTACCGCAAGCGCCTTGGCACCAAGCTGACCGCCGCAGCAGCGGAAATCCCCGCTACTGAGCCGGAAGAAAGCATGGATATTGTGCGCGAAAAGCACTTTGCCCTGAAGCCCTGCAGCACTGAGGAAGCCATTTTGCAGATGGACCTGCTGGGGCACAGCTTCTTCCTGTATCACAGCACCGAGAACGACAAGATCCAGGTCGTTTACCGCCGCGCTGATGGCGGGTACGGCGTGCTGATCCCGGAAGCATAAGCTGGCAGCTTAAACTTAACATAGCGCCGCACAAACGGCATAACTTTGCCGCCCCTTTTACGGGGCGGCATTTTTTATTTGTTTTGTATGGTTCAAGGCAACCCCTGCTGCCTTGCGCCCGTGGGAGATGCCGGGTTTGCTTTGTGCTTGAGGCGCATTCAGCGCTTGATTTGTTTGGGCTTCTCCGGTTCCATCGGCCAGGTGGCACGGGCGGCAAACAGCAGTTGGCCGGTACTGGGGTTATACTGCGGCACACGGCCATGCTCTGCCATGCTGAACCAGTCGGTAGGCGTCAAAATCACATGATCCAGCACATCAATGCCAACCTGGCCCAATGCCAGAATAATGGCCTGCGTGGCAAGCAGATCCGCATTGGAGGCCGCCGCCAAACCGGACGGATGGTTATGCGCCAGCACAACACAGGTACACTGGCTGGCAACGGCATCCCGCAACAGCTTATGGGTATCAAACTGCACGCGGTTGGGAATGCCCGATGCAATGTAAATTTCTTTGAGCGGGACATAATCGTCATTCATGGCGATCATATAAAACTCTTCCCGCTTGGGGTCGCTGAACAGCGGGCGGATATACTCACAGCACATCTCAGCGTTGCGCAGCTGAACAGGGTGTTCCTTGTGCTTTTGGATCTGGTAAAAGCGAGCAACATCCCGGAAGGAATGCAGCAGTCTTGCGCTGGCGGGGCCAATGCCCTGCACCTGCATCAATTCTTCCTCGCTGGCATCCAGCACTTGGCAAAATCCGCCAAAATGCTGGATCAGGCGGTGAGCCAAGGGGTTGGTATCCCGGCGCGGAATGGAAAAGTACAAAAGATATTCCAGCACCTCATGCGCGGCAAGGCTGGTTAAGCCATCGCGGGCAACGCGCTCCTGCATGCGGGCACGGTGCTCTTCATGGATCGAATTGGTGGTTTTCTTTTCCGGCATGGGCGCACATCCTTTACCTTTGGCTGTTCTTATTATATACTATTGTTTGAAGATTGCAAAGAGGATGTGACCCCCATGAAAAAGTTTATCGCAGGCGAAAACGAAAACGGCGTGCGGCTTTCCCGCTTTGTGGAAAGCGTGACCAGGGACATGCCGCGCAGCCTGCTGTATAAAAGTTTCCGCAACAAGCGCATTAAGGTGAACGGCAAGCGCGGTGAAGCGGACACCCGGCTGAGCAGCGGTGATGTGATCGAGCTGTATATCAACGATGAGTTCTTCCCCGAAAAGCCAGTGGTCCCGGCCAAAAAGCCGCCGCGCCGCCAGCCGCCGGTCAAGGTGATCTATCAGGACGAAAAACATTGCGGTGCTGTACAAGCCCGCCCACCTGCTGTGCCACAGCGACCGCACCGGCGATGCCAACCTGGTGGATGCCTTTTGTGCCCAGCTGCAGGCCAGCGGCGAATATGACCCCAAGGCTGAAAACCGCTTTGCACCCGCCATCTGCAACCGGCTGGACCGCGGCACCGAGGGGCTTGTGATTGCCGCGAAAAAATACACGGCCCTGCGGGATATGAACGAGATCATCCGCAATGACTGGATGAAGAAAGAGTACCTGACCATTACCATCGGTGCCCCGCCGGCCGGGCGGCATGTTGCCTGGCTGCAGCACAGCGAAAAAAGGCAACAAGGTGCGCATTCACGCCCATGAAAGCGAGGGGTACAAAAAAATCATCACCGATGTAACGGTGATCCGCTGCATTGGGCCGTTTGCGCTCTGCCGCATTGGACTGATTACCGGCCGCACGCACCAGATCCGTGCGCACCTGGCTTACCTGGGGCACCCGGTGCTGGGCGACATCAAGTACGGCAACCGCAACATGAACGAGAAAACCGGGTTTAAGACGCAGGCACTGTGTGCCCAGCGGCTGACGTTTGGCAATATTCCGGAGGAAAACACGCTGCACTATCTTTCCGGCAGGGTCATCAAGCTGGCAGACCCGGAGATTGTAAAGCAGTTTGATGCGTTGGAGAGGAAGCCGGGACAGGAATAAAGGAGTGCCGTTGGGTTAGGGCAATACCGCATAATTCTAAGTGCCGATACGGCGAGCGAGGTGCGGCAGATGCCAAGCCAAAAGCGCAGATAATACTGGATGCTGCAAAGGTGGGCGCCGCCAGTGGCGGAAACAGCGAACCGAAGCAGGGGCAGCGGTCGCAGAGTGCGAGGGGCTTTTGCCCCCGAAGCACGATGCGGGTACCGCAACCCGACATTATCGAGCATTTTGGCAACGCAGATGCCGTGCCGCAGCTGCCGGAGCGGTGCTTGCCGCAAGGCGGAATTGTGCGGTGTTGCCTTAGGCAGCGGGCGCACAATGTGCGCCTCTACTAGTGTGGTAATTCTAAAGCTTTACTTTTTATGATTTGGAGACTTTCTCCATTTGGCTTTGTTACGAAGCGGCTCTAATTTTTTAGATAGAGCAAAAAGGTAAAGTTTTAGTCTTAACACACTACTGCGGCGGGTACGTTTTGGGCTTAGTTCCATGTGATATTTGAAATGCGCACCGTTATGCCTGACAAAAAGCGAATATACAAAAACACCCGCAGGATCGGCCAAGTGGCTTACACCTGCGGGTGTTGCTTATTGCTTATTCAGCGTAGCTGGAATCAGACCGGATGAGACTTGTTCTCATAGTCAGCATGCAGAGCGTCCACACCGTGCATACGGGCATTGCGCTTTTCGAAGAACTTGGGAGCAACCTGCGGGAACATAGCGTAGGTCAGAACGTCCTCTTCCTGGATGGCATACTTGGCAGCTTCGGCCTTCAGCTTGTCCATTTCGGGGGCAAGGGTATCAGCAAAGCGGCAGGTAATGGGCTCTTCGCCCTTCAGAATAAAGTCGCTGAATTCCTTCTTGATGGGAGCGGGAGTCTTGCCGTAATCGCCATGGACCAGGCCCTTGAACTCCTTGGTGACCATCTTGTAGCGCTCGCCCATGATGACGTTGAACACAGCCTGAGTGCCAACGATCTGGGAGGTCGGGGTGACCAGCGGCGGGTAACCGGCATCCTCACGCACGCGGGGGATTTCGGCCAGAACTTCGTCCAGCTTATCTTCCTTGCCAGCGTCCTTGAGCTGCTTAAGCATGTTGGAGAACATGCCGCCCGGAACCTGATACAGCAGGGTGTTGGCATCAACGCCCAGGCTCTTCGGATTGATCTGGCCGTTGGCGATGTACTTTTCGCGCAGTTTGGCGAAGTAAGCACGCACAACGTTCAGCTGGTTCAGGTCAAGGCCGGTGTCATAATCGGTGCCCTGCAGGGCGGCGACCAGGCTTTCGGTCGGCATATGGAAGTGCCCAGAGCCAGCGGGCTCATGGCGGTATCCACAATGTCAGCACCGGCTTCGATGCCCTTCAGAATGGACATGGAGGCCAGACCGGCGGTGTAATGGCTGTGGATGTCAATAGGGATGCTGACGGTCTTCTTCAGCTCGCTCACCAGCTCGGCGCAGGTGTAGGGCTTGAGCAGGCCTGCCATATCCTTGATGCAGATAGAGTCTGCGCCCATCTCTTCCAGGGTCTTGGCATACTTGGCAAAATACTCGTTGTTATGCACCGGGCTCAGGGTGTAGCTGATGCAGGCCTGAACATGTGCCTTTTCCTTGTTGGCTGCCTCGATGGCAGTCTTCAGGTTGCGGGGGTCGTTCAGAGCATCGAAAATACGGATCACATCAATGCCGTTGGCAACGCTCTTCTGTACAAAGTACTGAACGGCGTCGTCAGCATAGGGGCGGTAGCCCAGCATGTTCTGGCCGCGGAACAGCATCTGCAGTTTCTGATGCGGCAGTTCTTTACGCAGGATGCGCAGACGCTCCCACGGATCTTCGTCCAGAAAGCGGATGCAGGAGTCGAACGTCGCGCCGCCCCAGCACTCCACAGAGAAGTACGGGATCTTGTCCATTTCGGGCAGGATGGGACGCATTTCATCCATCGTCATACGGGTGGCCAGCAAAGACTGATGCGCATCACGCAGAACGACTTCGGTAATCTTAACAGGTTTCTTAGCCAATCTCGTTCACCTCATTTTTTAACGTTCGGGATCGTTTACGCTTTATCAGCCCATGGTGTACAGCACATCGCCGGAGTTGACGGTATCGCCCTTGCGAACGTCAATGCTGGCAATGGTGCCGTCCTGCGGTGCGCTGATCTCGTTTTCCATCTTCATAGCTTCGAGGATCATGACAACATCGCCAGCCTTAACAGCAGCGCCTGCCTTGACCTTGATGTCCAGGATGGTGCCCGGCATGGGAGCGTTGACAGGAACAGAACCAGCGGCAGCGGGTGCGGCAGGTGCAGCAGCCGGAGCAGGTGCAGCGGCGGGTGCCGGAGCGGCAGCTGGGGCAGCAGCAACAGGAGCAGCGCCGTTGGTGTTTTCTTCAACGGTAACGTTGTAAGCAACGCCGTTCACGGTAACAGTCAGGTTTTTCATAAAAAGGATCCTCCTTAAATATTACAGGGTGATGTTGCCGTGTTTCTTAGGCAAACGGGTGGTGCGCTTGGTGGCCAGCATATCCAGGGCCTGTGCGGCAGCAGCACGCACATCGGCAGCCTTTACAGCGGCATCGGCAGCGCCGTTGGCAACAGCGGCAACTGCGCTGCACTGCTCTGCCTTGTAGGCAGCAGCCTTCTGCTTGGTAGCCTGCTGGATGTTGTCAGAAGCAAAGATCTCGTCCTTGTACAGAACGGTAGCGGCGGTTTCCGGTGCCAGCGGGGCAACGGTGCAGCCGTCCACAGCAATACGCCAGTCAGCGGAAGCTGCAAAGACGGTGTAGATGGGGCCAACAGCCTCACCGGCAAGGATTGCGACCTTAACAGTGGTAGCTTCGGCATAAACGCCAGCCATACGGGCAGCCTGGCGGATGCCGCCAGCCTGGTCGTCGCCTTCGCTCTTGACAAAGCCTTCAGTGTTGACAACAGTCACAACGGGAATGCTGTAAGCATCGCACAGGCGCACAAAACGGGCTGCCTTAGCGGTGCACTTGTGGCACAGGGTACCCTTGGCGGTAGCAACGATACCGACAGCCTGGCCGTTGACGGAACCAAGTGCGGTATAGATGTTGCGGCCATAACCAGCGTACAGCTCGGTCAGGCTGCCTGCATCGGCAATAGCCTCGGCAGCGCTCTTGGCATCATACTTGACCAGGTTGAGCGCAGCGGCGGAGCTTCGAAATCAAACACAGCGGGGCCAGCCAGGTTGTTGGCCGGCAACATACCCACAACGCGGGCAGCGGCGGAAGCTGCCTTGACGGCATCTTCTTCCACGATAGCGGCAACGCCTGCCTTGGCGGCAAACTCAGCAGAGCCGGCAGCCTTGACCTTGTCCTCTGCATTGAAAGGAGCGGTCAGGAACAGCTCAGCGTCAGCTGCCATGATGCAGACATCAGCTGCGGCGGCCTGCACAGCGCTGGTGCCGGCGCAGGTACCGGTAACAACGGCAACCTGAGGCACAACGCCGGAGATGCGGGCGATCTCAGCGGTCAAGCGGGAGTTTGCGTTCAGCAGCTCCAAGCCGCCTTCCAGCTTAGCGCCGGTAGAATTGTAGAACGTTACAACGGGATTGCCGGTCTCAGCGGCCATTTTCAGCACGCGAGTGGTTTTATCCAGATCTGCCGTGCCAACGGGTTCCCCGTTCTGGTAAACGGCATAAACGCTTTGGCCATTGGCACAGCCGAACGCTGCGCTGACGGCACCGTCAGTAAACAGAGGAGAATAGTTCCCCTCATCAAAAAATGCTGCAAGGATTGCTTCCTTGCCTGGCTTATTAGCTGCCATACATTGACCTCCTGTTTATTCAATGAGCAAGATGGTTATCATATGCCATATGGCTTTATTATACTACTTCGTCGAAAAGCAGACAAGTGGAAAGCGCCAAAAAGTTTTGCGTTTTGCCTTATTTTTCAGCTTTTTCTGCACAGTTTGCCCAAAATTATGACAAAGCCGCCCCTTGCGGAGCGGTTTGTTTGCATAGAATGTTGTGATTCAGCCTGCTTAGTCGTGCTTGATGGGGCCGGGGCGGCGGGCGGCGGCAGGGGCGGCTTTGCGGGCCGGGGCAGCCTTGAGCGCGGCATTGCGCAGGGCACTAATCTCGGATTTTTTCAGTTCGCGGTATTCGCCAGGCTGCAGCATGCCCAGTTTGACCGGGCCTTCAGCGCTGCGCTTCAGGCGGATGACCTCCAGGCCGACTGCTTCGCACATGCGGCGGATCTGGCGGTTGCGGCCCTCGTGCAGGGTGATCTCCAACACCGTGCGGCCGGGTTCATCCACCACAACATGGATGACGGCGGGCTGGGTTTTTACACCATCGTCCAGCACAACGCCGCTGGACATTTTGACAACCTGTTCCTCGGTCGCGCGGGGGCGCACAGTAACGCGGTACAGCTTGCCCACGCCGCCGGAAGGATGAGTGAGCAGATTGGCAAATGCGCCGTCATCCGTCAGCAGCAGCAAGCCTTCGCTGTCTTTATCCAGACGGCCGATGGGATACACACGGCGGTCCACGCCGGTGAGCAGATCCATAACGGTCTTGCGGCCGCGTTCGTCCGATGCGGTGGTAATATAGCCGCGGGGCTTGTTAAGCATCAGATAGGTATACTGGCGCTTGCGCACAATGCGCACGCTTTTGCCGTCAATGCTGACTTTATCAAAGTCGGGGTCCATCTTATCCCCAGCGTGACCGGGTGGCCGTTGACCTTGACACGGCCTTCATCAATCAATTTTTCTGCAGCGCGGCGGGAGCACACGCCCTGGTCCGAGAGTACTTTTTGAATCCGTTGTTCTGCCATGGTGTTCCTTTCCAATATCAGGGTAATATCCGCCGGGTGGATTTGCTTATATGATCATGTCCTCCCGGCATTTCAGTTGAACAGCCCGCTTTGGGCCGGGTTCCGGTTGGGGAAAAATGAAATCTGTCCGCTTATTCCTGCGGGGTTTCGGACTTGTCCTTTTTTGATTAGGGCGCTGATGCGGTCCACAAGGTCCGGCAGAGCGTTGATAGCGCTGTCCACCGGGCTGACATGTTCCACCAGCTGGATGGTGCGCACATTGCCGCCGCTGATCACCAAAAACGCGATGGGTGCAATGGAAACGCCCGCGCCGGTGCCGCCGCCAAACATCTGCTTGTTGGTTTTTGCGCCAACATCAGAGCCGCCGGAGGCAAAGCCAAAGGTAACGCGGGAAATAGGGATGATGGTTGCTCCATCCACCGTGATCGGTTCGCCAATGATGGTATTGGCATCCACCAGCTGGCGGATTTTTTCCATGGTAACGCCCATCATGCCTTCAATCGGATGTTCTGCCATTATAAATTACCTCCCTGTTCTGTTTCAGGTGTATTGTATTTGGGGTGTTTTGGGGCAGCAGCTGCGGGTCATGCCTGGCATGCCACACAAAGCACACCACTGTAACCAGTGCCAGCAGCGGGCAGAGCAGCAGTTTGAGCGAAACCACACGCTGCTGTTTGGCGCTGCCGGTGTAATCAGCCTCCAGCCAGAGCTGATCTGCCTGTATTTTAATGTGGTCCTGTACGATTGCCAGGATGGTGTTGAGGGTGGTCAGCGTCTGGCCGTACAGGATGGCCGTTTCTGCGGCGGTCTCCCCCTGTTATCGTCCAGATCACATTCAGCTTGCTAACGCGGAAGCCGCGCAGCAGCGGTCCCACACTGGCGCGCAGCACGCTGAACAGGTGCCGCACATAGCCAACAGGGTCCGCCCTGACTGCCGCTTTGATGCGGTCCACAAGGCCGGTATCTTCTTCCGGCTGTGGTTCCGCGGCAGGTGTTTCCGCTGCCGGGGCATGGGCAGCAGCGGCTCCCGGTTGGCTGGCCGGGGCAGATTTGGCTTTTGGTTTTGGTACTGCCTGTTCCGGCTGCGGGGATGTTTCCGGTGCTTTTGCGGGCTTTGCTTCCGTGGGTTCCGTCTGCTTTTCCATTGTAGGTTGTGCGGGCAGATCCGCTTTTGCAGGCGGCGGGGTTGGCTTGGACGGTGCGGCGGAAGTCGGCTCGGTTTTGGGCGTGTTCCCCTGCTTTGTTTCTGCCTTCGGTTCTGCCTTTTTTTCCTCTTCATCCGCTTTGCGCGGGTACAGGGTAAAGTGCAGCGGGCCGTAACACAGCTGTAAACGCAGGCCGCCGATATGGCTCCAACGGAAGTGAATGCCTGCAGGCAGCAGCAGCGCCAACAGCAAAAGCAAAAAGCAGTGCCAGCAAAATCATGCCGATTATTTTTAGCACCATCAGCACAACCGCCAACACGGCGCTCATTGCAGTTTCTCCAGGGTTTGCTGCACCGGCAGTTCTTCTTCTTTCTGGGGGTCGTCATGCAGCGGGGGCAGGTCGGCCAGACTGCCAAGGCCGAACACCCGCAAAAAGGTATCCGTCACCCGGAACGCCACCGGCTTGCCGGGCAGATCCAGGCGGCCAGCTTCCTCAATCAGTCCGCGTTCCATCAGCTTGGACACGGTAGAAGAGGAATCTACGCCGCGCACCTGCTCGATGAAGCTGCGGCTGACCGGCTGGTTATAGGCGATAATAGCCAGAACTTCCAGCGCAGCGGGCGAAAGCGGCGCGTTGCGGCGGGTATCCAAAATGCGCTTGACCACCTCGCCATAATACGGGCGGGTCGCCATCTGCCAGCGGTCGCCGTCAAAATGCAGCAGCATCAGGCCGCTTTCGGTTTCATCATAGCGCTTTTGCAGCTTTTCCAGCAGGGTCAGCACCTCTGCCGGGTCGGCGCGCATGGCTTCGGCCAGGCGGTCGGTTTCCACCGGTTCGGCGTTGGCAAACAGCATGGCTTCCAGCATGCCAATTTTATTGCGCTGTGTGATCGGCATCGGCTGCGGCCTCCTTTCCTATGGGTTGGTTTTTTGTTTGTTGCGCGGGCGGCGGGCGCGGTCCATCGTCAGGGTTCCGGTTTCATCCAGCCGCACACGCCCGGCGCGGATCAATTCCAGCAGCGCCAGGAACGTTGCTACATTGGTGCTGCGGCTTTCCTGCGGGCTGAACAGCTGGCCCATGCGGCACACAGCGTACCTTTCAGCATACCGCGCAGCATGTGGGCCACACGGCTTGCCACCGATACGAACGGCGCGGTGACCAACGGTTCAAACCGCTCCTGGGTGGGCTTTTTGCGGCGCTGGCTGCGGCCCATCAGGCTGAACCACGCCTGCACCAGCCGGTCGGGATCCTGTTTGCGGGAATATTCCGCCGGGCCTTCCGGTTTTGGGGCTGGCGCACCGCGGTGTACAAATCCCGCGCACGGCTGCCCAACTCCGCCGCCACCTGCTTGCAGGTGCTGTACTCGATCAGACGGCCGGTCAGCTCCGCTTTCATGCGTTCCGCTTCAGGGCTGCGTGGCAGCAACAGGGCGCTTTTCATCTGAACCAGGTGCGCGGCCATATCAATGAATTCGCTGGAGACTTCCAGCTTATCGGCCTGCATGGTCTGGATGGCGGCAGTATACTGCTCAATGAGTTCCATAATATTGATATCATAGAGGTTCATTTTATTTTTGCCAACCAGATAGAGCAGCAAATCCAGCGGACCTTCAAAATTATCTTCCTGTAGCTTAAAGGTAAGTGTTTCCATAAAACAGCGGATATCGTTCCTTACTTAAATTGAGATGTGCCATCAGGCAATGCCGAACAGCAGTTCCACAAAGCCGGTCAGGTTCAGCAGCAAACGCCACGCCGCGTTTACGCAGAGATTGAGCGGGGTGTTGAGCAGGCCAAAGAACACCAGAAGCAGCACAACGCCCATGATGTATTTTTCATACCGCATGGCCTGAAAATACAGTTTTTGCGGCAAAAACAGCAACACAATGCGGCTGCCGTCAAACGGCGGTACAGGGATCAGGTTGAACACGCCAAGGCTGATGTTCATGCTGATCAGAACATAAAGGAAATCCAGCACCAGCTGGGGCGCCGCGCCGCCGCAGGCATAATATACCACTTTATAGAGCAGCATGGCCGCATAGGCCAGCAAAAAGTTGGAGAGCGGCCCCGCCGCGGCGGAAACAGCCATCCCCCGTTTGGGATTTTTGAAGCGCGTGGGGTTGATGCCAACCGGCTTTGCCCACCCGACCCCGGCCGCAATCATGCACAAAGCGCCCAGCGGGTCAAAGTGGCGCAGCGGATTCATGGACAGGCGGCCCATATCCTTGGCGGTGGAATCGCCCAATTTCCAGCTGATAAGCGCGTGGGCGGATTCATGGAACGGGATGACGATCAGCATGGCCACGGCGCGCAGAGCGTAATAATACAGCTCCTGCGGGGAGATCACGCCATTGAGGGCAAAATAATTCATAAAAACCTCAGCATACCGCATAGCAGGCCACACAGGCACATACGGGTAATTATTTAAAGTATTATACCGTACAATCCGCCCCAAAACAAGGGCAGCGGGACACTTTGCGCCTGTTTTTGAAAAAAATGTACCGTTTCTGCGGATTTTTTACGGATTTTTTCAAAAAGGGTATTGCATTTTGGCTTAAGATTTGCTATTATAGTACAGCTATGTTAAAGGAGGTGCAAGCAGAATGGCCAAATGTGCATGTTGTGGCAAGGGTGTCACTTTCGGCATCAAGGTTTCCCACTCCCATCGTCGGAGCAATCGTACCTGGAACCCCAACGTCAAGCGCGTGAAAGCGGTTGTGGATGGTTCCCCGAAGTATATCTACGCCTGCACCCGCTGCCTGCGTTCGGGTAAGGTTACCCGCGCGGTCTGATCAAGACGCAAAAATTGCCGGTCACAGTTGGTGGCCGGCATTTTTGCGTGCTTTTTATAAGCGGGTTCCCGTTGCTGTCAGGGGCTGCCTTGGCAGTGCTTTTTGATTTTTATCAGGATGTATCCGATCAGATACGCCTTAGGAGGTTGCTATGCTGCCAGCTGACCCAATCATCCTGCTCAGTTATATCAACACCCAGCTGCGGGATCATTACGCAAGCCTGGATGCCCTGTGTGCCGAGCAGGACGCCGATAAGGATGCCATTTGCGCAAAACTGACCGATGTTGGCTATGAATACAACGCCAGCCGCAACCAGTTTGTGTAACGGTGTTGATCACACCCCATGTTTTCGCACGGCACTTTGCCCCGCAAAGGGGTAAGGTGCTGTTTTTTGGGTAAACCGCAGCGCTGTTTGCTGCGCAAGGCATGCCTGAAAGCTACGGCAATACCGCATAATTCTAAGTGCCGATACGGCGAGCGAGGTGCGGCAGCTGCTAAGCCAAAAGCGCAGATAATACTGGATGCTGCAAAGGTGAGCGCCGCCAGTGGCGGAAACAGCGAACCGAAGCAGGGGCAGCGGTCGCAGAGTGCGAGGGGCTTTGCCCCCGAAGCACGATGCGGGTACCGCAACCCGACATTATCGAGCATTTTGGCAACGCAGATGCCGTGCCGCAGCCGCCGAAGCGGTGCTTAAGCCGTAAGGCGGGAATTGTGCGGTGTTGCCCTACACAAATGGTGACCCTTCCGCAAACACAAAATTCGGCTGCGTTTGTAGAAACAGGCGATGGTTTCGGCTTTTCATGTGCGCCCTTAAGGGAGGAAAGTATATTTTGAACTTTGTTTTTGTTTCGCCGCAGTTCCCCAAAACCTACTGGAATTTTTGTGACCGGCTCAAGCGCAACGGGGTAAATGTGCTGGGCATTGGCGATTCCGGCTATGACGAGATCCCGGACGAGCTGAAAGAATGCCTGACCGAGTATTACCGTGTGGATTCCATGGCGGATTATGATGCCATGGTACGCGCCATGGGGTATTTCACTTTTAAGTACGGCAAAATCGACTGGCTGGAAAGCAACAATGAATTCTGGCTGGAGCAGGACGCCGCCCTGCGCACCGATTTCAATATTACCACCGGCGCACAGAACGACTTTATTGACCGCATCAAGTACAAGAGCAAAATGAAAGAAAGCTACATCGCTGCCGGGGTACCCGTGGCCCGCCACCACATGGTGCATGAAAACGGCCTGGACGATGCCCGCGCCTTTGTGGCTCAGGTCGGCTACCCGGTCATTGTGAAGCCGGACAACGGCTGTGGTGCCGAGGCCACCTATAAGCTAAAAAACGATGCCGAACTGGAAGCGTTCTATGCGGAACTGCCGGATACTTCCTATATTATGGAAGAATTCATCAACGGCACCATTGTGAGCTTTGACGGCGTAGCCGACAGCCGCTGTGTACCGCTGTTCTACACCTCCAACGTATTCCCCACCCCCTTGATCGACATTGTGAACTCGCTGGGCGATCTTTCCTACTGGACGCAGAAAACCGTGCCAGAGGAGCTGCGGGATGTCGGGTTTCGCACCATCAAGGCATTCGGCGCAAAGAGCCGCTTTTTCCACTGCGAGTTTTTCCGCCTGAACGAGGACAAAGAGGGCCTTGGCCAAAAGGGCGATTACGTTGCGCTGGAAGTGAACATGCGCCCCGCCGGCGGCTACACCCCGGACCTGATCAACTATGCCAACAGCGTGGACTGCTACCAGATCTGGGCCGACATGGTATGCTATGACGAGCTCCGCCACGAAAAACTGGACCTGCCCCATCACTATTGTGTATACGCAGGCCGCCGCGACTGCCACACCTACAAGCACAGCCATGAGGAGATTCTGGCCCGGTATGGCCGCCAGATGAAGATGTGCGACCGCGTACCGGATGTGCTTTCGCTGGACATGGGCAACCAGATGTATGTTGCCACCCTGGATACCGCCACAGAGCGCGATGCGTTTGTGCGCTATGTGCAGGAGCAGGCCCTGCACAGGCGGCAAAGGACTGATTTCAGCCGCTTTCTATTTTCTCATTATTTATTTTGACCCTTGACCGGGCACCGCCAGGGATTGTTTCCTGGCGGTGCTTTTTGTTGTTTTATATCTTGCGTATTTTCGTGGTTTATTGTTTGTTTCTTTGCTTTAGTTCCCCCTATCTTGCAGTTTTTTCAAAATCCCCAAACTTTTTGTCAAAATCTATTGACAACTGCTGTTTTGGTTGCTATAATACAATACGTTGTCAGGCGACAGCAGCACATCTGGGGTTTAGCTCAGCTGGGAGAGCGCTTGCATGGCATGCAAGAGGTCACCGGTTCGATCCCGGTAATCTCCACCAAAAAGCACCGTATCTGGTTCAGGTACGGTGCTTTTCTTTTTGTCGCTTATGGGGGTAATGATGACCATTATGGCCTATGGGAAAGGTTATTTGCCGCATGGTGGGTAGAATGTTGGGTGCAGCCGTTTGCGGAACGATGCAAGCATCGTTCCCTACAAATTGGTTGCAATGTTCATAGCAGATTTCAAAGTTTCTCCGCGGCGGGATGAGGGCATCCCGCCCTACAGGATGATGGCAGATATTGATAAATATAAAATTACTCCCCGGCAGCGTTCCACGCGGTAATGCGGGACTGCTTGTCGAGGGAGTTTTCTTGCTTATCGCTTATTGATTTATCAGGTTTCTTCTTCCGGTTCCGGCTGTTCTGCCGGGGCGGGGGGCTACCATGCGCAGGAACTCGGCTTCGTCAATCACGGGGATGCCGAGCGTTTGGGCTTTGGTCAGCTTGGAGCCTGCCGCGGCACCGGCCAGAACATAGGTTGTTTTTTTGGAAACAGAGCCGCTGGCCTTGCCGCCGTTCTGCACGATCATGGCCTCGGCTTCCTGGCGGGAAAGGGTGGGCAGTGTGCCGGTCACAACGATCGTCATTCCGGCAAGGGCCGTTCCCTTCTTTTCGCCGTGCCACTGCATATTTACACCCGCATCGGCCAGGCGGTGCAGCAAATCCGCAGTACCGTCTTTGGCAAAGAACTCCACAACGCTCTGCGCCATCACGCCGCCGAAGCCATCAATGCTGCTGATGTCCTCCGCTGCGGCGTTTCTCAGGGCATCCATACTGCCAAAATGCTCAGCCAGCAGGGCGGCGGCTTTATCGCCAATATTGCGGATACCAAGACCGAACACCAGTTTATCCAGGTTGTTCTGCTTAGAGGAAGCAATGGCTTTGAGCAGGTTCTCAGCGCTCTTGGCTTTGAATTTATCCAGCGTCAGCAGCTGATCTTTGGTCAGGTCGTACAGGTCTGCTACTGAGTGCACCAGCTGGCGGTCAATCAGCTGCTGGGCGATTGCTTCGCCCAGGCCGTCAATGGCCATGGCAGTGCGGGAGGCAAAATGGATGAGGTTGCGCAGGCTCTGGGCCGTGCATTCCGGGTTGACGCACCGCAGGGCGGCTTCATCCTGCAGGTGTACCACCGGTGCCCCGCAGGACGGGCAGACCCGCGGCATATGGTACGGCACTGAGTTTTCGCCGTGGCGCGCCACACCGATGACTTCCGGGATGATATCCCCCGCTTTTCGCACCTGGATGGTATCGCCAATACGGACGTCCATCGCTTCGATGATATCCTCATTGTGCAGGTTGGCGCGGGAAACGCTGGTACCCGCCAGAAAAATGGTGTCAAACACCGCGGTGGGAGTCAGAACGCCGGTGCGGCCAACAGTGACTTCGATATCACGGACGGTGCTTTCCTTGACTTCCGGCGGATACTTGAAGGCAATAGCCCAGCGTGGGAACTTGTTGGTGCTGCCAAGGGCCTGACGCGCAGTAAGATCGTTGACCTTGATAACAGCGCCGTCCATATCAAAATCAAAGGGTGCCGCGGGCTTCGCCAATGCGCTGGATCTCGGCAATGGCATCCTCAATGTTGGTATATACGTTATAGCGCGGGGATACCGGGAAGCCGAGGGACTTGATATAATCCAGCGTTTCGCTGTGGGTGGTAAAGGTTTTGCCCTCCACCTGCTGCAGGTTGAACACAAAGATAGAAAGCCCGCGGGCTGCCGTGATCTTGGCATCTTTCTGCCGCAGAGAGCCAGCCGCCGCGTTGCGGGGGTTCTTGAACGGAGTTTTATCCTCCAGCTCCTGCTGCTCCTTCAGGGCAAAAAACGCTTCATGCGGCATATAGACTTCGCCGCGCACTTCCAGAAAATCGGGGGCATTGGGGATTTCTTTGGGGATAGACTTGATGGTGGCAAGGTTTTCGGTCACGTCCTCCCCCACCAGGCCATCGCCGCGGGTGGAGCCGCGGGTCAGGCGGCCGTTGCGGTATTCCAGGCTGACAGAAAGGCCGTCGATTTTGATTTCTACCACATATTCCGGCGTAACGCCTGCTTCCCGCACGCGCTGGTCAAACTCGCGCAGTTCATCCAGCGAGAAAGCGTCCTGCAGGCTTTCCATTTTAACAGCGTGGGCCACCTTGCTGAACTTGCCGCTGGGGGTGCCGCCCACATGCTGGGTGGGGCTGTCCGGCGTGACAAGTTGCGGGAATTGGGCTTCGATGGTTTTCAGCTCGCGGGTCAGCTGGTCATACTCGTAATCTTCCAGTTCCGGGGCGTCCTGGTCATAATACAGACGGTTATTCTTTTCAATCACAGCGCGCAGTTCTGCTGCACGTTTGCGGGCCTGCTCCAGTTCCATGGTAGTATTTCCTCCGTTTGCGCGGTTATTCGGCTTGCTCTTCCGAGTTTGGTTTGCTTTTTCAATGCACTTTAGTATGCCCGGCTGCGGGCAGATATAGAAAAGGCCGCCCTGCCTGTGGGCGGCTTGGACGCGATATAAAACGAAAAGCGCCCGGCAAAATTGCCAAGCGCTTTTGTTCTGGTGGAGATTACCGGGATCGAACCGGTGACCTCTTGCATGCCATGCAAGCGCTCTCCCAGCTGAGCTAAACCCCCAGATGCTTTGCCGTGGTTGGCTTTTCAACCGGCGACAGGTGTTATTATAACAGGGTGTTGGGTATTTGTCAACTAATTTTTTGAAAGTTTTTGGGGGTTGGCTCACTTTTTTGCTTTGCCGGGCATAGCATGGGCTGCGCGGAAAATAAAGCGGCGGGAGGTGATGCCCCATGCGCAAGTGCCGCAGTGCCGGGCACCGCAGCCGCCATGCCGCGCTTTGGCGGCGGCTGGCATTGGCAGCGGCAGTTTTCTGCCTTTGCTGGCACCTGGCCGACTGCATTGAAGACGCCATGTGGCCCGCCATGCGGGAAGTTGCCCAGCATGAATGCCGCAGCCTTGTGGTGCAGTGCCTGAACACAGCGGTCTATGGCGAGCTTTCCGCCAACCCGCAGCGGTATGCCGGGCTGTACATGCTGAACGGTGGCTGCCTGCGGGGGACAGCGAACGGATCAACACCGCGCGGGCAGCCCTGGTGCAAACCGCCCAGCAGGCATTGAATGCCATGCCGAAAAACGACATCAGCATTTCCTTAGGCAGCTTATCCGGCAGCATTTTCCTGTTGGAAATGGGGCCGGGCTGGACGGTGCACCTGAACCCGGACGGGTATGTGGAGGGGCGCATGGAAGAAACCATGGAGCCCGCCGCCATCAACCGCACCCGATTTACGGCGGACCTTGTACTGGAAACCACAGTGAATGTTATCCTGAACGGCCGCGCCGCGCTGACCCAGGTGGAAGTACGGGTGCCGTTGGCCAGCTTTTTTGTTGGATGGCGATGTGCCCGCTTATTATGGCAGTTGAATGATAAAAGCCGCAGCCCGCGGCAGGCTCTCCCCCTGCTGCGGGCTGCGGTTATACGGTTTTAATAATGGTTGTGGCCACGAATGATGCGGTATTCCGGTTCCAGCTTATCCGTCAGGAACAGCTGGCTGTGGTAAAGCCCGGCATAGCCGGAAAGCGCATAGGTAATGCCGCATACGATGGCAAAGTACCAAAGCCCCTGCGCACCGAACAGCTCGATTGCCAGCACCAGTGATGCCACCACGCAGTTGCTGGCACCGCAGAACACGCCAGCCAACCCAAGGGCTGCGCCAAAGCCCGCCGGGATGCCCAGCAGCGGCGCGGCCACACAGCCAAAGGTTGCCCCCACAAAAAGCTGGGCACGACCTCACCACCCTTAAAGCCGGAACTGAGGGTGAGGGCGGTGAGCAGGATCTTGACGATCCAGTCCCACGGCAGGGCCTGGCCCTGTTCCACCGCAGCGGCGATGATGTTCATGCCCGCGCCGTTATAGCGCATGCTGCCATACAGCAGGGTGAACACCACCACCACACAGCCTCCCAAAAGGCCCGCACCCACGGGTTGGGCAGCAGCTTGGGCAGGCCGTGCGCAGCGCTGTGCAGCACAAAGCAGAACAGATGCACCACCACCGCGCAGGCCAGCGCCAGCAGCACGACCCGCACGACCATGGCAGGTTCAAACGCCGGGGCTTCCACCGCAAAGCGCGTAGGGGTAACGCCGATAAGCCGAGCAACGCCATAGGCAATGATTGCCGCCGTAAAGCACGGGATATACGCCGCATAGAACACAACGCCCACGTTGACAATCGTCATGGCAAAAAAGGTTGCGGCAAGCGGGGTGCTGAACAAAGCGGAAAAGAATGCCGCCATACCGCACTGCACGGCCATGCGGCGCTCGTGCTCATTCAGGTGCAGCACGCCGCCGGCCCACCAGCCGATGGTGCCGCCCATCTGCAAAGCAGCGCCCTCGCGCCCGGCACTGCCGCCGCCCAAGTGGGTGAGCACCGTGCTGATAAACATGACCGGCAGCAGCCAGAAGCGGATAGGTTTGCCATCCTTGACGCAGTCGATCATATCATCGGTCGAAACGCCCTCCAGCTTTGCCGCTTTATAAAATGCCACGATGACAAGGCCGATGACCGGCAGCAAAAACAGGATGGCGGTGTGTTCGGTCCGCAGTTCGGTTACATGCTCCACAGCCAGATCAAACGCCGCACCAATGATACCGCAGGGCACGCCGGTAATCATGGCCAGTGCCAGCCATTTCAACAGCTCTTTTGCGCAGAACCATACGCGGCCCGCGCAGGATACGATCCTTTCCCTGATGTTTTCCATCCGATAGGTTTCCCCTTTCTACTTTGCAATAATTCCGTTACTTCATCGCCTGCAGCTGCACCTGCAATGCGGCGCGGGTATACAGCGTATTGAGTACCTGAATGATCTCTTTTTTGCTCAGCCGCGGCGGCAGGCCCAGAATGCGCAGGAACGTGCGCCGCCGCTCGCTGGCGTTGGCGCTGCCGCTTAAGCCCCACTCATACAGATCGGTATAGGTAATGGGGTCCGTGTTCTGCTGCTGGGCCTGCAGGGGGGCCGCGGCCAGGGCAGTATGCAGCCCCTGCAGAATCAGGGCATCGTCCACACCTTCCACGCCAAGCAGGCCCTCCTTGCCGGGTTCCGGTTTGCGGGGTTCCTTACCGGGCACGGCGGGGATATAGGCCTGCAGCACGTTTTGCGGCCCCACAAGGCCGGTGATGTAGTGGCGTATCTTAAAGCCTGCGGCATCGGAGTCCGTCAGCAAAATCATGCCCTGGGCGGCGGCAATGCGTTTGAAGAGCGCCTGCATGGTTTTATCCTTAAAGATAGCAAAGCCGTCTGTTGTCAGGATGGTGGCATCCACAAGGTTGGCCAGGCGGGCGGCATCGTATTTGCCTTCCACCACAAGGGCCTGGGTCAGGTTCAATTTATTCTGGTTCATGCACGGCTCCTTGCCAGCGAAAGTTCGCAGATGGCTTTTTGCATCAGCAGCGGGGCGTCCAGGCGGCTGCCTTTCAAATCCAGGTCCAGCTTTTGCAGGATGCGCAGGCTTTCTTCGACCTGGCTGCGCTGAAAGCGGGCGGCAGTCTGATCCGCGTTGCCAAGGCGGTAGTTCCATTTGCCGGTATACTTAAAATCCTTGGCCAGGTCCGCCAGCGGGCGGCGGCTCTTTTTAGCCAAAAAAGCCCGGTAAATATCCAGATAGTTGCCGATCAGCGCGCCGGTAATAAGGATCGGCTCGTTTTGCAGTTCCAGCAGGGTTTGCAGTTTGGCCAGAGCCTGGCGGGTGTTGCCCGCCGCCACCAGCTTGACCATATCAAAGGTATCAGCGTCCAGCGTGACGGTGCCAAGCTGCTGGATCATTTGGGTAGTGATGGTGGTATAGCCACTGAGCGCTGCCAACTTGGCGATCTCATTTTGCAGCAAAAACTGGTCGTCGCCGCAGCGGTCCAGCAGGGCGGCTTCGGCACCGGTGGCAAAGGTGGTGTGATACTCCCCTGCCCAAGTGCGGGCCATCTCCTGCAAGGCGGCGCGGCCGGGTTTAGCGATCTGTACACAGTAGCCCAGTTTTTCGCATGCGGCGATGAGCTTTTGCTCCCGCTTGCCAGGTCTTGATTTTGCCGTATTTTTCTTCCAGCAGGCTGGTCAGCACAAAGACGGCGTTCTCGGTATCGGAAAGGGTATCGCAGAGCTCCTGCAAATCTTTATCCGAATAGGCAGACGGACGAATGAGCGGCAGCATAACCAGCCGGCGGCCGCCAAAGAACGAGATGGTGCCCGCCGCCAGCACAATATCCTCCACACTGGGGGGTGGGGCCGTCCAGCGTGGTGGTATCGGGGGCTTCTTCGCTCAAAAACTTTTCGGCTTTTGGCGGCGGCGCTGCGCACCAGAGCTTCATCACTGGCATAAAGTAAAACACCGGGCAGCCGGACTTGAGACGTTTTTTCAGTTCGGTTTCACTGTACAGCAAGGGGCTGCACCTCCTCATACACAACACTTTTGCCGGGGCGCACCACAGCAGTCGGGGTTTCGGCATCGTAATAAACAGGGGTATCCCCCGCTTTAGACAGCCATTTGGGTGTTTGCTGGTTGCACAAAATTGCCTTTGCCTGAATGGCTTCCGGGCAGCTGCCACCCGCACAGTACAGATCCACTGCCACCGGCTCGGCCAGGATCAGCTTGCCCGCACTGGCCGCGGCGTGCCAGCCGCCGACATCCAGCACCGCAAGGGCTGCAGCGTTGGTGTGCAGCAAATCAACTTCCACGGTATCCAGCAGCTGCAGATGGGTCAGGCCCTGCGGCAGGTCGGCAATGGTCAGCAGCTGCGCAGCCTGCAGGGGCATTTCGCCGGGTTCGGTGCGCAGGTCAATCACTGCGGCAAGTTCCGGCGCGCCGTTCTGGGTCAGGTACTGCTGCACCGCACGGCCATTGGCGGCGCTGCCGCGGTAGAGCACCACGGCGCGGTTATTCTGCACCGCCACCACGCAGCCATTGCCCGCGGTGCCCACCATGGCCAGGCGTACCACATCGCGCTGCATGGTGCCGCCCAACATAACGGCTGCCACTGCGCACACAAAGCCAACGGGCACAAAGCGGCGCAGCTGCCGGGTACGCCAGAAAAGCGCCACCAGCACAGCAAAAACAGCCAGCACCCACAAAGTATACCGCACCGGCAGGGCAATGTGGGCCACCGGAAGAGCCGCGCACCAGGCGGCCAGGGTGGTCATCAGGCGCAGCACAATGCCAAGCAGCAGGCTTGCCCCGTGGAACAGCGGGTCCAGCACCGGCACAAAGGAAAGCACCAGCGCCAGAATCCCCAGCCGCAGCGCCGGGCCAAGCAGCCACACCACCAACAGGTTGGCGGGCACTGCGGCACCGCTGGCTGCCATGCCGTGCAGCAGCAAGACCGGTAAGGTTGCCAAAGCGGCCAGTACCGCAGTCTGCACCGCATCCACCGCGCGGAGCACGATGGCAAGGGGCAGCGGCAGGGCGGTTTGCCGCCTTTGGTTATGGCGGGCCGCATAGCGCACCTGCACAAACTGTGTTTGCCGTTTGGCCAGCGCCGAAGCTGCCAGCACGCCCAATACCCCGCAGACGGAAAGCTGGAAGCCGATATCACACGGGGCATAGGGCTGCTGCACCCCAATGATGATGGCGGCCAACGCCAGCGCGGTAAGGGAATCCGGCGGCTGGAGCAAAAGGCTGCCCACCAGCATGATGAGGAACATAACGCCCGCACGGAACACCGAGAACGGCAGCCCTGTCAGCCCCATATAGAGCAGCAGCACGGAAATTTGCAGCAGAACCAATGGAACCGAGAAGCGGCTGCGCCGCCCCTGCCCCATGGCAAACAGGCCGCACAGCAGCGCCACATGCAGGCCGGAAACCGCCAGCAGGTGGGCAATGCCCGCCGTGCGGAAGGTATCACTCCATTCGTCCGTCAGTTCGCTTTTCTCGCCCAGCAGCATGGCAGCTTCCACCCCGGCAAGATTTTGTGGCAAGTAGGTGGTTAACCGTTTGGCAAACGCCTGCCGCAGGTGGTACAGCCGGTACGGCAGCGCATCCGAGGTTCCCTGCCAGATATAATCCGCCTGATAGGATGCCCCCAGCCAAGTACCCTTGGCATAGCGGGACATGCGGTAAGAGTCCGCCCGCAGGGGCTGCAGTTGGAACTGCCCGGTAATGATATCCCCCGCTTCGGAATACGGCAGGTCTGTGCAGTAAACCTTGAGCGAGGTTTTGCGGCCATCCAGCCGGGTGATAAGCAGCGTTGCCCGCACATTGCCCGGCTGCCAGGAGGTTTCGGCGTCCGGCTGCACAATGGCGGTACAGGCATAGGTTTGCCCTGCCAGGCTTTGGGCCGGTTTTACCACGGCCAGCTGGTAAGCAGCGCTCCACACCAGGCCAGCCAGCAGCCCTGCCACGGCGGGCAACGCAAAGCGGGCCGCCCGGCGCTGGGTAAAGGCAGCAAAGAGGAGCGATATAAAAAGTGCCGCCGTCAGCAGCGAGGCCAACGGCGGCAGGTACGCCGCGGCCAGCTCTGCCAATGCGAAGGCAAGACCAAAGCCAGCCAGCTTACGAGTCATGAGTTTTTAGTGGGCAAACAGGGGCAGCGGTTCAAGGAAGATGATATCCTTGCGCTCGGCTGCATCGCCTTCCGCCAGAACAGCTGCCTGGGCCACAATGGTGCCGGAGCTGCGGGCTGCCAGTGCATCCAGCGCATGCAGGCTGCCGCCGGTGGAAATTACGTCATCCACAACCAGGATGCGCTTGCCGTTCATATAGTCAAGGTCTTTTTTGTCAATGACCAGGGTCTGCTTGCCGGCGGTGGTGATGGACTGATCCTCCACGATGACCGGATCCGCCATGTACCCCTTGACACCCTTGCGGGCGGGGATCCACTGCTTGCCGCTCTGGCGGGACATTTCGTATGCCAGGGGGATGCCCTTGGCCTCGGCAGTCAGGATGACATCAAAATCCGGGCACTTTCCCAGCAGGGCCTTGGCGCAGGCAATGGTCAGCTCAACATCGCTGAACATGATGAATGCGGCAATGTCCAGATGGTCATTGATTTTGCAGATGGGCAATTCACGGGTCAGGCCTGCCACATGCAGGGTATAGGTTTTGCCATAGTAAACAACCTCTTTTCACATTTCGGTGCAAAGGGCCTGCATCAGCCCGGAGGCCATGCAAGGCTGCGCTTTGCCAGCACATGGAAGTGCAGGTGCTTCACGCTCTGGCCGCCATCGGCACCAACGTTGGTCACAACGCGGTAGCCGCTTTCGTCCACGCCAAGCTGCTTGCACAGGTTGGCGATGGTGGCGTAAATGTGGCCCAGCAGTGCAGCGTCCGCTTCGGTAAGCTTTGCCGCAGATTCAATATGCTGCTTGGGGATCACCAGAAAATGCACCGGTGCCTGCGGGTCAATATCATAAAATGCCAGCAGAGTGTCATCCTCATACAGCTTATTGGACGGGATCTGGCCCGCTGCGATTTTGCAAAACAGGCAGTCATCCATCGGTTTTGCCCCCTTTCCCAGGGTGCGGGGCGGTTGGCCCGGCACCCCAAAATTGTACAGTTGTATTATAGCACGCTCAGTTTGCTTTTTCCAGGTTTTCTTTCACAATGCCTTCCACAGCGTTCAGTGCATCGTCGATCTTGGAAGTATCGCGGATACCGGCCATGGCGAAGTCCGGCTTGCCGCCGCCGTTGCCGCCTGCAATGGCAGCGATCTGCTTAACCAGAGCACCAGCCTTCAGACCGCGGGCCAGGGCGTTTTTGCCAACGCCGACAGCCAGGGTGGTCTTGCTGCCATCGGTGCCGATCAAAGCGCCGACTGCGTTGGGCTCTTTATCACGCAGTTTATCCATCATGCTGCGCAGGGTATCAGGGGTGGTGCCGTTCAGATAAACGGTAACAATGCGCACGCCGTCAACCTCGACAGCATTCTGGAACAGGCCGTCGATCTGGCTGGATGCCAGCTTTGCCTTGGCGATCTCCAGCTGCTTGTTGGCCTCTTTCAGCTCAGCGGTCACAGCCTGGGCACGGGCGGCAACATCCTTCATGTTGTTGGCCTTCAGGGCAACAGCGGTGTTGGCCAGTTCAGCGGTACGGTCGTCCAGCAGGTTCAGCACGCCGTAACCGGTGGTGGCCTCAATGCGGCGGATACCGGCGGCAACGCTGGCTTCGGACAGGATCTTGAAGCAGCCGATCTGGGCAGTGTTTTTGACATGGGTGCCGCCGCAGAACTCAACGCTCCAGCCGCCTGCATCCACAACGCGGACAACCTTGCCGTACTTTTCGCCAAACAGAGCCATAGCGCCCATCTTTTTGGCTTCCTCAATGGGCAGGTTCTGGATGGTAACAGGCATAGCGGCAAAGATTTTTCGTTCACGCGCTTTTCCACTTCCACCAGTTCTTCGTGGGTAACGGCGTTGAAATGGGTAAAGTCAAAGCGGGTGATCTTGTCGTCCTGGTAGCTGCCGGCCTGGTGGACATGCTCGCCCAGCACTTCGCGCAGGGCTTTCTGCATCAGGTGGGTAGCGGTGTGGTTGCGGCAGATGGAAGCGCGGCGCTGTTCATCCACAGCAGCGGTTACGGTATCGCCTACGCGGATGGTGCCGTCCAGCAGGGTGCAGGTGTGAACATAGAAGCCTTTGGGGGTCTTTTTGACCTGATTGACTTTCAGGTTTGCAGTGCCGCTGGTCAGGTAGCCGTGGTCAGCAACCTGGCCGCCCATCTCGGCATAGAACGGGGTACGGTCCAGAACGACCAGCACATTCTCGCGCTCTTCATAGTCGGTGGAAACCGCATTGTTCAGTTCTTCGCCGTCAGACAGGGCCAGAACCTTGGCGGTTTCTTTCAGCACATCATAGCCGTCAAACTCGGTCGGCTCAGCGTTCAGTTCACCGAACAGGTCCTCGCTCCAGCCGGAGATATCCTTGGCCAGGCGCTCGGCACGGGCGCGCTCACGCTGGCGGGTCATCTCGACATGGAAAGCAGCTTCGTCAATGCCAAGGCCGGCTTCGGCAGCGATCTCCTTGGTCAGATCAAGCGGGAAGCCGAAGGTATCGTTCAGCTTGAAAACATCCAAGCCGGACAGGATCTTCTTGTGGGTCTCGTGCAGGTGCTGGATCATGCCGTTCAGGATGTTCATGCCGGAGTCAATGGTCTTATAGAAGCGCTCTTCCTCGGTGCCAATAACTTTCTTGATATAGGATTCATGCTCGCGCAGTTCGGGGTAGCCAACCTCGCTGGAGATGATAACGGTATCCACCAGATCAGTCAGGAACGGATGGTCGATGCCCAGCATACGGCCATGGCGGGCAGCGCGGCGCAGCAAGCGGCGCATAACATAGCCGCGGCCTTCGTTGGAGGGCAGGATGCCGTCAGAAGCCATGAACACGGTAGCGCGGATATGGTCGGTAATGACGCGGATGGAGATATCGTCCTTCTCGTTTGCACCGTACTGTTTGCCGGAGATGCGCTCCACATGGTGCAGAACAGCGGCAACGGTATCAACTTCAAACAGGTTATCCACATCCTGCATGACAACGGCCAGACGCTCCAGGCCCATGCCGGTATCAATGTTCGGTTTGGGCAGCAGCGCATAGGTGCCCTTGCCATCGGAATCATACTGGCTGAACACCAGGTTCCAGATTTCCATGAAGCGGTCGCAGTCACAGCCAACGCCGCAGGTCGGCTTGCCGCAGCCATACTTCAGGCCGCGGTCAAAGTAGATCTCACTGCAGGGGCCGCACGGACCGGAGCCATGCTCCCAGAAGTTATCCTCTTTGCCCAGGCGGACCATGTGGTCTTCGGGGATGCCGACAGACTTGGTCCAGATATCATAGGCCTCGTCATCGTCCTGATAGACAGAGATATACAGGCGGTCAGCGGGGATTTCCAGCTCTTTGGTCAGGAACTCCCAAGCCCAGGGAATGACCTCTTTCTTGAAATAATCCTGGAAGCTGAAGTTGCCCAGCATTTCAAAGAAGCAGCCATGGCGTGCGGTAATGCCGACGCGCTCAATATCCGGGGTACGGATGCACTTCTGGCAGGTGGTAACACGGTGGCGGGGCGGTTCTTCCTGGCCAAGGAACCACTTTTTCATAGGTGCCATACCGCTGTTGATAAGCAGCAGGCTGGGGTCGTCTTTGGGCACCAGCGGGAAGCTGCCAAGGCGCAGATGGCCTTTGCCTTCAAAATAGTGCAGGTATTTTTCGCGTAATTCGTTAAGTCCTGTCCACTGCATGATCCTGATTCTCCATTTCGTATGCTGAAATAATTGGGATACTGTTTTGCCCCGGGTTTTACCACAGCCGCAAAAAAAAGGAAAAGAAAACGGCCTTTGCCCCGCCAGACAGCTACAATGCCGTCCAGCACAGGGGCGAAAGCCGTATAACTTCCGTGGTACCACCCAGATTGCAGGCTGTACAGCCTGCCGCTTTGGTGCGCCTTAACGCGGCACATACGTCCGATTTTTTCGGAAGCTCCGGGGCGGCACTGCCCTGCCCGCACCGGGTGCCTTGCAGCTTAGCGGCACCCTCTCTGAATGGCTGCGGATAATGGGGCATTGACCCTTTCAACGCTATTTTTCCTTTTACCCTATGATTATATGCCAGCGTTCGGTGCTTGTCAACTGTTTTCTGCCGGTTTTTCTGTTATAGCTTCATCCAGAACGGCAAGGGCATCCGCTACCTGGGCAAACAGGGCGGCGCTGCTGGTTTGGGGCTTTTGCTGGGAATCCTGCAAAACGGTGATGGTATAGCGCGGAGCATCCGCCGGGTAAAAACCGGCAAACCAGTAATGCAGCAGCTCCCTGCCGTCTGCATCAAACTGGCCGGTCTGTGCCGTGCCGGTTTTACCGGCGGCGGTACCGGTATGGGGCTGGGCATCGCCGCCAATGCCGCTGCGGACAACGGTTGCCAGCATACTTTGCAGCACCCGTGCAACCGCCGGGCTGCAGGCCGCTGCGGGCTGCGGCTGCTGCGGAACTTGCGTCCCGCCGGTGATGCTGCTGACAATACAGGGGCTGTGATATACCCGCCGGAGGCTATGGCATTGAACATGGCCGTTACCTGCAATGGGGTAACGGTCAGCCCGCCCTGCCCGAAGGAAAGGCTTGCCAAACTGCCTGCATTTTGCAGGTCTGCTGCGCTGGGCAGCTCCCCCGCCGCGCTCTTCAGCCCCGGTGCCAGCAGAGCCGGGGTGCCAAGGCCAAAGCTCTGCGCGGCATTCAGAATTGCCTGCCCGCCCAGCAGCTGGCCCAGCGCAATAAAGTAACAGTTACAGCTTTGTTCCAGCGCGCCGCGCAGGTTGACAGTGCCGTGCGCCCGCCCCAGCGCACAGCGGAAGGTTTCCCCCGCCGTCTGGATACTGCCGGTGCAGTCATAGGTGAACCAGTCCAGCCCCTGGGCATAGGCCGCCGCAGCCAGCACCACCTTGAACACCGAACCCGCGCTGAAAGCGGACAGACTGCGGTTAATGAGGGAGGTATCATCGGCGCGGATGCTGGCGGCGATATCATCAGGGTCAAATTCCGGCATACTGGTGCTGGCCAAAATTTGCCCGCTGCCCACCTGCATGACGATGATGCAGCCTTTGCTCATATTTTGGGCGGCAATCGCTTCGCAGGCACGCTGGATGTTAGCATCCAGCGTGAGGGTAATGGCTGTGTTGGTACCGCGGGCGGTGGTTTGCACCTGCGGCGTGGTGCCCGCCAACAGATCCCCGCGGGCAGTGGTGGTGCAAAGCACGGCCTGGGCGTCCCCCGCCGCGGCCAAAAGATCATCATAGGCCTTTTCCAGCCCGGTCATACCGTGGCCGTCCCCATCCAGGTAGCCGATCAGGTGACGGGCGATGGGGGTTGGCAGATAGCGCCGGGCATCCGCCACCATGAACACGCCGTTTGCGGACAGATCATCTTCCACTTCAATCAAAAACGGGGTGATGCTGTTGCGGCGGGCATACAGCTGGCCCTGCTGGGCAAACGGCACAAAGGGAAACAGTATGGCATAGCTGGAATCCCCGGTATGCAGAGCGCGTACCACCGCGGGGTAACGCCGGTTAGGGGCGGCCTATCCTATCATAAAAATTGCCGCGCCGGATGGGGAGCACGGTTTCGCTGACGGTCTGTGCCGCCGCGCTGGCGGCATAGCTTTGGTCCGCCGCGATCCAGAACACCCGGCAGAGCACCAGCATCCCTGCACAGAGCATGGCGGTGCAGAGGACAGCAAGGCGGCGGATGCTCATGGGCGTGGTTTCTCCTTTCCTAATATGCTGCACCAAGTGCATGGTATCAGCCACTTGTTGAAGTATCGCCCGCTGCCGCTGGTTTTATGCTTTCTTTTCTGTCTTTTCGGGTGCAGCAAAGCATTGCAAAAGATTTTGCAGTGGAATTATTGACAAGCGATAATTCATGTGGTACGCTGATGATAGTAAAATTATTGTTTTATTATAATTTTACTTTTGATTTTTGGTTTGCAGAATGATAAATTAAATCAAAGGGCAATACCGCATAATTCTAAGTACCGATACGGCAAGCGAGGTGCGTCAGATGCCGGAGCGGTGCTTAAGGCGCAAGGCGGAATTGTGCGGTGTTGCCCAAGCAAAAATCAGAAAGGATGTGGAAGCGATGAAGCGTTTCCGTGTATTTTATGGCGGGCTGGCGGGGCTTGCCGCGGCCTGTGCGCTGGGGGCATGGTTCGCACCGGTCGAGGCCGGGTGGCTGGCGTTCCCATGGGGCAGCATCGGGGTCGGGCTGCGGGTGCTTTCGTTAAGCGGCAGTGTGGGCAATGTGGCGGCCTGCGGGCTGTATGCCCTGCTCTGCCTGCTGCCCGCCGGGATTGCGCTGCGGGATATCCGGCACCACTGGCCGCTGGTTGGGTTCAGCGCGGTGCTGGGGCCTGCGCTCTATTTCCTCATCAATCCGGGGCTGCTGGCCCAGCGGATGGGCGGCCTGCCGCAAGAAGTTGTCGTGGCCATGCTGGGGCAGCTGATTTGGGCCGCTGCGCTGGCCTGTGCCGTTTGGCTGCTGTTAGGGGCGCTGCATCGGCGCAGCCTGAACACCAGCAGCCTGCTGCACGGGATGCAGATAGGGCTTTGCCTGCTGGACGGCGCGTTTGTTGTTTCCGTGTTTGGCGTGGGGGTGCTGGATCTGCGCGGGCAGATTGCCGCCATGCGGCAGGCAAACACCATGCTGGACAATACAGCTTTCGGCACGCTGAACCCCACCGCTTTATTTCTGGTCTGCGGCTGGCTGGTGCAAAGCCTGCCTGCCCTGCTGAACCTTGGCATTGTACATGGGCTGCTGCAGCTGGTTAAGCTCGCCAAGGCGGATCGTTTTGCCCCCGGCATGGCACAGGCCGCCGCGCACTGCGGCACACTGGCCGGCGGAGCTGCGGCGGTGGATGTTACAGTACAAGCAGTGTTTTTGGCAGTACAGCTTTGCGCCGCCGGGCAGCTGCACCAGCTGAACAGCGGGCTGCACATTGCCCTGCTGCCCGTTCTGTTTGCGGTAGCGGCGCTGCTGTTCAGCCGCTGGCTGGCCGAAGGCTGCGCCCTGCGGGAAGAAAACGAGGGTTCATCTGATGGCAATCAAAGTGTATCTGGATGAACAACTGCGGGCACGCGGCATAACGGCCAAAGAACTTTGCGCCAGGGTGGGCATTACCGAAGCAAACCTTTCCATCCTGCGCAGCGGAAAAGCCAAAGGTGTGCGGTTCCACACCATCAACCGCATCTGTTACTATCTGCAATGTGATGTTGGCGATATTTTGAAATTTGACGGCGAACTGGACGAAGGTGATTGTGATGAAACGTAATATGTTATTCGGTGCGGGTGCCGCTGCCCTGGCCTGCCTGTTGGGCGGCTGCCGGCTGGCGGTACCGCAGGGCGCGGCAGGGCAGGATACTTTGATCGGCGGGTACGCCACATGGGAGAGCATCCCCTATTTTTCCGAGCATTTTCTTTCCGGTGATCGTTCCCCTGCCCATCTGTACGCGGACTGGAGCAGCGCCGACCGGCCGGGGGGTGCGCAGTGGCGGAATATTTTCCCCAATGTGACCGGTTATGCGCTGTGCCAGAACACGGCGGAGGAGGACGGCGATACTGTTTATCTTGGCAGTGGGGCCGACCCGTATTTCAGCGGCCTTGCCTACAACAGCGCACACAACGGCAGTGAAACCACCGAGAGCATGACCGGCACGCTGTATGCCGATATCGGCCAGATTCGTGGAGATATTACCGGCTTTACATTCAGCCCGGTATACCAGACAGCGGACGGGCAGATCTACCTGGCGGAGGGCCAGCGCGTAACCTGCAGCACGCAAAATCTGGAAGGTTCCAGCCTGTCCCTCTCGGTCAGCGCGGCACAGACCGAAAGCAGCAGCTGGGACGGCACCAGCAAAACCGAGCAGGGTTTTACCGCCAAACTTTCCTTTTTGTATGCTGCCCAAGCGGTGCGGGTGCTGCAGATGGATGCGGATTATGGGGTATTGGGACAGGCCGACTACCCCGCCGCTGCGGTGCCGGAAGAGCTGAAATTTTGCCGGGCGCTGAATTTATCCTGCTGGAAAGCCGCAGCACGGATACCGCCGGAGCTGAGCACACGGCGCGGCAGATCATTGGGCGCGATGAGCTGGAAGATTACGGGGCGGACGGGCAGATGAAATATGTGACCCTCTACCTGCGCGGAGACGGCCCGCTGGCCGAAGCACACGCCATTGCCCTGAAAGGTTAAGGTGTATCTGAAGCCAAAGAAAATGACGGATATTTCGCAAACACAAGCAGGATTTAAGGCAATACCGCATAATTCTAAGTGCCGATACGGCGAGCGAGGTGCGGCAGCTGCTAAGCCAAAAGCGCAGATAATACTGGATGTCTTATCGAGCATTTTGGCGACGCAGATGCCGTGCCGCAGCCGCCGGAGCGGTGCTTGAGCCGTTAGGCGGGAATTGTGCGGTATTGCCTTAAGGGAAAGAGCCTTGGAATCCTTTGTGGACTCCAAGGCTTTTTAACGCAAAATTCGGCGGTGCTTGTAGAAATAGACTAAATTTTCAACTTTTCAGATAAACCCTAAAACAGACCACAAACAACACCACCCGCCGGGCGTGTGGGAAAGCAGTGCAATGCTGCTTTCCCTGCCCCGGCAGGTGGTGTTGTTATTTTTATTGTTGTGTTTTGGCCGCTTTGTGCCGCAGCCAGGCAGTGACCAGAAAAGTGATGGCAATGCAGGGCAAAAAACCGAGCGCATCCACGCCGACATCCTGAATCATTCCGGCGCGGCCCGGGATAAAGAGCTGGTGAAATTCATCAGTGCCCGCATAGGCGGTACAGGTCACAGCGCTGATCAGTGCTTCTTGCACAAGCTGTTTGGCCCCGCCCGCTTTGCCTGCGCTGCCAAACAGATGGACGGTGACGGCGGTGCTGACACCGAGAGCACAGTAAATATAAACATGTGCCCACTTGCGAATGTTGGCATTGTCATTCTGGCTGCTGAACCACTTGGGGTCAGGCGGTGAGCCGCGGTGGATTCCACTTTTTCCGTTATCTGCTGGCTGAGGGCAGAGGAGCTCTCCCCGGCTGGGCGGAAAACAGAAAGATTGCCGCCATGATGGCCAATGTAACGCACAGCATCACCGCGCGCACAAGTGTCAGCTTATTGTTCTGCTCCGGCATTCCCGTACCTCCGCGTTCCATCGTGCCATCATGTACAATACACATGGCATACTTGAAAAGCATACCAGTTTTGCGGTGCAGAATCAAGCGAAAAAAGACACATCCGCATGGATTGTACGATGTTATATTTATTTTATCTTTCACTTTATTATTTCTGCTCTTATTGGCTGCAAAACCGCAAAAAAGGGCCGCAGCCCTTACGGACTGCGGCCCCTACATATTACTTTATGCGGTGCGGCTATTAAATCAGTACATGCCGCCCATGTCACCGCCGGCGGGGCTGCCGGTGCCGGGGGCTCCGGCAGGTCAGCGACCAAGCTTTCGGTGGTCAGAACCATAGCGGCAACGCTGGAAGCATTCTCCAGAGCGGAGCGAGTGACCTTGGTCGGGTCAACAATGCCGGCTTCGATCATATCGTCAACATATTCTTCCTTCTGGGCGTCATAGCCGTAGTTGGGCTTGCCGGCCTGCAGAATGTTGTTGATGATAACGCTGCCTTCCAGGCCAGCGTTTGCGGCGATCTGGCGCAGAGGAGCTTCCAGAGCCTTGCGGACGATCTTAGCGCCAGTGCGCTCATCGCCTTCCAGCTCGCTGACCAGCTTATCAACAGCGGGGATAGCGTTGATGGTAGCGGTGCCGCCGCCAGCAACGATACCCTCTTCAACAGCAGCCTTGGTTGCGTTCAGGGCGTCCTCGATGCGGAGCTTCTTATCCTTCATCTCAACTTCGGTAGCAGCGCCGACCTTGATGACAGCTACGCCGCCAGCCAGCTTGGCCAGGCGTTCCTGCAGCTTTTCACGGTCAAAGTCAGAGGTAGCGGAAGCGATCTGGGAACGGATCTGGGCAACGCGGTCAGCAATGGCCTGCTTATCGCCAGCGCCACCGACGATGGTGGTGTTCTCCTTGCCAACCTTGACCTGGCGGGCGCTGCCCAGCAGCTGGATGGTAGCGTCCTTGAGCTCATAGCCCAGGTCGCTGCTGATGACGGTGCCGCCGGTCAGGATGGCGATATCCTGCAGCATTTCCTTGCGGCGGTCGCCAAAGCCGGGAGCCTTGACAGCAACCACATTCAGGCCGCCGCGCAGACGGTTGATGATGAGGTTGGACAGTGCGTCGCCCTCAACATCCTCAGCGATGATGAGCAGCTTGCGGCCGGACTGGATCACGGACTCCAGCAGAGGAACGATATCCTGGAACACGCTGATCTTTTTATCGGTGATCAGCACGCTGCAGTCCTCGTAAACGGTTTCCATCTTCTCGGTATCGGTGACCATGTACGGGGTAACGTAGCCACGGTCAAACTGCATGCCTTCCACTACCTCGGTGTAGGTTTCAGCAGTGGTCTTGTTCTCCTCAATGGTGATCACGCCGTCAGCAGTAACCTTTTCCATAGCGTCAGCGATCAGCTGGCCGATCTGTGCATCACCGGCAGAAACGGTGCCGACACGGGCGATATCCTTGCTGCCGTTGACTTTCTGGCTGTGTGCCTTGACGGCCTCAACAGCGGTGTTGACAGCCTTCTGGATGCCGCGCTTGATGTCCATCGGGTTTGCACCGGCGGTAACGTTCTTCATGCCCTCGGTAACAAGAGCCTGTGCCAGAACGGTAGCGGTGGTGGTACCGTCGCCGGCAGCATCATTGGTCTTGGTGGCAACTTCACGCACGAGCTGTGCACCCATGTTCTCGAAAGCGTCTTTCAGCTCAATTTCCTTTGCGATGGTAACGCCATCGTTGGTGATGACCGGGCTGCCGAACTTCTTGCCCAGAACAACGTTGCGGCCTTTGGGGCCCAGGGTGATCTTAACGGTATCAGCCAACTGGTCAATGCCGGCGCAAAAGAGCCTTGCGGGCGTCTTCGCCCTGCTTAATCTGTTTTGCCATAAATCAGCATCTCCTTTTATCAGTAAGAACAGTTAAAGTTTACTCAACGATTGCCAGGATATCGCTCTGGCGGACAATGGTGCATTCCTCGCCGTCAACCTTGACTTCGGTGCCGGAGTACTTGCTGGTGAGAACCTTATCGCCAACCTTGACGATCATCTCAATGTCTTTGCCATCGACATTGCCGCCGGGGCCGACTGCGATAACTTCAGCAACCTGCGGCTTTTTTCCTTGGCGGAACCGGTCAGGATCAGGCCGCCCTTGGAGGTTTCTTCTTCTTCAACGAGTTTGATCACAACGCGATCAGCAAGAGGTTTGATTTTCATGATGAAATATCCTCCTATAATTAAAGTTTCTTTGAAACATTTTGTTTAGCACTCTTTTCTCTTGAGTGCTAAATCTATTATAGCGTTCCTTTGCCAAAAATCAACCCCTTGAAGTATAAAATTTTTTGTGAACAGTGTTTTTGTCGTTTATTCGTTGTAATTTATTAGTGCTCCGGGCTGTTTTCTATCTGTTTTTTGGTCTTGGCTGGCAGACTGCCCGGCTGAATGGCACACTGGCACTGCAAATAAAGGCGTGCTTTGGTAGGGATCAGCCTTCGCCGGGGCGGTGCCAGTGTAGGGTAAGCTCCGCCCGCAGCGCCCCCTGCGTGCTGCCATAACGGTTTTGCAGCCAGAAACACAGGTCGAGCGGGTCGGCATCCGGGCCGTTTATTCCGTACAGTGCCGTTATCAAACCGTCAAATTCCCGGTTGGCGGCTGCGGCAAATGCCACCTGCAGTTCGGCATCCGGGCGGGCGGTGGGAGTCAGGTCTTTCAGTTCCACATCCCGCAGGGTCAGGTTTACCCGCACGCTGCCGGGGGCCAGTACCTGCACATCGGCGGCGGCTTTGGCGGCAAGGTGCAGGTCATCCGGCAACGTGCAGTCCAACCGATGGGCCTGGCCGCACAGAATAGCCGCCAGCTGGGCAGCCAACGGGCTTTGCGTCTGGCGGGCTGTATTGGCAGCGGTATCATAAAACAGCATGGCGTATTCCCCGCCCGCACTGACGGGCACAGCGGCGGTTTCGGCATTATCAAACAGGGTTTGCAGGCCGCAGTGCAGCTGCTGCTTTTCTTCCAGAGCTTTCAAGTTTTCGTACAAGGTCGGCGTTTGGTCCTGGATGGGCATCTGCACGGCAGGATCCAGCACAAACACGGCGATTTCCGGCGCGGGGCGGGCGGTGCTTTGCAACAGCTGAGCGATTTCTTCTGCCAGCGGCCAGCTGCACCGGCAGGCAGAACGGCAAGGTCCATCAGGCCGTAAAACGGCTGGCCGTTCATGGTTTGGGCGGCGGCATTCCAGGCGGCAGCACAGGTAGCGCCGCTGCCGGTAAAGGTTTTGCAGGCGGCGGAATCCTCGCTTTGCTGGTCACTGGTCAAAAGCGTGACCGTGTAACCGGCATCCTGCGCGGTAAAAAACACCGCCCGCACAATTTCCTGTGGGAAAGCAGCTGCCCGCCGCAGCCCGCCAACAGGCAGCCCAGCAGCACCGCCGCCATCAAGCGGGATGTTTTATGCATGATATCAGCCATTGGCAGCCTCCTGTTACCATCACAACCGCAGCGAAGCCCCAGCAGACGGCACTGCGCCAATAAAATGCCTGTTCCAGCGGCACGGTGCGCAGCACAGCACACAACAAGCCATGCCGCCAAAGTACAGCGGGTAACGGTCCAGCCCGGCGGCAGCGCTGCCCGCCCCGGCGCGACCACCCACAGTTCCACCATGGCATACAGGTACAGTGCCAGCCGCACCGTGACTGCCATGCACCACAGCAAAAAATTTGCAGCCATTCCAGCCGGTTAAAATTGAAAGCGCCCCCACTGTGCAGCCCCTGCACCGGGGTTTGGCGGGTGGGCATGGCCGCGCCAAAAAACAGCTCCAGCAGCAGGTGGACCGCGGCATCAAAGCCCAGTGCTGACGCGGCAAATGTTACTGCCTTGCGGCAGCGCTGGCCGGGCTGCGGAGGCCAAAGGGCAAACAGCAGATATTCCGGCGGGAGCGCCAGCTGAGAAACAAACGCCGCCTGCCAGTCCTGCCCTGTCAGCGGTGCCGCATGCAGGTTGGGTACACGCAGGCGCGGCGCGACCGAGTACCATGATTGCCATACACGCGGCACCGAACACCAACAAAGGCGTTGGCCGTCTGGCGCAGGGCAGGCTCCCGCCGGAGGTAGATGACCGGTGCCAGCACGACAAAACAGGTGCCCGCCAGCCCCAGTGTACCGGGGTACACGCTGCCAAACAGGGCGTGCAGACGCAGAATTTCCAATGCTGAACTGATTGCCAGCAAAACACAGAGAACTTTTTGCAGCAGGGCGTTTTCCTGCCAGCTGGCCGACACTAACAGAAGCACAGCGGCCAGCACCGCCGCGCTGGCGGGCAGAGCCAGCAGCCCCTGCCCGCGCCCATAACCGGTGTGCAGCCGCAGCAGCGTATCGGCCAGAATGCTGAGGAGCAGCACGGGGTAAAAATCCCACATTACTCTTTTGCATGGCGCGGCAGCACCTCCCCTTTTTTGTGCCAGGCGGACCAGATGGCCCGCACAAAACC
>VOFB01002146.1_pt1 | contig 38155 bp, 43 predicted proteins | sample 5384141 | NCBI WGS metagenome assembly VOFB01 (sample SAMN12384721, study PRJNA508395) | human gut metagenome | isolation source: healthy gut A | host: Homo sapiens
CTGAAAAAGGCGTCAGGATGCTGTGGACATTGACCGCCAAAACGGGTATAATGAAGCGCAAAACAAAAACAAGGAGAGAAACAATATGGGCAAATATGGCGTGATTTTTTGACCCGACGGCGTGATCTGCTTTACGGACAAATATCACTATCAGGCGTGGAAGGCCGTTGCGGATAAGCTCGGCATTTATTTCGATGAGACGATCAACAACCGCCTGCGCGGCGTATCCCGGATGGACAGCCTTGAAATCATTCTGGAGCGCTACGACGGAAAGCTGACCGCGCAGGAGAAGGAAGCGCTGGCGGAGGAGAAGAACGCGCTGTATCGCCGCCTGCTGGCGAACATGTCCCCGGCGGATCTCTCCGCCGAGGTGAAGGAGACGCTCGACGCCCTGCGCGGCATGGGGCTGAAGCTGGCGATCGGCTCTTCCAGCAAGAACACGAAATTCATCCTGTCGCGGCTGGGGCTGGGCGACTATTTCGACGCGATTTCCGACGGAACGAACATCACCAGGAGCAAGCCCGACCCGCAGGTTTTCCTGATGGCGGCGGATTTCATCGGCATGAAGCCGGAAAAATGCCTCGTTGTCGAGGATGCGAAGGCCGGGATTCAGGCGGCCGTCGCGGGCGGCTTTGACAGCGCCGGTTTGGCGAGCGGCGGCCTGCGGCATGGCGACGTATGCCATGAAGACGTTCGGGATTTGAAGGGGATTTGCGGGTAACGCCTTCCGCCGCCTGCGGGGTAACTTCCTTCCACCGCCTGCGGAGCGGTCCCCCCCTCGAGGGGGAGGTCGGTTGCGCTTTTTAAACGTAACGCATCCCTTTTCGTAAAAGACTTTTTTTTCCTTAAAGCAAGGGGGATTCGCTCAATACGCGATGACGATGCCGCCGTCGTTGGCGTACATCGAGGAAAGCGCGGAGGTCGGGGTCAGGATGATTTCGCCGATGGCCGGGCACTTCTCGCGGATCATGTCGCGCACCTGACGCGCGCGCCCGGGCAGTTGCAATAGGAGATCACGAGCCGCTGAGAGGCGGCCGCCAGCCCTTCGGTGTGCTTTGCGGCAGGTTTCCACCATCTGCCCCAGCGCGCCCTTTTTGATGCCGCGCGCCTTGCTGATGTTCTTGATGGCGCCGTGGCCGTCGTCGCTCATCAGCAGGCGGATGGAGAGCACGTTGGCCAGCAGGGCGACGGTCCTGCTGATGCGCCCGTTCTTGACGAGGTTATCCAGCGAATCGAGCACAAAAAGCGTGTGCATGGAGCGGATCTTTTCTTCGACGAGCTCGACGATCTGCTCAAAGCTCTTGCCCGCGGCGATGAGGATCGTGGATCACAGCGCGGGATATAGGTTTCGCCGGCGCTGGCGCTCTCGCTGTCAAAGACGTGCACCTTCTTTTCCGGCATATCCTCCTGCGCGAGCTGAACGCCCAGCGAGGCCGCGTTGTGCGAGCCGGAGAGCTTGGCGGACAGCGTGACGATGAAGCAGTCGCCCTCCGTGGCGCGGATGTCTTTGGCGTACAGGTCGGGGGACGGGCAGGCGGGCGGACGGTTTTTGCTCGCCTTCATGGCGGCCAGATACGGCGGAATATCGACCGTGCCGTCGTCCACGTAATGCGTATCGTCTATGGTAATGGTCAGCGGCGCGATCTTCGCCTGCGTTTTTGAGCAGCTCGGGGGAGAGATCACAACAGCTATCTGCAAGAATGGTCATACAAGAGCCTCCCAATGATTCGATCAGTCAAAATCTGGTTTCCCTATTATTATAAGATTATTTCAGAAGTATGTCAACCACTGTACGGCACAATCTAGTATTGGATTCACATGGAATCGATGGAAGCCGAAAAGCGTGAAAAGGAGAACGCCATGAAGAGCCTTCAAATCGCCGCCATTCACCATATCCCGTGGCTGGAGGATCGCCACACGCTCAGCGACGGGCGCGTCTGCATCCGGCTGACGACCGCCGCGAATGAGTTTGACGCGGTGACGCTGCGCCATGCCTTCCACTATGCCGAGGGCGAACCGTTTGCCCACGCCACCGATATCCCGATGGAACGCATGTGGCGGGATGAAAACCGCGAGGTCTGGCAGGCGGTGTTTGCGCCGCGCGACCCGCGCATCGTGCGTTTATTCTGCGCGCGGGGACGTGACGCTGCTGCACGATGCGGACGGCACGCGCGCCGTGCCGGAGAACCCCGCATGGGTGAGCGGCTTCCACTATGCCCACGCCTATCCGGCGAAGGAGAAGCCGCAGTGGGCGCGCGGCTGCGTCGGCTACCAGATCTTTCCGGATCGCTTCCGCCGCGTCGATGTGCCGGGGGAGGAGGCCGTCGAGCCGTGGGGCAGCAAGCGCGTGGCGAACGAATATCGCTTCGGCGGCAACCTCAAGGGCATTTTGGAGGCCGTGCCGTATCTGGCCGAGTTGGGCGTGGGCGTGGTCTATATGACGCCGATTTTCCTTTCGGATACCTCCCACCGCTACAACACGTTCGACTATTACCAAATTGACCCGCTGCTCGGCTCGCTGGAGGATCTGCGCAATCTGGCCGACGCGCTGCACGCGCGGAACATCCGCATCGTGCTGGACGGCGTGTTCAACCACTGCGGCTTGGGCTTCGCGCCGTTCAGGGACGCGATGGAGAAGGGCAAGGCGTCCGAATATTACGACTGGTTCTTCTTCGGGGCGCAATACCCCTGCGGCTACATGACCTTCGGCGAAAAATGGGCGTACATGCCTAAGCTGAACATGCAGAACGAGGCCTGCGCGGCGTATTTCCTCGACGTGGGGCGCTATTGGCTGCGCGAGGCGCACGTGGACGGCTGGCGGCTGGATGTATCGCCGGAGGTCTATCCCGATTTCTGGCGGCAGTTCCGCCGCGCCGTGCTGCAAACGAAACCGGACGCGATTATGATCGCCGAGTGCTGGCACGATTCGCGCGAGTGGTGCACCGTGGGCGACATGTTCGACGGCACGATGCACTACGTTCTCTCCGAGGCGATTTGGAAATTCTTTGCCGAGCGCCGCTGGTCGCTGGCGGAGTTTGACGCGGGCGTGAACCGCGCCATGATGCTCTATCCGCAGGAAGTGCAGAATTCCATGTGGAATTTCCTCTCCAGCCACGACACGGCGCGCATGCTGACCCGCTGCGGCGGGCGCGTGAAGGCCATGCGCGCGGCGGTGTTTTTCCAGATGACGCATCCCGGCGTGCCGGTCATCTATTACGGCGACGAGCTGGCCATGCGCGGCGGCCCCGACCCGGACTGCCGGCGGAGCATGATGTGGGACAAGGTGGACGGCAACGCGATGCTGGCCTATTACAAGCGGCTGACGCACATGCGCGGCGAAAGCGAGGTGCTGCGCGAGGGCACGCTCAGAACGTGGGAGGTCGGCGAGGACGGCCTGTATGCCTATCTGCGCCAGACCGAGCGGAGACGGTGCTGTGCGCGCTCAACACGTCCGAACGGGCGATTCGCCGGATGATTCGCCTGCCGGAGGCGCTGGCGGGCTGCAAGGCCGTCCGCGACCTGATGACCGGCAAAACGCATAACGTGCAGGGCGGCTATGTGATCCTCGCGCTGGGCGCGTGCGAGGGCGCGGTGCTCGGAAGGGCGGAGGCATGAATACGGAGGATGCGTTTACCCCCGAACAGATGACGGCGGTTGTCGGCGCGCTGCACAATGCGTCGATGGAAAAATGGATTGGCGCGGGGCTGATCTGCATCATCGGCGCGGTCGTCATCAAGATCGTCATGCAGGCGCTCAACCGGCTGGTGGTGAAGCTGCCGCTGGATAAGGCGATGCTCGGCTTTCTGACGGCGGCGGCGCGGATTGTGATGGTGATTGTGCTCGCCACGATGGTCGCCGGTCAACTGAACGTGCCGATCACGAGTCTGGTTGCGCTGCTGAGCCTGTTTGCGCTGGCTGTTTCGCTCTCTGTGCAGGATGTGCTGGCGAACGTGGTCAGCGGCATGGTTATTTTGATCGCCAAGCCGTTTGTGGCGGGCAATTTCATCAGCACGCAGAACGCGGAGGGCACGGTGGAGCGCATCGGGCTGATGTACACCCATCTGGTCACGGCGGACAACAAGGCCGTGATGATCCCGAACAAGGAGATTTCGACCGAGCGCATCATCAATTACACGGCCAAGGATTACCGCCGCGTGGATGTGAAGCTCTGCATCGGTTCTGAAATCGACACGGACGCGGTGCTCGACGCGCTGGCGGCGGCCTGCAAGCGCGCGGAGGAAGGGCGCGAGGCGATCAAGCCGCCGTTTGTGGGCATCAGCGCCTATCAGGCGGGCGGCATCGAATACGTCGCGCGCGTCTATGCGCCGACGGAGGCGTATTGGGACGTCTATTATCGGTTCATGCTGCTGATTCGGCAGGAGCTGACGGCGCGAAAGATCGTCGTGCTGTCGGATTCGACCTACATCAAGAACGCAGGCGCATAAAAGCGGGCGATTTTTCGTAAAAATGAAGGGGCTGTCAAGCTAACAAAACCGGTATTTCAAGAGAAACTAAGTGTTTTTGCCCGAAGGTTTCAAAGCGCGATCGGAAAGCCCTTTTGGGGCGATGGGGCAAAGCCCCATATTCTGAAAATGCTTAGTTTTTGATTCTTGATATATCTGGATTGAGTTTGACAGCCCCTTTGGATAGCTTGCTTTCAATGCGCGGAATCAGGCCGCTTACAGCAGCGCAATCACCTGAGCAACGCCCGTCGCAAGGGCGACGGAGACGGCCATACCGAAGATGAAGCCCACCATGTCCGCCAGCTCGCGCACGGAAACGGTGCGCGCCTCGCCGATACGGTCTGCGCAGTTCGCAAAGGCAACATTACAATTCAGCATTGAGAAAGACCTCCTTTTTCTGTCTAAACAGGAACAGAAACGTATATCAACAGAAGCGGCTCACGCCTGCTTTGCGGCGCTTTCCTTCTGTTGGCAGAGATGATAGCACAAAAGAGCGGCTGTTGTAAATGGGGGAAAAAAGAAGTTTGGCAGTCTCAGACAAAATGAAGAATAACGACTGAAACTAGACAAAACGAAGATTGGAAAAAATCTCCAAAACAAAAAAACAGCTTATGGCGCATTGAGCAAAGACAAAGTTGTTCATGCGACATAAGCTGTTCGTATTTTGGGTCTGACAGAAAATGACAAGCAGAACAAAAAAATCCGGCCGGGGGAAAATCCCGGTCGGATGAATGAAATAGCTTAGCTGTTCGCTTCCGCGCGCTTCTTGGCGGCGAGCTTCTTGCGCAGCTCGGTTTCCAGCACACGCTTGCGCATGCGCAGGCTCTTCGGGGTGATTTCCAGCAGCTCGTCGTCGTCGATGAACTCCAGGCATTCCTCGAGCGTCAGCGTGCGCATGGAGGTCAGCTTCATGGCGGTCTCCGCGCCGGCGGCGTTGCGGATGGAGGTCAGGTGCTTCTGGCGGCAGACGTTGACGTCGATATCACCCTGACGCGCGTTCTGGCCGACGATCATGCCGGTGTAGACGGCGGTGTTCGGGCCGCAGAACAGCGTGCCGCGATCCTGCGCGTAGAACAGGCCGTACATGACCGCCTCGCCCGTCTCGGTGGAAACCAGCGCGCCGACGCTGCGGTGCGGGATATCGCCCTTGTACGGCTCGTAGTGGTCAAACACGGCGCTCATCACGCCCTCGCCGCGGGTATCGGTCATAAACTCGCTGCGGTAGCCGAACAGGCCGCGGCTCGGCACGGTGAACTCGAGGCGCACGCGGTCGGTGCCGGACATGTTATCCATCACGCCGCGACGGCGGCCGATCTTCTCGATGACGGCGCCCGCGTACTCGCTGGGCACGTCGGCGACCATCCGCTCCATCGGCTCGAGCTTGTTGCCGTTCTCGTCATAGTGGAAGAGCACCTCCGGCTTGGAAACCTGAAACTCGTAGCCCTGACGGCGCATATTCTCGATGAGCACGGAGAGGTGCAGCTCGCCGCGGCCGCTGACGCGGAAGGAATCGGCGGAGTCGGTCTCCTCCACGCGGAGGGAAACGTCGGTTTGCAGCTCACGCATCAGGCGGGCGCGCAGGTGGCGGGAGGTGACGTAGGTGCCCTCGCGGCCGGCGAACGGGCTGTCGTTGACGGAGAAGGTCATGGCGACGGTCGGCTCGGTGATCTTGACGAAGGGCAGCGGCTCGACGGTATCCGGCGCGCAGATGGTGTCGCCGATCATGATGTCCTCAATGCCCGTGACGGCGACGATCTCGCCCATGCTGGCGCTTTCCACCGGCACACGCTTGAGCCCCTCGAACGCGAACAGGCTGCTCAGGCGGAAGTTCTCGTGGAGATCGGGGTTGAGGTTGTTGCAGCGGGTCGCCATGCTGTTGAGCTTGAGCGTGCCGCGGGAGATGCGGCCGATGCCGATACGGCCGACGAACTCGTTGTAGTCGATGGTGGAGATGAGCATCTGCACCGGCGCGTCCGGGTCGCCCTTCGGCGCGGGGATGTACTTGAGGATGGTTTCAAACAGCGGGCGCAGGTCTTCGCTCGGCACGTTCGGGTCGAGCGTCGCGGTGCCGGCGCGGGCGCTGGCGTAGACGACCGGGGTATCGAGCTGGCTTTCGTCCGCGCCGAGGTCGATCATCAGGTCGAAGGCCTCGTTGTAGACCTCCTCGCAGCGCGCGTCCGGGCGATCCATCTTGTTGATGACGATGATGACCGGCAGGCCGAGCGCCAGCGCGTGCTGGAGCACGAAGCGGGTCTGCGGCATCGGGCCTTCAAACGAGTCGATGAGCAGCAAAACGCCGTCCACCATCTTGAGCACGCGCTCGACCTCGCCGCCGAAATCGGCGTGGCCGGGGGTATCGACGACGTTGATCTTCACGTCCTTATAGTACATGGAGGTATTCTTCGCCAGAATGGTGATGCCGCGCTCCTTCTCGATGGCGTTATTGTCCATCACGCGGTCGGCAACCTGCTGGTTTTCGCGGAAAACGCCGCCCTGCTTGAGCATTTCGTTGACGAGCGTGGTCTTGCCGTGGTCAACGTGCGCGATGATGGCGATATTGCGGAGGTTTTCACGAATCATTTCCAAATGGAAGCCCTTCTTTCTGTTGATATGTCGGTTTTATGTCAGTGGGGGGAATGTCAGCCTAAACGGGACGCGGTTTCCGCCAGCTCCAGCCCTTCGTTGTTTTCAAGCGCCCAGCGGATCGACCACTCGTTTTCAAAGAGGATCACGTCGCGCTCGCGCGCGTCCTTGGCCAGAGACGAGGTGCTGGAGAGCTTCAAATCCTCGATGGCCTTCGGCGACTTGGTGATCCAGCGCACGAAGCGATAGGGGAGCTGCTGGCGGCGGATCTCAGCGTTGTATTCCGTCTTCAGGCGGTGTTCGAGCACCTCGAACTGGAGCACGCCGACCACGCCGACGATGATCTCCTCAAAGCCGATGCCCGGCCGCTTGAAGGTCTGAATCGCGCCCTCCTCGCTGAGCTGCAAAACGCCCTTGACGAACTGCTTGCGCTTGAGGCTGTCGATGCTGCTCACGCGGGCGAAGAACTCCGGCGCGAACATCGGAATGCCGGGGAAGCGGCGCTTTTTGCCCGTGCAGAGCGAGTCGCCCAGCGCGAAGATGCCGGGGTCGAACAGGCCGATGATGTCGCCCGGATAGGCGTTTTCAACGGCCTCGCGCTCGTCCGCCATGAACTGCTGCGGCTGCTTGAGCTGAATCATCTTGCCGCTGCCGCTGTGCCAGACGGTCATGCCCTTGGTGAACACGCCCGAGCAGATGCGCATGAAGGCCAGACGGTCGCGGTGCGCCGGGTTCATGTTGGCCTGAATCTTGAAGATGAAACCGGAGAAATCCGGGTCGTCCGCCGCCACCGGCCCCACGTCGCTCTCGTGCGAGGCGGGCGGGGTGGAGTATTCGAGGAAGCGGGTCAGGAACGGCTCGACGCCGAAGTTGGTGATGGCCGAGCCGAAGAACATCGGCGTCAGCTCGCCCTTGCGCACAAGATCCAGATCGAAGGAATCGCCCGCGATATCCAGCAGCTCGATTTCATCCATCAGGCGCTTGTAGAGGCGCTCGCCGAGCAGCTCCGGAAGCTGCGGATCGTTTAGCGGCACATCCTGCTTCTCTACGCGCGTCTTGCCGTGGTCGCCGGATTCGTAAAGCTCCACCATCTGGATATCGCGGTGGTAAACGCCCTTGAAATCGCCATCCGTGCCGATGGGCCAGTTAATCGGGCAGGCGCGAATACCGAGCACCTGCTCCATCTCCTCCATCAGGGCAAACGGGTCTTTGCCCGCGCGGTCCATCTTGTTGACGAAGGTGAAAATCGGGATGTTTCGCAGGCGGCAGACCTTGAACAGCTTGATGGTCTGTGCCTCGACGCCCTTGGGCCGCGTCGATGAGCATTACAGCGCTGTCCGCCGCGACGAGCACGCGGTAGGTGTCCTCCGAAAAATCCTGGTGGCCGGGGGTATCGAGGATGTTGATGTGGTAGCCGTCAAACTCGAACTGCATGGCCGAGGAGGTCACGGAAATGCCGCGCTGTTTCTCGATATCCATCCAGTCGCTGGTGGCGTGTTTGTCGCTCTTGCGGGCTTTGACGGAACCGGCGGTGCGAATCGCGCCCGAATAAAGCAGCAGCTTTTCGGTCAGCGTCGTTTTACCGGCGTCGGGGTGGGAGATAATGGCGAACGTCCGGCGGCGGGCGGTTTCGGCCGCGAGCGAACCGGGCATCGGCGTATCAGGCATGGGTTGATCCTCCTTGGGGCGATGTAAAGGAGCGCGAAAACACGCTCCCGAGCTACTTTCAAACAATCATATAGTATATCATAAAGGATTCGACTTGAAAAGCGAAAAGGTGCAAAAAAAACGGGTGTGAAAATACAATATTCGGCAGAACGGGCGCGCCCCGAACGGGAGAAACAAAAATCCGCCGGCGAAGCCGCCGACGGGGAGAGCGCCGAAAGGACGATCAGGCGTGTTTTTCGCGCCGCTCGAACGCATGCATCAGTCGGCCTTGAAGTAATAGAGCGTGAACACCAGCGTGCTCAGCCCCCATGTGATCGGATACGCCCAGGAGACCGTCTGCAGCACGGGGAAGAACTTCACGGCGACGGTGACGTAGATGACCCGGATGATGCACCAGCAGAGCATCATAACCAGCATCGGCACGGTGGATTTGCCCGCGCCGCGGAAGATGGCGGCCATGCAGTGCGAATAGGCCAGCAGGAAGAAGAACGGCGTCGTCGTGCGCTCATGCATCACGCCGAAGGCGATGGATTCCGCATCGCCGGTGAACAGGCCGATCAGCTTCGGGGAGAAGATGAAGATCAACAGGGCGACGGTCTCCGCAATCGTCACCGAGCAGAAAATGCCCACGCGAATTCCCTTCTTCACGCGGTCATACGCCTTTGCGCCGAGGTTTTGGCTGACGAAGGTGGTCAGCGCCATCGTGAAGCAGGTGACGGGCAGGAAGCCGAAGCCCTCGATGCGGCTGTGCGCGCCGCAGCCCGCCATGGCCGCCGCGCCGAACTGGTTGATGTTGCTCTGCACGACGACGTTGCCGATGGAGATGATGCTGTTTTGCAAACCGGCGGGCAGGCCGTTTTGCAGAATTTCGATGAGCGCACGCCTGTCAAAGCGGATTTTCCGCAGGCTGACGCGGTACGCGCGTTCGCTTCGCATCAGGCGGAGCAGGCAAAGCGCCATGCTCACCAACTGGGAAATGGCCGTCGCCGCGGCCGCGGACCACACGCCCATGTGGAACACGCCGACAAAGAGCAGGTCGAGCACGACGTTGACGAGGGAAGAAATAATCAGGTATTGCAGCGGGTGGCGGCTGTCGCCGACGGCCTGCAAAATGCCCATGCAGATGTTATAGAGCACGAAAGCCAGCGAGCCGGTGAAATAGGTGCGGAAATAGCTGATGGAATCGGGCAGAACCGTTTCCGGCGTATCCATCAGCCGCAGCATCACCGGGGAGAGCGCGACGCCGACAATCGTCAGCAGCGCGCCCGCGACGAGGCCGAAGGCCAGCAGCGTGTGGATGGTCTTTTGTATGCGGTCGTAATCCTTCGCGCCGAAATAGCGCGCGATGACGACGCCCGCGCCCATCGAGACGCCGTTGACCAGACCGACCATCAGGAAGATCAGGTTACCGGAGGAGCTGACGGCGGCCAGCGCCTCGCTGCCCAGAAAATTGCCGACGATCAGGGAATCCGCCGTGGTATAGAGCTGCTGGAACAGGTTGCCCAGAAGCAGCGGGAGCGCGAAGGAGATCAGCGCCTGCGAGATCGGGCCTTCGGTGAGCGACGTGGGGGTGTAAACAGTTTGAAAACGCATGACAGCAAAATTCGCTTTGTGATTGACTTTGAAATAAAATAAACGCCATTCTCATTATACGCCTCAGTTGACAGATTTGCAACCGATCGGGCGGGCGAAAATAAAAGGGACGGATGCAGGCGCGGTTTGAGCGCGCACGGCGGCCGAAAAAGATGATTTTTCGGCGGCGGCTTCCCCTTTCCGCTTGCCTGCGCAGGATGCGTATGATATACTTTCTGTAAACAAAGAAGAACGAAATGGAAGTGTTTGCCGTGCTTGCAAGTGTTCAGAGTATGGGGCTGACGGGCATACAGGGCTACCCGGTGACGGTGGAGGCATATTGTGTGGACGGCATGCCGATGTTTGAAATTGTCGGCCTGCCGGATGCGGCGGTGAAGGAGAGCCGGGAACGGGTGCGCGCGGCGATGTCCGCCTGCCATACGCCTTTCCCCGTCGCGCGGCTGACGCTCAACCTCGCCCCGGCGGATGTGCGCAAGGAGGGGCCGGCCTACGACCTGCCCATTGCGCTGGCGATTCTCGCGTCGATGGGGCGGCTGGACGCGGAGACGATGGCGGGCATGGCGGCGGTCGGCGAGCTGTCGCTCTCCGGCGGGGTGATGGGCGTGCGCGGGGCGCTGTCGATGGCCATTGCGGCGAAGGAAAGCGGCCTGCGCGCGATCATGCTGCCCGCCTCCAACGCGGCGGAGGCCGCCTGCATCGAGGGGCTGGACATTCTGCCGGTCGCGCACCTGAGCGAGGCAATCGACCATCTGCGCGGCAGGCGGAAGATCGAGCGCTGCGCGCCAGACCCCTATGCCGAGCTGCTGGGCGAAAAGAAAATCCTGTGCGATTTCGCGGATGTGCGCGGCCAGAAGGGCGCGAAGCGCGCGCTGGAAATCGCGGCGGCGGGCGGCCACAACGTGCTGATGATCGGCCCGCCGGGCAGCGGCAAGACGATGATGGCGCGCTGCCTGCCGGGGATTCTGCGGATATGACGCTGGAGGAAGCGCTGGAAGTGACGCGCATCCACAGCGCGGCAGGCACGCTGGCGGCGACGCAGGGGCTGATGGCCGAGCGGCCGTTCCGCGCGCCGCATCACACGGTCAGCGCGGTGGCGCTGGTCGGCGGCGGTACGAAGGCGCGCCCCGGCGAAATCAGCCTCGCGCACAACGGTGTGCTGTTCCTCGACGAGCTGCCGGAGTACGACCGGGGCGCGCTGGAAGCCCTGCGCCAGCCGCTGGAGGATGGCTTTGTCAGCGTCGTCCGCGTCAGCGCGCAGGCAAAATACCCCGCGCGGGCGATGTTCGTCGCGGCGATGAACCCGTGCCCCTGCGGCAATTACGGCAGCTCGACGCAGCCCTGCCGCTGCACCCAGAAGGAAATCGCGCGCTATCTGGGGCGCATCTCCGGGCCGCTGCTGGACAGAATCGACATGCAGCTCGAGGTTACGGCCGTCCCCGTGCGCCAGATCACCGAGAGCGCGCCGGAGGAGCCCTCCGAAGCGATTCACGCGCGTGTGCAGGCCGCGCGCAGGCGGCAGCAGGCGCGATACGCAGGCGAGGGCGTCAGCAGCAACGCGGAGCTTTCCGCGCGCCAGCTCGAACAGTTCTGCCCGCTGGACGACGCCTGCCGCGAGCTGATCGGCAAGGCCTGCGACAAATACAACCTCTCCATGCGCGCAGTCAGCCGGGTGCGCAAGGTCGCGCGGACAATCGCCGACCTCGCGGGGGAGGAGAACATCGGCAAGGCGCATATTCTGGAAGCGCTGCGGTATCGCAATCTGGAAGGGAATTACTGGAAGTAAAACGGAGGGCGAAGGGCAATGCTGTATAACCCGCGGCTGGATGTGTTTATCAACGTGGCCAACGCCGGGAGTTTCACCAAAGCGGCGAAGGGAAGAATACATCACCCGGCGGCTGTGATGAAGCAGATCAATCTGCTGGAAAAGGAACTCGGCGCAGCTCTTTGAGCGAACGCATCAGGGGCTCTGCCTGACGAACGCCGGGCATACGCTCTATCACGACGCGCAGGCGCTGATTCGGGAGACGCGCAGCGTGGAGGAGCGCGTGCAGAATGCGGCGCGCGGCAAAAAGGAGATCATCCATATCGGCACGTCGGTGCTCAATCCCGCGTCGTTCCTGCTGGAATATTGGCAGAAGGTCTATCGCGAGTTGGAGGACATCGACATTCGGCTCGTCTCCTTTGATACCGATTTTGAACGATACAGCGTTTTTCTCAAAAATTTCGGCAATGAGATCGACCTGATTGCGGGCATTGCCAGCGAGGAATTTAAGGAGCGCAGCCAATGCGGCAACCTCGTTTTGCGCCGCTATCCCATCTGCTGCGCCGTGCCGTATAATCACCCGCTGGCCGAACGAAAACGGCTGCGCATCGACGATTTGCAGCATGAAACGCTGATGCTCTGCGAACAGGGCTGGATTGCGGATGTGGACGCGCTTCGGGAGGAACTGACCCGAAACCATCCGCTCGTCCAGATTCAGGAATTTCCCCGGTTTGATTTGACTTATTTCAACGAGTGCGCCAACAACGGCTGCCTGATGATTACCATCGAACCGTGGAACGGCGTGTATCCGCTGATGAAGACAATTCCGGTCGATTGGCCGTACTGCATCCCCTACGGCCTGATTTTCACGCAAACGCCTTCCCGAAAAGGTGAAGCGCTTTGTGCAAGCCGTGCAGCGCTATGATACCGAAAGGTAAATGCCTGTTTCTAAATCGGTCATTCCTCTTTTGGAGACATTGATGTATAATTGTCAATGCAAAAGGCGAAAGGCGCATGAAGAAGCGGATTTTTCGACAAAATCGTCGAAAAAAGGAAGCTGAACGCCTGCACCGTGTCGTCAAAATAACAACTATGATTTTCGAAAGGGGAAAAGAACATGAAAAATGCGCGTAGATTGCTGACCGGCATGGCCGCGATGGTCATGGCCGCCGCGAGCGCGGTTTCCGCTGTCGGCGTCGCTGAGGAAATGGAATGGCCGGATGCGTACAGCCACGCGACGGATGCTTCCTCCAAGGAAGTGCTCTCCGGCGAGCAGCTGGACGAGGCGCTCCAGTTCCTCATGGATTCCTCTCACTATTGGTACATCAACCGCGCCACGCCGTACTATGGCAACTTCACCAAGTACCCGGAGACGGGCTTTGATACCCAGTGGCGCTCCCCGGTGAATGGACGCGGCTATCGCGGCCCGTACTACGATCCGCTGACCCGCTCGGTCAACTGGCTGAGCACCAACCCCAACGGCGGCATCAACAGCTTTCCGTCGGCCTTACTGGGCCTGCATCGCGCCGAACACCGATCTGACCATCGAAAACAACGAGGTTCAGGGCTACGAGAAATCCGACAAGTGGCAGATGATCAGCGTCATGTCTCCGGGACAGACCGTGGATAACTACATCCGCAATGGCCGCGGTTCGTTCTACATCGACGCTTCTCTGGCCAGCAACTATGGCATTGATCCCGCGTGGGAGTATCGCAACATCCTGATGGTCGAGGTTGAGCTGGATCACTATGTGCCGCGCGCCTGCACGCCGCAGGAATACTACGACGGCGAGCTGCCCACCACGTCCAGCTGGCTGCTGGCGGGCCGCATGGCTGCGCTGGAAAACTGGAAGGATAAGTTCCTCTCCATCCCGCAGTATTGGGGCTGCGCGACCGGCGACGCCGCGGCCAAGAACCTGACCACGGACGAGGAGCGCGCGGCGTATATCGAGACGCTGAACGCCGACCCGGACGTGATTGAGGCCATGACCGGCGTTTGCTACTACATGCACTTCAACATCCTCCAGATTGTCAACAACAAGCAGGAGCTGGGCTTTGACTTCGAGCAGGCCAGCGGCAAGGTCAACGCGATTGACATGGATCACGACGGTCTGCTGGATCGCTACCCGGAGGGCAGCGACAAGGCGGGTCAGTTGATTCTCCAGAACGCGGATGCGGCCATGCTCCCGGATTGGGCGTATACGCTGAATCAGGATCTGGATTGGTGGGTTTCCGGCACGGGCGATCTGATCAACGCCGAGGGCAAGAAGCTGGTTGGCGCGAATGCGGACGGCAGCTGCCACATCCTCGAAGGCGATGCGAACGCGCCGGTGGCCGAAACGGCTGAAGAAGCGCCGGCGAGCCCGCCGTCGAGCTGGCCGAGAACGAGAAGCCTCGGCACGGCGAAGGGCATGGGCGGCGACGTGACCGTGAAGGTGACGATGGATGGCGACAAGATCGCTGCCGTCGAGGTCGTTTCTCAGAACGAAACCGCGGGTATCTCCGACCCGGCGCTTGAAAAGGTGCCTGCCGCGATCGTCGAAGCGAACAGTGCCGACGTGGACGGCGTGGCCGGTGCGACCGTGACCTCCGACGCCATCAAGAACGCCGTGAAGGACGCGCTCTCCAAGTAAACTCAAGATCTCAAAAAGGGACGTTTCCGAGGAAACGTCCCTTTTTTTCTGCATTTCGGCCGGGCTTGACGGAAAGCCGGAAATTTCTACAATGAACAGAAAAGAACAGAAAAGAACGCAAAAGAACGGCAAGGGGGGAACGAGGCCATGCTTGAATCCGAAGCGATGGCGATTCTGGTCGGTGCGGGCGTGAGCTATGGCCGCCGGGAGGCGGGAGCGCTGCGCGCGGCGGGGAGCGCGCTGGCGATTTGGCCGAGCCGGGGCTGTACGCGGCGCAGCTTCAGGAAAAAGGGGCTGACGTTGCTCCGGCACGCGCTTGCGGATGAAGCGCGCCTGCTTGGCGGCCTGGCGAAAAAGAAGATGGCGCTCGTCCTGCGCGAGGACGCGCAGTATCCGCCGCTGCTTCGGCAGATCGCCCACCCGCCGCACCTGCTCTATGTCTACGGCGAGACGGATTTGACGGATCGCTTTCCCGTCGCCGTGGTCGGCACGCGGCGGGCGAGCGCCTACGGCCTGACGCACACGCGGGAAATCGCCGCCGAGCTGGCGCAAACCGGCGTCTGCGTCGTTTCCGGTCTGGCGCTGGGCATCGACGCGGCGGCGCATACGGGTGCGCTGGATGGCGGCGGGCGAACCGTTGCCGTGCTGGGCAGCGCGCTGGATAAGCCCTATCCGCAGGAGAACGAGCCGCTGATGCGGCGGATTTTGGAAAGCGGCGGGAGCGTCGTCAGCGAATACGCGCCGGGAACGCCGCCGAGCCGATACAGCTTTTTGCAGCGCAACCGCATCATCGCGGGCATGTGTCTGGGCACGCTGGTCACGGAGGGGCCGCGGCGCAGCGGCGCGCTGAATACCGCGACGCGGACGCTGGAAAACGGGCGCGAGGTGTTCGCCCTGCCCGGCAATGTGGACAGCCCCGGCGCGCAGCTGCCCAACATGCTCATCAGCGAGGGCGCGCGGCTGGTGACGGCGCGGCGGACATTCTCTCCGCGCTGGTGATCGAGCCGAAGGACGCGCCGAAGGCCGCGCAGGCGGCGGTTGCGCCGATGGAAGCGCCGGCGGAAAAGAAACCGCACATCCCCGGCGGGCTGGATGAAACGCAGCGGGCGATCTGCGCCGCGCTTCTGGCGGGCGAGGCGGATTTTGACGCGCTCTGCGCGGTCAGCGGGCTGGAGAGCGACGAGCTGGGCGCGCTGCTCATCGAGATGGAAATGGATGGGCTGGTCACGCCGCTGGCCGGAACGAGATACGCGCCGGGGACGCAGATGACGGGCTGAAAACGCGCATAAAACCGCATACTAATGAAGAAACTTCCTGCGAAATTCAAATTGCGGCCTTGACAGATTCAAAAAGGGCTGGTATCCTTTTTGACGTTTGGCAGTTGCCTTGAGCCGCGTTTATCCCGCCGCCGGCGGGGTGAAAAGCGGGGTTTTTCCCGCGCTTGGCTCAGGCGCGTGTGTTTTGAAGCGTGAAGAGAATACGGCGGTTTTTCCGCCGCGTTGGAGGAATTGGATTTGAACAGTCGTAAGCCCGCATACAAGCTGGTTATCGTGGAGTCGCCCGCGAAGGCGCGCACCATTTCGAAATTTTTAGGCCGAAACTACAAGGTGGAGGCCTCGCAGGGGGCACGTTCGGGATTTGCCCAAATCCCAGCTTGGCGTGGACGTCGAGCACGATTTTGAACCGAAGTACATCACCATTCGCGGCCGGGGCGAGGTGCTCGAGCGCATCCGCAAAGAGGCGAAGGGCGCGAAATCCATCATCCTCGCAACGGACCCTGACCGCGAGGGCGAGGCGATTTCGTGGCATCTGGCGACCATTCTGGGCATCGACCGGAGAGCGCCTGCCGCGTGGAATTCAACGAGATCACGGAAAAGACGGTCAAGAGCGCGATCAAGCAGCCGCGCGCGGTGAACATGCAGCTCGTCAACGCCCAGCAGGCGCGCCGTCTGCTCGACCGGCTGGTGGGCTACAAGATCAGCCCGCTGCTCTGGGTGAAGATCAAGAAGGGGCTGTCCGCGGGGCGCGTGCAGTCCGTCGCCACGCGCATGGTGGTTGACCGCGAGCAGGAGATCGAGCAGTTTGAGCCGGAGGAATACTGGTTTGTGGACGCGGAGCTGCGCGCGGGCGGCAAACAGCTCCATGCGCGGCTGATCGCGCTGGACGGCGAGCGCGTGAGCCTTTTCCGATCAGGCGCAGGCGGACGCGGCGAAGGCGCGCGTGGAACAGGGGCGGCTTTGTCATCCGCAGCGTGAAGCGCGGCGAAAAGCGCAAGCATCCCGCCCCGCCGTTCACGACATCCAATTTGCAGCAGGAGGCCAGCCGAAAGCTCGGCTTCACCACGGCCAAGACGATGCAGATCGCCCAGCAGCTCTACGAGGGCGTGGACATCGAGGGGCGTGGCACGCTGGGCCTGATTTCCTACATCCGTACCGACAGCGTCCGCCTGAGCGACGAGGCGGTGGCCGCCGCGCGCGAGGCGATTGCGGCGCGTTACGGCGCGGAATATGTGCCGGAGAAGCCGAACGTCTACAAGGGGCGCAAGAGCGCGCAGGACGCGCACGAGGCCATCCGCCCGGCCAACATCGACCTGCGGCCGGAGGAGATCAAGGCCTCGCTGACCAAGGATCAGTTTAACCTGTACAAGCTGGTGTATCTGCGCTTTGTCGCCTGCCAGATGGCGGACGCGCTGTATGAAACCCAGCAGATTGAAATCGCCTCCGAGAGCGGCGCGGTTCTGCGTTCGAGCGCCGAGCGGCTGAAATTCGCGGGCTTCACGGCGGTGTATGAAGAAGGCACGGATGACGCGCCCGCGCAGGACGAGGCGCAGGCCGGGGCGATGGCGGACGTGAACGAGGGCGACAAGGCGGAGCTGCTGGGCGACGAGGCCACGCAGCACTTCACGCAGGCGCCGCCGCGCTACACGGAGGCCTCGCTGGTGCGCGCGCTGGAGGAAAAGGGCATCGGCCGCCCGTCCACCTACGCGCCGACGATCTCCACCATTTTGGCGCGCGGGTACGTCATGCGCGAAAAGAAGCAGCTCTTCCCGACCGAGCTGGGAATTATGATTACCAACATGATGGAGGAGTATTTCGCGGATATCGTGGATATCGCCTTCACCGCCGGCATGGAGGAGCAGCTTGACGAGGTGGAAGAGGGCAAGCTGGATTGGCATAAGGTGCTTTCCGATTTCTACGGCCCGTTTGAAAAGACGCTGGAAAACGCGGAGGCCAAGATCGAAAAGGTCGAAATCAAGGACGAGGTTTCCGATGTGCCCTGCGACAAGTGCGGCGCGATGATGGTCTACAAGCTGGGGCGCTACGGCCGGTTTTTGGCCTGCCCAAACTTCCCGGACTGCCGCAACACGAAGGCGATTCAGATTGAAATCGACGCGCCCTGCCCGAAGTGCGGCGGCAAGCTCTTGCAGAAGACCTCGCGCAAGGGGCGCAAGTTCTACGGCTGTGAGCGCTACCCGGAATGCGATTTCGTCTCCTGGGAGATGCCGGTTCGGGAGAAGTGCCCGAAGTGCGGAAGCTACATGACGCTTTCCCGCACGAAAAAGGGCGATTTCCACATCTGTGCGAACGAAACCTGCCGCGAGCGCATTCCCGCGCCGCAGGAAGAGAACGAATGATGGAAAGAGCGATTGTGATCGGCGCAGGGCTGGCGGGGTGCGAGGCGGCGTGGCAGCTTGCCCAGCGCGGCGTGCCCGTGACCCTGCACGAAATGAAGCCCCCACGCCTTTACGCCTGCGCACCACAGCGCGGGCTTTGCCGAATTGGTTTGCTCCAATTCGCTCAGAAGCGACCAGCTGACCAACGCCGTCGGTCTGCTCAAGGAGGAGATGCGCCAGCTCGGCAGCCTCATCCTCAAGGCGGCGGACGCGACGCGTGTGCCCGCGGGCGGCGCGCTAGCGGTGGATCGCGAAAAGTTTTCGGATTATGTGACGCAGGCCGTGCGCAGCCATCCGCTGATCGAGGTCGTCCTCCGCGAGGCGGACGAGCTGCCGCAGACCAACGCCGTCATCGCCACCGGGCCGCTGACCAGCGATAAGCTGGCGGAGAAAATCGCGGCGCTTCCGGGGCTGCAAACGCTGAATTTTTACGACGCGGCCGCGCCGATCGTCTCCGGCGAATCGCTGGATATGACGAAGGTGTTCCGGCAGGGGCGCTACGGCCGCGGCGACGATTACCTCAACTGCCCGATGAACCGCGAGGAATACGAGGCGTTTTATCAGGCGCTGCTGACCGCCGAAAAGGCCGACGTGCACGGGTTTGACGGCACGCAGGTCTTCGAGGGCTGCATGCCCATCGAGGTAATGGCCGCGCGCGGGGAAATGGTGATGGCGTTCGGGCCGATGAAGCCCGTCGGCCTCGTCGATCCCCGAACCGGGCGCGAGCCCTACGCCGCCGTGCAGCTCCGCGCGGAGAACAGCGCGGGGACGATGTATAACCTCGTCGGCTTCCAGACGAGGCTCAAGTGGGGCGAGCAGAAGCGCGTCTTCTCCATGATCCCCGGCCTTGAAAACGCGGAGTTCCTGCGCTACGGCGTGATGCACCGCAACACGTTCCTCCATTCGCCGGGCTTCCTCGACGCGCAATACGGCATGATCGGCCGCCCCGGCCTGTATTTCGCCGGACAGATGACCGGCGTGGAGGGCTATGTGGAGAGCGCCTCCAGCGGCCTTGTCGCGGGCATTTCGCTGGCGCGGCGCATGCTCGGCCTGCCGCCGGTCGATTTCACGACACGCACGGCCATCGGCGCGCTGGCGCACCATGTTTCCGGCGCGACGGCCGATTTCCAGCCGATGAACGCCAATTTCGGCCTGATTGATTCCTGTGAAAAGCGCATCCGCAACAAGCAGGAGCGTTATGCCCACGTCGCGGCGCGCGCGCTGGATACCATCGAGGCCATCCGCAGCAATCCGCTGGCCTGCGATTTCGACCGGACGCTTCAAAATTGACTCCCTGCACGCCGCCCTGTTCAAAATCGGGGCGGCGTGTTTAATAAGAAAACGAACTCCTTCAGTCGGTTTCCTCAAAGAGGAAACCGCCGAGGCAGAGATGCGATGCGGCTCAAAAAAGTTTTTGAGCGGCATGGGAAGCTTTATATACGAAGCGCCTCCCTCCCAGAGGGACGTTTGAAATCGGCGCCGCCTGTGGCGGAATCAGCCGATGAAAAACGCCGAAGGTTGGCTGCCGAAGGCAGACGGAAGGAGTTGACGGGACAGCGTCCCGGCATAACCCAGTGTAACGTATCGGAGGTAAACATAGATGACACTCAAGGGCACCACCATCTGCGCCGTCAGGAAGGACGGCAAAATCGCCGTCGCGGGCGACGGTCAGGTGACGATGGGCGAAAGCACCATCTTCAAGGCGACCGCGCACAAGGTTCGCCGCATCTACGGCGGCAAGGTCGTCACCGGCTTTGCCGGAACGGTTTCGGACGCCTTCGCGCTCTGTGACCGCTTTGAGGCGAAGCTGGAGCAGTATTCCGGCAATCTGGAGCGCGCCGCCGTCGAGCTGGCGCAGGAATGGCGCAGCGACAAGGCCATGCGCAAGCTGGAGGCCATGCTGATCGTCGCCAGCGGCGAAACGCTGATGATCGTCTCCGGCACGGGCGAGGTCATCGAGCCGGATGACGGCGTCGCGGCCGTAGGCTCCGGCGGCAACTATGCGATGGCCGCCGCGCGCGCCCTCAAGGAGAACACCGATCTTTCCGCGCACGAAATCGCCGAAAAGGCGCTGCATATCGCGGCGGATATCTGCGTGTTCACCAACCATAACGTGATTGTGGAGGATGCCTGATATGGAATTGACGCCGAAACAGGTTGTTCGCGAGCTGGATCGCTATATCATCGGTCAGGACGAGGCCAAGCGCGCCGTCGCCGTCGCCCTGCGCAACCGCTATCGCCGCGCACAGCTTCCGGAGGAACTCCGGGATGAAATCGTGCCCAAAAACATCCTGATGGTCGGCCCGACGGGCGTGGGCAAGACCGAAATCGCCCGCCGTCTGGCCAAGCTGGTGGACGCGCCGTTTGTCAAGGTCGAGGCGACGAAGTTCACCGAGGTCGGCTATGTCGGCCGCGACGTGGAGAGCATCATCCGCGATCTGGTCGAGGCCAGCGTGCGGATCTGCAAGAGAAGGCCAGCCAGAAGGTCAAGGGCGCGCGACAGTGCTCGCCGAGGAGCGCATCATCGACCTGATTCTGCACCCGAACCGCAAGCCGGTCAACCCGATTGACGTGCTGCTGGGCAACAAACCCAAGCAGCCGGAGCTGCCCGCCGAGGAGAAGCAGCGCATCGCCCAGAAGGCGGACGAGCTGCGTGCCCAGCTTCAGCGCGGCGAGCTGGAGGACATGGAGATCGAGGTCGAGGTGGAGGACGCGCCGAAGGACGTGGAGATCAACGGCGCGAGCGTGAACATCGGCTCGATGATGGGCGACATGATGCCCAAAAGACCAAGATGCGCCGCATGAAAGTCGCCGACGCACGCCGCCTGCTGGTCGCCGAGGAAGAGGATAAGCTGATCGACATGGACGCGGTGACGGAGGAAGCCCTGCGCCGCGCCGAACAGGACGGCATCGTCTTTCTCGACGAGATCGACAAGGTCGCTGGCCGCTCCGCCAACGGCCCGGATGTGAGCCGCGAGGGGCGTTCAGCGCGACATCCTGCCGATCGTCGAGGGCAGCACGGTGAACACCAAATACGGCGTGGTCAAGACGGATTACATGCTCTTTATCGCGGCGGGCGCGTTCCATGTGGCGAAGGTGACGGATCTCATTCCCGAATTGCAGGGGCGTTTCCCGGTGCGCGTGAATTTGAAGCCGCTGACCCGCGAGGATTTCAAGGCGATTCTGAGCCAGACGGATAACGCGCTGACCCGCCAATACGAGGCGCTGCTGTCCGTCGATCACGTGCATCTGCACTTTGAGGAATCCGCGCTGGACGCGCTGGCGCAGGCCGCGCAGCAGGAAAACGAAACCCGCGAGGATATCGGCGCGCGCCGCCTGCATACGCTGTTTGAAAAGATGCTGGAGGATATCTCCTTCAACGCGGGCGGCGATATGCCGGACGTGGATGTGACGATCAACGGCGATTATGTGGCCGAACACCTCGGCGGAGACGGTAAAAAGCTGGACATGAGGCAGTATATCCTGTAAAATAGAATAGAAATCGCGAGCCGCTGATTTCAGCGGCTCTTTTGCGTTTGAAAAACGGTATGACAATAATTGAGCAGAAAAGCAAATTCCGGACAAAAGCGGGCGCGCAATGCGCGCCCCTACAACGTTGCGGAAAAAGCAACTGCTCATTATGCCGCTGTACCCGTAGGGGCGCGCATTGCGCGCCCGTTGCCGGAATTTTTGCATAATTTCGATTTGCTCACTTTACTGTTATGATTGAAAAAGGCGGGAGGTACAGGAACCTCAGGTTCCTGTTGTGTTTGAGGGCAAAGCCCTCAACGTCCCCCGGAAAGGATGAAACCATGCAGGCGTTTGTCATCACGGCTTATAAGGATTATGAGGCGCTCAAAACGCTGACGCTGGCGCTGAGCCGAAGGGGGCTCTGCGTGATCCACGCGGACGCGCAGGGGCGATTACGGCGCGGCAGGTGGACGAACTGAACGCGCTGCCCAATGTGCGCGCGATTCGTAAATATAAGGTCAACTGGGGCAGCGTCTGCCACCTCTACGCGCTGCTCGACCTGTGCCGCATGGCGCTTGAGGATGAGCGCGTGGATTATCTGCACCTGATGAGCGCGCAGGATGTGCCGCTGCTCTGCGCGGACGAGATGGAGCGGCGGTTTGCGGGCGAGACGCGCCTGTTCATGCAGCGGCTGAGCACGGCGGAAAACCCGGAGCTGGCGCACCGCTACGAGCATTATCACTTCATGCATTGGCTCAACTACCGTGATCCGTCGGAGAGGACGCAGAACTGGGTCGGCCGCATCGACCGCTGGCAGGATATGCTGCACATCCGGCGCAGGCTGACGCTGCCGTATAAGGGCATGGTCTGGCTGAGCTGCCGCGCGACGCGGCGCAGTACGCTGTCTCCGGCCGCGAGGGGAAGAAGCTGCTGCGCAGGCTCCGCACGACGTATATCCCGGAGGAATTCTATTTTCAGAATGTGTTTTCCGGCACGGCGTTTGAGCCGCGGATCGTCAACCGGGAGCTGCATTTTTCCATCTGGAACGAGCCGGAGCGCGGCCTGCCCGCCGTGCTGAACATGGGCGATTTGGAAAAAATGAGCGTCTCGGATTGCTGCTTTGCCCGCAAGGTGGACGTTGACAGCGAGCTGGGTCGGGCGCTGCTGGAAAGGTGGAACGGCTGAAAAAAGAAATCCGTTGACAACCCGGCGAAAACCGCCTATAATAATTCACGTATATGAGCTTCCCGTTGAAAAAGAGGAGTACGCGCGTGCCGCCGTCAGAGAGAATCGCCCATGGGCTGCAAGGCGATTCGGAGAGAGCGCGCGCGGAAGGTCGCTTTGGAGGGACAGGGTGCGCCCGATACAGCGCAAAGAGGCATCCTTTTGGGTGTAAATGAAGAGGTGGTACCACGCAGAGCGCTGCGTCCTTTGGGGCGAGGCGGTCTGCGTTTTTTACTCCTTCCGTCACAAGGGAGACATGCGTATGAATTTTCAGGCGGGTATGATTCCGGGAATCTGCGCCCTGGCGGTCGGCGCGCTGCTGACGTTTTTCAGCGACAAGCTCTGCCACAGGGAGAAGAACGCCGCAGATGAAGCTGCTCGGCGTGGCGCTGGCCGTCGTCGGCGCGTTGATGGTGTTTACCGTTTAATGGAGCATAGAGAGAAAGGAAACGACTATGGAAAACAAAGCCGCTCAGATGGACAAGGTGTATAACCCGCAGGCCATCGAAGGAGAGCTCTACAAGGAGTGGGAGGAGACCGGCGCGTTTGTGGCGCACCGCGTGGAGGGAGCAGCCCTTTACCATCGTGATGCCGCCGCCGAACATCACCGGCCAGCTTCACATGGGTCACGCGATGGACGGCGTGCTTCAGGACAGCCTGACGCGCTACCACCGCATGAAGGGCGACCCGACGCTCTGGCTGCCGGGCACAGATCACGCCTCCATCGCCACGGAGGTGAAGATCGTTGAGGCCATGCGCAAGGAAGGGCTCGACAAGCACGACGTCGGCCGCGAGGAATTCCTGCGCCGCGCGTGGGCATGGAAGAACGAATACGGCGGACGCATCGTCCGCCAGACCCGCCGCATGGGCAATAGCTGCGACTGGAGCCGCGAGCGCTTCACCATGGACGAGGGATGCAGCAAGGCCGTCACCGAGGTCTTCAACAGCCTCTACGAAAAGGGGCTGATCTACCGCGGCAACCGCATGGTCAACTGGTGCCCGTGCTGCAACACCTCCATTTCCGACGCGGAGGTGGAGTATCAGGAGCAGGAGGGTCACTTCTGGCACCTGCTCTACACCGTCAAGGAGACGGGCGAGCAGCTTGAACTGGCGACGACCCGCCCGGAGACGATGCTGGGCGATACCGCCGTGGCCATCAACGAAAACGACCCGCGCTATGCGCATCTGCACGGCTGCCACGTCATCCTGCCGCTGATGAACATCGAAATCCCGATCGTCTGCGACGAGCACGCCGACATGGAAAAGGGCACCGGCGTGGTGAAGATCACCCCGGCGCACGACCCGAACGACTTTGAGGTCGGCCAGCGCCACAACCTGCCCATCGTCCGCGTGTTCACCTACGACGGCCGCATGACCGGCGCGAAGGAGAAGGCGGAGAACGACGCGCTCTTTGCCAGCGGCAAGGCGACCGTCGGCGAGCCGCGCGTGATCGACTGCGGCAAGTACGCAGGCATGACGACGATGGAAGCCCGCAAGGCCATCGTCAAGGATCTGGAAGCGGGCGGCTATCTCAAGCGCGTCGAGCCGCTGGCGCACGAGGTCGGCACGTGCTACCGCTGCCACACGACCATCGAGCCGATGGTTTCCAAGCAGTGGTTTGTGAAGATGGCGCCGCTGGCCAAGCCGGCTGTCGAGTGCGTCAGAAACGGCGAGGTTCGCTTTGTGCCGGAGCGCTTCGCGAAGAATTACATGACGTGGATGGAGAACATCCGCGACTGGTGCATCTCCCGCCAGCTCTGGTGGGGTCACCGCATCCCGGCGTGGTACTGCGACGACTGCGGCGAGGTCATCGTCGCGCGCGAAACGCCGACCGTCTGCCCGAAGTGCGGCTGCACGCACCTTACGCAGGATGAGGACGTGCTGGACACCTGGTTCTCCTCGGCGCTTTGGCCGTTCTCCACGCTCGGCTGGCCGGAGCAGACCGCCGATCTGTCGTATTTCTACCCGACCAGCGTGCTGGTGACGGGCTACGACATCATCTTCTTCTGGGTGGCGCGCATGATCTTCTCGGGCATCGAGCAGATGGGCAAACCGCCCTTCCACACCGTGCTGATTCACGGCCTTGTGCGCGACGCGCAGGGGCGCAAGATGAGCAAGTCGCTGGGCAACGGCGTCGATCCGCTGGAGATCATCGACCAGTACGGCGCGGACGCGCTGCGCTTCTCGCTGGTCATGGGCGTCAGCCCCGGAAACGACATGCGCTTCTCCACGGACAAGGTCGAATCTGCCCGCAACTTCGCCAACAAGATCTGGAACGCGAGCCGCTTTGTGCTGATGAACATGGGCGACGAGGCGGAGACGCTGGAAGGCAAGACGCTCTGCGCCGCCGACCAGTGGATTCTCACCCGCCTGAACGACACCATCCGCGAGGTCAGCGCGCACTTTGAGGATTATGACCTCGGTTTGGCCGCGCAGAAGATTTATGATTTCGCGTGGAGCGAGTTCTGCGACTGGTACATCGAGCTGGCGAAGGTCAGCCTGAACGGCGAGGGCCGCGCGGCGACGCTGGCCGTGCTGCGCCATGTGCTCATCTGCCTGCTCAAGATGCTTCACCCGTTCATGCCGTTCATCACCGACGAGGTGTATCGCTACATCCCCGGCACGGAGGGCACGATCATGCTTTCCGACTGGCCGAAGGTTGACGACGCGATGAATTTCCGCAGGAAGCGCACGAGATGGAGGGCGTGATGGACGTGATTCGCGCCGTCCGCAACCTCCGCGCGGAGATGAACGTTTCCGTCGGCCGCCGCGCGCACCTGATCGTCCGCCCGAAGGCGGGCTGGGAGCACGCCATGGCGGGCGCGGGCGAGTACTTCGGCCGCCTCGCGTGGGCGAGCGGCATGCAGTTCCTCGCGCAGGATGAGGAAGCCCCGGCCAAGACGGTTTCCGCCGTCAGCGAAGCGGCCGAGCTGTTCATTCCGCTGGGCGACCTTGTGGACGTGGCCAAGGAGACCGCGCGCCTGACCAAGGAGCGCGACAGCGTGCAGCGCGACATCGAGCGCGGCGAAGCGAAGCTGAATAACCCCGGCTTCACGGGCAAGGCCCCGGCGCAGCTCGTCGAGCAGGAGCGCGAAAAGCTGGCCGTCGCCCGCGACAAGCTGGCCAAGCTGAACGCGCGCATCGAGGATCTCGCAAATATGTAAATCTCATACTAATTCTTGTTAAAATGGCTTAATCCGCGCACCATCTTTTTCGCTCTGACTTTGCCTCGTTCCGTTCAACGTACCTCCAGTACGCCTCACTTCACTTGGCTTCGTCAGAACAAAAAATCTGATGCGCTCTGTTAAGCATTTTAACTGCGAATTCGTATCAAAGGGCTGTCAGGACGATTCGGCTTGACAACCCTTCTTTATGGCTTATAAAAAAGGATGAAAGGGGGATTCCCCATGACGGAAAAAGCGATTGAAAAGATTCACAGCGTTTACCCGACCGGCTGCAAAAACGGCCTTGAAAATATGCGCGCGCGCTGATGGGCAGGCTCGGCAATCCGCAGGAAAAGCTGACCATGGTGCACGTCGCCGGAACGAACGGCAAGGGCTCCTGCTGCGCGATGATCGAGCGCGTGCTCCGCGCGGCGGGGTACAAGACTGGGCTGTATACCTCGCCGTATATCGAGGTATACAACGAGCGCATCCGCATCAACGGCGAACCGATTGCGGGCGACAAGCTGGCCGCGCTGGTGGAAAGCGTATGGCCCGCGGTGGAGGCCTGCGAAAAGGACGGTGTGCAGATCACCGAGTTCGAACTGGGCACGGCGCTCGCGTTTTGCTGCTTCGCGAAGGAAAAGGTCAATGTCGCGGTGATCGAGGTCGGTCTCGGCGGCCGGCTCGACCCGACGAATATCATCACCCCGGCGGTCAGCGTCATCACCGAGGTCGGCATGGATCACATGCAGCTCCTCGGCGACACGATCGAGCAGATCGCGCTGGAAAAGGCGGGGATTATGAAGCCCGGCGTGCCCGTCGTGCTGGGGCGGCAGGAAAAGGCCGCGCGCGGCGTGCTGCTGGCGGCGGCGAAGGGCAAGAGCTGCCCATCCTTTCCCTGACGGCGGAAAACATCAGGGAAGAGCGCACGCGGATCACGTTCGACGTGGCTTTCGGCGGCGAGCGGCTCAAAGCGCTGGCCGTCTCCCTCTGCGGCCGTCATCAGGCGGATAACGCCTGCGCGGCGCTGGGCGCGCTGCTGGCGCTCAAGAAAAAGGGCTTCAAAATTCCGACGAGCGCCGTTCGCGCGGGGCTGGCGGACGTGCATTGGCCGGGGCGGCTGGAATACTTCGGGCGCGTGCTGCTTGACGGCGCGCACAACGACCCCGGCGTTCGCGCGCTCTGCGGCTACCTCGACCGGTGGATGCCGAAGGAGAACACCGTGCTCATCAGCGCAATGATGCGCGACAAAGGAGACGGAAAAAGATGTGCCAGCGCCTCGCAGCGCGCGTGCGCTGCGTCGTCTGCACCCAGCCGAACATCCCGCGCGCCATGCCTGCCGGGGAGCTGGCGAAAGAATTTGAGGCGCAGGGAATCCGCGCCTACGCCTTTGCCCATGTGAAGGACGCGCTGGAAGAGGCGCGGCGGCTGGCCGGGCCGGAGGGCAACGTCGTCTGCGCGGGCTCGCTGTATCTGATCGGCGAGATGAGAACGGTGCTGAGGGAAGAAAGGGACAAGCGATGAATTTTGAACATGTGAGCGTGATGCTCATGCCCACGGTGGATATGCTCGACGTGCGCGAGGGCGGCGTCTATGTGGACGGCACGCTGGGCGGCGGCGGCCACAGCGCGGAGATTCTGCGTCGGCTGAACGGCACGGGGCACCTCTACGGCATCGACCGCGACAACGACGCGCTGGCGGCGGCGACGGAGCGCCTCGGCGCGGCGGGCAACTTCACCGCCGTCAAGGGCAATTTTCACGACGTCAAGGCGCTGCTGGCCGAGCGCGGCGTGGAAAAAATCGACGGCATGATGATCGACCTCGGCGTGAGCAGCCATCAGCTCGACACCGCCGAGCGCGGCTTCTCCTACCACGCGGACGCGCCGCTGGACATGCGCATGGATCAGGATCAGCCGCTGACGGCGCGGGAGATCGTCAACACATGGAGCGCGGCGGAGATCACCCGCATCCTGCGCGATTACTCGGAGGAGAAATGGGCGGCGCGCATCGCGCAGATCATCTGCGAGCACCGCGCGCAGAAGCCGCTGGAGACGACGGGCGATCTGGTGGCGTGCGTGGACGCGGCCATCCCCAAAAAGGTGCGCATGCAGGACAACGGCCACAGCGCGCGCCGCACGTTTCAGGCGCTGCGCATCGCGGTCAACGACGAGCTGGACCCGCTCAAAAAGGCGCTGGAGGACATGGTGGAGCTGCTGAATCCCGGCGGCCATCTGGCGGTGCTGACGTTCCACTCGCTGGAGGATCGCATCGTCAAGCAGACGTTCCGGCGGCTGGCGAATCCCTGCACCTGCCCGCCGAAAATCCCGGTGTGCATCTGCGGCAAAAAGCCGGTCGTGCGCGTTTTGGGCGGCGGCGGAATCAAGCCGGACGCGCAGGAGGTCGAGCGCAACCCGCGTTCCAGAAGCGCGATGCTGCGCGGCTGCGAGAAGCTGGAGACGCAGGGATAACGCCGCGCGGGCAATCAAGAGAGGGCTGTCAGGCTAACAAAACCGATATTTCAAGAAAAACTAAGTATTTTTGCCCGAAGGTTTCAAAGAGGTTTTCGGTTGTTGCTGCCAGTGGCAGAAACAAACAATCGAAAACGAAAGCCCTTTGGTGGGGTGATGGGGCAAAGCCCCATATCCAAAAATGCTTAGACATTTGTTTCTCGAAATGTTCGGTGGAAGCTTGACAGCCCTTTTGTCTATGGCGGAAAAATGCTAAAAACGGGGGCATATCCCGCTTTTCCTGATCTTTTCCCTTTTTTTACACGTCTGCGCTTTTTGATTTTACACGTCGGTTTTACAATAACCTCGTTCTCAGATGAGGATGAAAAAAATCCCGACATTCACTCAAAAGAACGTGAAGAAAGAGGAGAAAATCAACATGAACAAGATTGCCAAAATCGCGGCGCTGGCCGCGCTTGCCCTGACCTGTGTGGCCTCGACCGCCTGCGCGGATTTCAGCGCGGACAAATCCATCACCGTCATCTCCCGCGAGGAGGGCTCCGGCACGCGCGGCGCGTTTGTCGAGCTGACGGGCGTGGAGCAGAAGATCGACGGCAAGAAGGTCGATATGACCACCGACGACGCGCAGATCACCAACAACACCGCCGCCATGCTGATGACCGTCGCGGGCGACACGCAGGCGATCGGCTACGTCTCCCTCGGCTCGCTGAATGAGACGGTGAAGGCCGTGAAGATCGAGGGCGTTGAGGCGACGGCGCAGAACGTGGCCGACGGCAGCTACAAGATTGCGCGCCCGTTCAACATCGCCTACAAGGCGGACGGCCAGAGCGACCTTTCCAAGGACTTCATCGCCTACGTGATGAGCGCCGAGGGTCAGGCGATCATCAACGAGAACGGCTATGTCGGCAGCAGCGACGCGGCGGCCTATGCGGCCAACGGCGCGAGCGGCAAGCTGGTCGTCGGCGGTTCTTCCTCCGTGTCCCCGGTGATGGTGAAGCTGATCGAGGCCTATAAGGCGGTCAACGCGAACGCGGACATCGAGCTGCTGACGAGCGATTCCACCACCGGCATGACCTCCGCCATTGAGGGCCTGTGCGACATCGGCATGGCCTCCCGCGAGCTGAAGGAGGACGAGGCGGCGGCGCTGGCGCATCAGGCCATCGCGATGGACGGCATCGCCGTGATCGTCAATCCGGAAAACCCGACGGAGGATATGACCGTCGAGCAGATCGCTTCCATCTTCCTCGGCGATACGACGAAGTGGAATGAGATTGTGAAGTAAAAAAACATCCTTCCACTGCCGAGGCGGTTCCCTGAGGGGGATGGCGCGGCAGTGGAATTTTTTTGCGGGTGATGATATGGAGCGAAGCTACAAAAAACGGGCGCTGCTGGAGCGCGTGATGGAATATGTCTTTCTGGCGGCGGCGTGCGTATCCGTGCTGTGCGTGGCGCTGATCTGCGCGTTTCTGCTGGCCAACGGCCTGCCCGCGATGGGGGAAATCGGCGTGCTGAAATTCCTTTCCGGCACGCGGTGGAAGCCCGGCGCGGATATCTACGGCATTTTCCCGATGATTGTGGGCAGCGTATACGTGACGGCGGGCGCGCTGCTGCTGGGCGTGCCGGTGGCGCTGCTGACGGCGGTTTATCTGGCGTTCTTCTGCCCGAAGGGCTGTATCGCGTGCTCAAGCCCGCGGTGGAGCTGCTGGCGGGGATTCCGTCGGTGGTCTACGGTTTTTTCGGCATTGTGGTGCTCGTGCCCGCGGTGCGCGCGCTCGGCGAAAGATGGGACGGCAGCGGCAACGCGATGCTCACCGCGTCGATCCTGCTGGCGATTATGATTCTGCCGACGATCATCGGCGTGGTCGAGCCCGCGCTGCGCGCCGTGCCGACGAGCTATTACGAGGGCGCGCTGGCGCTGGGCGCGACGCACGAGCGCAGCGTGTATACCGCCGTCGTGCCCGCCGCGAAGAGCGGCATTCTGGCGGGGATTGTGCTGGGCGTGGGGGCGCGCGATGGGCGAGACGATGGCCGTCATCATGGTGGCGGGCAACCAGCCGCGCATGCCCAAGGGCATTTTGCAGGGCGTGCGCACGCTGACGGGCAACATCGTCATCGAGATGGGCTACGCGACCGGGCTGCACCGCGAGGCGCTGATCGCCACGGGCGTGGTGCTGTTCGTGTTCATCCTGCTGATTAACCTGTGCTTCTCCGCGCTCAAGAGGGGGGAAAAAGGCATGAGGCGATATAAAAATCATTTCGGGTCACTGGTGCTGGCGCTGCTGACGCATCTGGCGGCGGCGGTGACGGTGCTGGTGCTGGGCTTTCTGATGAGCTATGTGCTCGTTCGCGGCGTGCCGAACCTGCGGCCGGAGATGTTCGCGCTGACGTATACGTCGGAAAACCAGTCGATGCTGCCCGCCATCATCAACACCTGCACGATGACGCTGTTCTCGCTGCTGGTCGCGGTGCCGTTCGGCATCGGCTCGGCCATCTATCTGGTGGAATACGCCAAAAAGGGGCGCAAAATCGTTTCGCTGGTGCGGGTGACGACGGAGACGCTTTCGGGCATCCCTTCGATCGTCTACGGCCTGTTCGGCATGCTGTTTTTCTCGGGCAAGCTGCATTTTGGGTACTCGATGCTCTCCGGCGCGCTGACGCTGTCGATTATGATTCTGCCGCTGATTATGCGCACGACGGAGGAGGCGCTGCTCTCCGTGCCGGATATGTACCGCGAGGGGAGCTTCGGGCTGGGCGCGGGGCGGCTGCGCACGGTGGCGCGCATTGTGCTGCCCACGGCCATCCCCGGTATTCTCTCAGGCGTGATTCTGGCCATCGGGCGCATCGTGGGCGAAACGGCCGCGCTGATGTATACCTCCGGCACGGTGGAGCGAATCGCCGGACTGACGAAATCGGGCAGCACGCTGGCGCTGCACATGTACATACAGGCCTCCGAGGGGCTTTACACCGAGCAGGCGTATGCCACGAGCGTCGTTTTGCTGGCGCTGGTGCTGCTCATCAACCTCGGTTCCTCGCGGATTGCGAAAATGATGATGAAAGGCAGGGAATAAAGCCCTATGGCCGATGCATTTACCGTCAAAGACATGGAGCTGTATTACGGCAGTTTCCATGCGCTCAAAAACGTCAACCTGAATATCGCGTCGGGGGAGATCACCGCGTTTATCGGCCCCTCCGGCTGCGGCAAATCCACGTTCCTCAAGAGCCTGAACCGGATGAACGATCTGGTGGAGGGGTGCCGGATCACGGGCGACATCCGCCTGATGGGCGAGGACATCTACGACAAGAACATGGACGTCAGCGTGCTGCGCCGCCGGGTGGGCATGGTCTTTCAAAAGCCGAACCCGTTCCCGATGAGCGTATACGACAACATCGCCTACGGCCCGCGGACGCACGGCGTCAAGAAGAAGGCGGAGCTGGATGAAATTGTGGAAAAGAGCCTGCGCGACGCGGCGATTTGGGATGAGCTCAAGGATCGCCTGAAAAAAAGCTGCGCTCGGCCTTTCCGGCGGCCAGCAGCAGCGGCTCTGCATCGCGCGCGCGCTGGCGGTGAAGCCGGAGGTGATTCTGATGGACGAGCCGACCAGCGCGCTCGACCCGATTTCCACATCCAAGATCGAGGATCTGGTGATGGACATCAAAAGGAATACACCATCGTGATGGTGACGCACAATATGCAGCAGGCCGTCCGCGTTTCGGATACGACCGTGTTCTTTCTGCTGGGCGAAATCATCGAGAGCGGCGCGACTGGGCAGATGTTCTCCGTGCCGAAGGACAAGCGCACGGAGGATTACATCACTGGCCGGTTTGGCTGAGGAGGAAAAAAGCATGACGAGCCGAAAATATTACGATATGGAGCTGCAAAAGCTGAACGGGGGCGCTGCTTGAAATGGGCGAGATGATCCGTATGGCCATCAGCGGGGCGGTGGCGGCGCTGCTGGAGCACGACCACGACCGGGCACGTTCGATCATCGCCTACGACGAGGAAATCGACAAGCAGAACCGGCAGATCGAGCAGCAGTGCTACAGCCTGCTCCTGTCGCAGCAGCCGGTGGCGGGCGACCTGCGCATGGTCTCCGCGGCGCTGAAGATGACGACGGACATGGAGCGCATCGGCGACCACGCGGCGGATATCTCCGAAATCGAGCTGATGCTGGAAAAGCTGCCGACGCTCAACTGCAAGATGATTCGGCAGATGGCGACGGAAACGAGCGTGATGCTCATCAAGAGTCTGGAGGCCTTCGCCCAGCGGGACAGGGTCAAGGCCGAATGGGTCATCGACCGGGACGACGTGGTGGACGACCTGTTTGACGCGGTGAAGGGCGAGCTGATCGGGGCGATCCGCCAAAACGCGGACAACGGCGAGGCGGCGACGGATTTGCTGATGGTGGCCAAATATTTTGAGCGCATCGGTGACCACGCGACCAACATCGCGCAATGGGCGATTTTCGCCATGACCGGGGAAATGCCGAAGGATTGAGGAAACTCCTTCAGTCAGCTTCGCTGACAGACCTTCGGCGTTCTGCTTGCCTGTTTCCCGCACAGCGGGCGGCAAGCTCCACGCCCTCAAGGAGGAGCTCCTTTGGAAAGAGATAAGGGCTTTTTCGAGATAACAGAGATTGAACAAGTAGCAAATTCTGTAAAAAACACGGGCGCGCAATGCGCGCCCTACTACACGGCAGGTGCAATGCGCAGTTGCTTTTTTCCGCTTAACTCAAATTTTACACAGTGTTGTTTGCCGTTTCCAGTCTTCGTCGGCGACGACGGTGATGGTGGTCGGCTTTGTCAATTCCGGCATCATGCGCCTCTCGCAGGCGGCGGGCGTGATTATGGGCGCAAACATCGGCACGACGATCACGAGCTGGATTCTGTCGCTGACGGGGCTTCAGGGCGACAGCCTGCTGCTGACGCTGTGCAAACCGGCGACGTTCACGCCGGTGCTGGCGTTTATCGGCGTGTGCCTGCTGCTCTTTGCCAAGGGCGATAAAAAGCACGACGCGGGCAGCATTATGATCGGCTTCGCCGTGCTGATGACCGGCATGGAGATGATGAGCAGCGCGGTCAAGCCGCTGGCGAACGTGCCGGAATTTACGAACCTGCTGCTGATGTTCACCAACCCGATTCTGGGCGTGATTGCGGGCGCGCTGCTGACGGCGATCATTCAGTCGTCCTCCGCCTCCGTCGGCATTTTGCAGGCGCTGTGCGTGACGGGCGCGGTGAAATACAGCGCGGCGCTGCCGATCATCATGGGTCAGAACATCGGCACCTGCGTGACGGCGCTGATCTCTTCCGTCGGCGCGAGCAAGAACGCCAAGCGCGCGGCGCTGATTCACCTGTATTTCAACATCATCGGCACGGTGCTGTTCATGGTCGTGTTCTACGCCATCAACGCGGTGTTCCCGTTTGCGTTTATGGATAGCGCGGCGAACGCGGCAGGCATCGCCGTCATCCATACGACCTTCAACATCATCGCCACGGCGGTGCTGCTGCCGTTCTCCGGTACACTGGAAAAGCTGGCGACGCTCACCGTGCGCGACAACGACACGGTGGAGCGCATCGACGACTTCCAGCTTCTTGACGAGCGCTTCCTCTCCAACCCGGCGTTCGCGGTGGAGCAGTGCAAGGTCGTCACCGACCGCATGGCCGAGCTGACCCGCGAGGCGATTTTCGACGCGATTAACCTGATTGACGGCGGCGCATATACGCAGGAGATGGCGGATCGCGTCGAGGCGCTGGAAACCAAGATCGACCGCTACGAGGATAAGCTGGGCACGTACATGGTCAAGCTTTCCCGCGCCAAGCTCTCCCGGAAGGACGGCCACACGCTCTCCCTGCTGCTGCACAGCATCAGCGATTTCGAGCGCATCAGCGACCACGCAGTCAACCTGATGGATTCCGTGCAGGAGATGCACGACAAGAAAATGAGCTTTTCCAGCGCGGCGGCGGGAGAATTGCACGTTTTTGCCGACGCGGTGCGCGATATCGTCAATCGTTCATTTGACAGCTTCCTGCATGATGATGTAAAATTGGCAAAGACGGTGGAACCGCTGGAGGCGTGCATCGACGACATCAACGTGAACGTCAAATCCCGCCACATCGAGCGGCTGACCACCGGCCAGTGCACCATCGAGCTGGGCTTCGTGCTGACCGATATTTCCACCAACTTCGAGCGCGTATCCGACCACTGCTCCAACATCGCGGTGTATCAGATTCAGGTGCCGAAGGACGAATACGACACGCACGAATACCTGCAAAACGTCAAGCATCAGGAGCACGCGGAATTTGACCGCGAGGAAATGGCCTACGAAAAGCGGTATCGCCTGCCGGACGTGGCCAAAGTGCAGACGGCTGAGGCCGGAGAATAAAAAAGATGATTTACATTGTCGAGGATGACCGCAACATTCAGGAAATCGAGCTTTTTGCGCTCAAAAACAGCGGCTATCAGGCCGTCGGTTTTGAAACGGCCAAGGATTTTTACAAGGCTCTTTCCGAAAAGCTGCCGGAGCTGATTCTGCTGGATATCATGCTGCCCGACGAGGACGGTCTTTCCATCCTCAAAAGCCTGCGTACCCGCGCGGACACGCAGAAGATCCCTGTGATTCTGGTGACGGCCAAATCCACGGAGATCGACAAGGTGAAGGGGCTTGACGGCGGCGCGGACGATTATATCGCCAAGCCGTTTGGCGTGATGGAGATGATCGCGCGCGTGAAGGCACTTCTGCGCCGCTCCGGCGGGGCGGAGGAGAGCCTGATGACCTGCGGCAACGTGACGCTCGACAGCGAAAAGCGCATGGTGTATGTGGACGGCAAGCCGGTGGAGCTGACCTATAAGGAGTTTGAGCTGCTCAAGCTGCTGATGAAGAACCACGGCATTGTGATTTCCCGCGACGTCATCATGGAGCGCGTGTGGGATTCCAGCTTCGAGGGCGAGAGCCGCACCATCGACGTGCATGTGCGAACCCTGCGCCAGAAGCTCGGCGACGGCGGCGCACTGATTAAGACCATCCGCAACGTCGGCTATATGGCGGAAGCAAAATAAAGTCTGGGAGGCCGGCACGGAGCGACGGCCTCCCTTTGTATATATGGCGCGGGAAAACCCGCCGCCCTCCGAATGGAGATGAGCTGTGAAAAAGAAAAAGATTTTTAAGTATTTCGCCTGCATGATTACCGTGGCCATTCTGGCGACGACGCTGCTGCTGTCCTGGGTGAACTATGAGATGTTCAAGGGGCGCGTCATGGACGATCTGGAGGCGTATGGGCGGATGTTCGCCGTCGAGATGAACGGCGAGACGGAGGCACAGAGCGCGCTGCATAGCCTGGAAGAGGATATCCGCGTGACGCTCGTGCATGCGGACGGCACGGTCTATTACGATAATTTTGCCGATCCGAACGCGATGGATAACCACGCAGACCGACCGGAAATCCGGCAGGTCTTGAAAACGGAAGCGGAAGCGATATCCGCAATTCCAGCACCGTCGATCAAAGCGCGTTTTATTACGCCGTTCGGCTGAAAACGGCGACGTGATGCGGCTGGCACAGAGGCATCCAATATATGGAGCGTGTATTTCCGCCCATGCCGCTCATCATGCTGCTGGCGGCGGGCATGGCCTGCGTCAGCCTGTATCTGGCGCACCTGCTGACGGCGCGGCTGGTGCAGCCGATTGAGCGGATGACCGCCCACCTCAACAACGTGAGCGGCGTGGCGCGCTACCCCGAGCTGGAACCGTTTATGGATATGATCGAGCAGCAGCACGAGGAAATTCTGCGCAGCGCGAACATGCGCGTGGAATTTACGGCCAACGTTTCGCATGAGCTGAAAACGCCGCTGACGAGCATCTCCGGCTATGCGGAATTGATTGAAAGTGGCATGGCGCAGGGCGAACAGGCCAAGACATTTGCGGCGGAGATTCACAAGAGCGCGAACCGCCTGCTGACGCTGATTAACGACATCATCCGCCTGTCGCAGATGGACGCCCCGGATGCCGGATCTCAAATTCGAGCCGGTGGATTTGGCGCAGATCGCAACCAACACGTTTGAACAGCTCGAAATGAGCGCGCGCAAGGCCGACGTCACGCTTCAGCTCGACGCGAAGCCCGCAATGGTCGAGGCGGACAGGCAGATGATGGACGAGCTGCTCTACAACCTTTGCGACAATGCGATTCGGTATAACGTGCACGGGGGCAGCGTGAAGCTGAGGTTCGCCCGATTCGCGCGACAAGGTGATTGTCTGCGTGCAGGATACGGGCACGGCATTTCGCCGGAAAATCAGGAGCATGTCTTCGAACGGTTTTATCGCGTGGACAAGAGCCGGTCGAAGGCGACGGGCGGCACAGGTCTCGGCCTGGCGATTGTCAAGCATATCGCGGTGAAGCACCAACGCGCAGATTGAGCTGGAGAGCGAATTGGGCGCGGCACAAAGATTTCGGTGATTTTTCGAGCGCTGCTTTAAGGGCTGAACGGAGGAAAACGGCATGGTTACGTTTGAGGATATTCGAAATAACGCAGATTCGGACGTACATCGAGAAGGGGGAAACGAGAATCGGGCGTTCTGGCTTCACCAAAACATTCGGATCGGGCATGCGACGAAGGTATCCGGACATGGCGGCGAGGATTCTGGAAGAACTGAATTACGACGCGAGAACGGTGGAACTGGCGCGCATTGCGGGCTATATGCACGATATAACTGCGTCAACCGCACCGACCACGCGCACAGCGGCGCGATCATGGCGATGACGATTTGCGGAGCATGGGCATGGACGCGAAGGAAATCGCGGTTGTCATCGCGGCGATTGGCAACCACGACGAAAGACGGAACGGCGGTGGATGCGGCTTCCGCCGCGCTGATTCTGGCGGACAAGACCGACGTACGCCGAAACCGCGTGTGGGGTCGGATCGAACCAAATTCGATATCCACGACCGGGTCAATTTTGTGGCCATCGTTCAGTGTTGTGATGGATCGGGAAAAAGCGGCAGATTACGCTGGATATCCAGCTCGACGACGAAATCTGCTCCGTGCTGGATTATTTCGGAAATCTTTCTGAGCGCATGTTACGTAAAGCGCGCGGCCGAGATGCTGGGATGATGCAGCTTCAAGCTCAAGGCGAACGGCTCGGAAGGTTTTGTGAGCTGAAAAGCAAAGCAGGAAATGAATGGAAAATTCACTTTTCAGACAAAAAGTTTCAAGAACCGTCAAAAAAAAAGTTCGAAAGACAGAAGAGCGGGACTGCGATATAATAATCGAGCTGTCAGCGCGAGCAAAACGCCGAGCGGACAGCGATGATCCTTGAAAAACGATACAGAATCAAGAAGAACGCGAACTGCGATTTTTCACGAGTCGCAGTTAAGAAAAAGACAGTCAATTCGAGAATGAGTTTTTGAACTTGGGAGCGATAGCTTCTAGGATTCAAAAAGGATTAAACACGAGAGTTTGATCCTGG